>JAEIGA010001260.1_pt1 | contig 39266 bp, 61 predicted proteins | sample 9270691 | NCBI WGS metagenome assembly JAEIGA01 (sample SAMN17057246, study PRJNA624740) | gut metagenome | biome: biome; isolation source: fecal sample | host: Bos grunniens | place: China: Xizang | collected 2019
AAATCCGGAAAGCACCTTTTGAACGGAGAACAATCGGTACAATTTCTCAGATACCGCGCAGGGTATTTAAGAGGGGATATAGGAAGACTCGATGCTCAGAAAATATTTCTCGCCTCCCTTGTGAAAAAAATCCTTGACGGCTCAAATGTCAGCGACCTCGCGGTCGTTGCACTTGGTCTTGTCGACAAGCTTGAAACGAATATTTCTGTATCCGATTGTCTGTATTTTATTTCGCAAATAGGGAATATAAAAGCCGAAAATATCGCATTTATGACTATGCCCGGCGAGGACATTCAGTCGCAAAGCGGTGCTTGGTATTATATAATAAATCGCGAAGAAGCATACAATATTGTAAAAAAATATTTTTCTCCCTCTCTTGCAGAAAGCGATTTTTTGAGATTTTTTGAAATGTTTTGTGGAATTTTTCAATTTGATGAAGTTTGAAAAAAGTTTTTAAAATTTGATTTAAGTTTTTCAAATTTGAAAAAAGTGTTACTGGTGTTACTTGTCAGTGTACATTGTTAGTAACAGCGCAAACCATTGAAATTTCAATGAAAAAATCAGCTTACACTGATTTGTGTTACTAGTTACTATATATAAATTCTCTTTATATATTATATATAGGACACACACTTCAGAAAAAAATATCATTAGTAGGTTTTAGTTAGTAACACTAGTAACAAAATCCTGAAAGCCTTGCGATCACTGCGTTACAGCTGTTACTAGGGTGTTACTAACAGTGTACACTGTTAGTAACACTTCAAAATCGCTGAAAGCCTTGCAATCACTGCATTTTGGCTGTTACTAATGTTTCAAATCATCGTACACTGATTGTGTAAAAAATCGCTAAAAATTTGAAAATCAGAAAGACACTTTTGTTGATTTGTCCGTGTATGACGGACACTTTGAGGTGACAACATGGATAGAAAAGAAGAATTATTGCAGATATTTGCAGATATTGAAGATACAAAAGGCATCATCAGACCAATGATTGATGATGTGGTGTTTCTGGAAGAACAGCTGCAGGAACTGCGCAAGCTGCCATTCATCAGATTCAATCCTGATAATCCGGCACAGCAGAAACCAACAGCAGCTGCAAAGATGTATAAGGAACTGCTTCAGCAATATAACAACTGCGTGAAGATCCTGACTGGTGTGCTGCGTAGGGATGCGCCAGATGAAGAATCGCCACTGCGTGAATTCTTGAAAGCAAGAAAGGAAGCACTGCAATGATTTTGTACACAAATGGTTATCTTGAAGAATATTATCAGCAGATCATGGATGGTGACATTGTTGCCGGTCAGGAACTGAAAACTGAACTGACAAAGCTGATGGCAGAAATGGATGATGACAGATACATCTATGACACAAGGGATGCAGACATGCGCATGGATTTCATGGAAAACTGCATCAGGTTGACAAAATCACCATTCTATGGTTTGCCAATGAAATTGATGTTGTGGCAGAAAGCTTTCATCAGTGTCAGCTATGGATTCAAGATGGCAGATGATCTGACTGACAGATTCAGAAGGATCTTGCTGCTGATAGCAAGAAAGAACACTAAATCAGAAACCTGCAGTGGACTTGGATTGACAGAACTGATCACAGGCAATGACGGATCTGACATTGTGTGCAGCAGTAATGATGATAATCAGGCAGGCATTCTTTATGATGCAATCAATACCATGCGCTTGATGATTGATCCAAAGCAGAAAGACACTTGGAAGAATCAGCAGCACATCAGATGCAAGATCAATGGCAGCAAGGTCTTCAAGCTGTCTGACAGAACCAGAAACAAAGAAGGAAGAAACATTGATTTTGCTGTTGTGGATGAAGTGCATGAAATGAAAGATAACACTATCATCAAATCAATTGAGCAGTCACAGTCATTGAAACCAAATCCAAAACTGATCCTGATCACAACTGAAGGTTTTGTGAATGATGGTTTTTTAGATGAAGAACTGATCAAAGCAAGAAAGATCCTGTCTGGTGAAGATGACAGCATCAGTGCAGAAAGATATTTGCCTTGGTTATATACACAGGATAGTGAACAGGAAGTGTGGCAGGATGAATCCACTTGGATGAAATCAAATCCTACACTTGGAACAGTGAAAAGATGGGATTATTTGCGTGAACAAGTGGATGCTGCACGCAGATCCAAGGCTGACAGAATGTTCACGCTATCCAAAGATTTCAACTTCAAAGTCAGCAATTCAGAAGCATGGTTGATTGGCGAAATGTTGGAGTATTCAAGGGTATTCAATCTTGACGATTTCAGAGGTAGTATAGCATTGGGTGGAGTGGATTTAGCTGAAACAACTGATATGTGTTCAGCTAAAGTTTTGATGCTGAAGCCGGATGATCAAACAAAATACATCCATTCAATGTATTGGATTCCAGAAAGTAAGCTGAACATGAGTGATGACAAGGAATCTGGTGCAAAATATGAAGAATGGGCAAGAAATGGTCTAATCAGGATCACTGAAGGAAACGAAGTTGATGTGTCAGTGGTTGCTGACTGGTTTGCCGAACTTTACAAGGAACTTGGAATCAGAACATATAAAGTTGGTTATGACCAGAAATTTGCTAAAGAATTTCTGAAGCGCATGGATGACTATGGATTTGAATATGAAATGATCTATCAGAACAGACATGTACTTTCAAATCCAATGCGGTTGGTGGAAGCTGACATCAGAGATCAGGCAATTGCTTATAATGACAATCCAGTTGACAAGTGGTGTTTGCAAAATACATCAGTTAGGGTTTGGGACACTGGACACATTATGCCGGTAAAGATAAATGGCATGGCATCCAGAAGGATTGATGGCACACTGTCACTGATCATGGCATATGAAATGCTGCGCAGGTATAGAACAGAAATGATGAATGCGCTGTGATAAGAAAGGCTGATTTATAGAAATGGGATGGTTAGATAGATTTTTTAGAAAAGCACCTAAAAATTATAAATATGCACCAACATTTGATGGATTCACACCAATTTATTCACAGTTTGGCACAGACATCTATGCTTCTGATGTAGTACAGCAGGCATTGAAGTGCATTGTTGATGAAATGAAGAAACTATCACCAACACATGTGCGCATGAAAGATAATGATCCAGTGCCAGTCAAAGGAACTGTGCAGGATGTACTGAACAATCCGAATCAGCTGATGACCACTAGTGAATTCATTGAAAAAATCGTGTGGATGCTGCTGATGAATTATAATGCTTTTGTCATTCCTACATATTACACATGGGTTGATAAAAAGACTGGTGAAGAACGCAGATATTATGATTCGTTATTTCCAATCAATCCAACACAGGTTGATTTCATTGAAGATACCGGTGGCAGACTATTTGTGAAGTTTTGGTTCTGGAATGGTGAAACCACCACTATTCCATATGATGATGTTATCCACATCAAATACAATTATTCACTGAATGAATATATGGGTGGTAACAGATTTGGTCAGCCGGACAATCAGCCACTGCTTGATACACTGAATCTGAATCAGACATTGCTTCAGGGTATTGCAAAAGCAATGAATTCTTCATATCAGGTGAATGGTGTGATCAAATACAATACCATGCTTGATGATGGCAAGGTTGCAGCTGATGTGTTGAGGTTGGAACAGAAACTGCAGAATTCTGAAAGCGGTTTCTTGCCATTGGATTTTAAAGCAGAATTCATTCCTTTTCCAAAGGACATCAAGTTGGTTGATGAAGATACTTTGAAGTTTGTAGATGAAAAGATTCTGCGCAATTGGGGTATTCCACTGCCAATTCTGACTGGTGATTTTACGAAAGAACAGTATGAAGCATTTTATCAGAAAAGCCTTGAACCACTGATCACTGCTATTTCACAGGCATTCACCAAGAAGATGTTTACTTCAAGGGAAAAGGCATTTGGAAATCAGATCAAGTTTTATCCTAAAGATCTGATTTTCATGACAATCACGCAGAAGCTTGAATTGGTCAATCTGCTTGCACCAACAGGATCAATCTATGAAAACGAAAAAAGAACCATGTTTGGTCTGATGCCACTGCCTGAACTTGAAGGAAAGCGGTACATGTCACTGAACTGGGTTGATGCAGATCTTGCAAGTCAGTATCAGATGGGCAAGGTTGGAAATGTCCAGATGGATGTTGTTGATGAAAATAAAGATGAAACTGTTGTGGATGAAGAATTATAAGGGAGTGAACAACAATGGCTGATTATATCGTAATTAGTGATGATCTGCGAACAATGACCATTCCTGAAGACATCGTGCTGTTGGGTGTTGAATCTGATGATGATGTAAACAAGATTCCATTCCAGATGCCAAAGGAATACTGCGGATTTGATCTTTCACAATTCAGCGCAAGAATTAACTATATGAATGCCAATGGTGATGGTGATGTATATGTTGTTGATGATTTGACAGTTGATGGTGATGATCCATCTTTGATGACATTTACATGGCTTGTTGGTAGAAATGCGTGTGCATATAAAGGCAATACACAATTCATTGTGTGCCTGAAGATGTTTGCAGATGATGGATCTGGTGATGTTGTGCAGGAATTCAACACAACAGTGTACAGTTTGCCGGTGCTTAAAGGTCTTGAAACCACAGAAGCGGTTGTGCAGCAGAATCCAGATATTATTGAATATCTGATAAATCTAGTTGAACAGTCAGGTGCAATTGATCCTACAAATTATTACACCAAAACTGAAGTTGATGATCTTATTCCAACAAAGCTGCCAAATCCAGAATCACTTGTGATAAATGGCACTGAATATGACGGATCTGAATCAGTGGATATGACCATTATTGCAACAAGTGAAGTGCTGCAGTCAACAAGTGGTGAAGTAATTCATGTTGTGGATGCAGTGCCACAGGCAGTGAATAGCTTGTCACTGTTTGATGAAAATGGTGTTGAACTTGCATCTGCTGAAATAGCTGTTACAAACAAGAACTTGTTCAGAATAGATCTGCTTGCAGATCATGTTGTGTCAAAGGGTGTTACTTTTGATAAACAGGCTGATGGATCAATCCAGTGTTCAGGAACATCAACTGGAACATATGCAATGACATCATGCAGCTTGGATAAGTACATGTTTGCAGTTGGAAATACATACACAGTTTCAAGTGGAAAAACCACTGGTTATACATATGTTCAGCTGATTATGAATTATACAGATGGCACAACAGATTATATTGTTGCCAGAAATAGTGCAAGATCCTTCACAATTACCAAAGAAGTTGACAGCTGCACAGCAAGTGTTCAGCTGACTGATAGTGGTGTAACAGTTGACAATGAAGTTGTTTATCCACAGTTAGAACTGGCAAGCAGTGCATCTGCATTTGTGATTAACAGCTATTCCACTATGACATTTGATGGATCTTCAATGCCGGTGCTGCCTGCTGCAATATCAAATCTGTGGGCAAATGATGATGCAGTTGCAAACATTGAAATGCAGTATGAAGCAGATACTGTGCTTGGAAAGATTGATGATTATGTGAACACAAATGTGAAAGGCACAATTGTCAATGGCACACTGATTGCAACACATGATGGACTTGGAACAGTAACAATTGGATTGAGGTGATAAACATGCCAAAAGAATTTGAAAGAAGATCATATGCTTTTGAAATCAGAGCAGAACAGAATGAAGATGAAATGGGTGTTGTAACTGGCAGACCAATAGTGTATGACAGCAGAACAGATCTTGGATATTTTGATGAAGTCATCGAACGTGGCGCATTAGATGGTGCAGATCTGCGTGATGTAAGATTCTTGGTCAATCATGACATCAGCAAGATTCCACTTGCCAGAAGCCGGAACAATAATGCAAACAGCACCATGCAGATGACTGTTGATGATCAGGGAATGCTGATCAGGGTGAATCTTGATGTAAAGAATAATTCAGAAGCTAGAAATCTGTATTCAGCTATTGAACGTGGTGATGTTAGTGGAATGTCATTCATGTTTGCGGTTGATAGTGATGAATGGACTGAACTTGAATCAGATCATCCAACAAGGCATGTAAAAAAGATTTCAAATGTGGTGGAAGTATCAGCAGTGACTTTTCCTGCTTATGAAGATACTGAAATCAGCGTTAGAAATAAGAAAGCATTGGAGAATGCGAAGTCAACACTGGATAGTGTGAAGCGGTCACTGGATAGTGAATTGGAACTTGAAAAAGCAAAATTTGAAGCAATATTAAAAGTGAGGTAAAACGATCATGAAAGATTTTCTGAAAAAACTGATTGAGAAAAGAAACAATCGCATCAAAGAAATCAGATCTGCCATTGAAGCATCTACAGATGTGAATGAGGTAAGATCACTTACAGCTGAAGCTGCACAGCTTCAGGATGAAGTGCGTGATGCAGAAGCAAAGCTTAATGAAATCGAAGCAGAAGAACAGCGTACTGCAGCACAGGCAAACAATGGTGTTCCTGAAAATGCACAGCTTGTTAATGGTAATGTGGTTGGTGTATTTGGTCAGCAGGCAGCTGCACAGACCAGAGATAATGAAGATCCTACTGGCACACTTGAATACAGACAGGCATTCATGAAGTATGTTCAGGCAGGCACACCAATTCCATCAAACCTTATGGTGCGTGCAGGTGATGCAATCAGCACAACTGAAACTGGTGCTGCAATTCCTATCACCATCATGAATGAGGTCATCAACACTGTCAGACTGCGTTATGGCAATCTGTACAACAAGGTTCTGAAGACCAATGTTCAGGGTGGTGTTGAATATCCGATTGGCGCACTGCGTGCCACATTCAAGTGGATCAGTGAAAGCACTGTTTCACCTAGACAGAAGCTTGATGCACTTGGAAAGGTTTCTTTCCAGTATCACACTGCAGAAATCAGAATTGCACAGACATTCCTTTCAAGCATTCTTACACTACAGGCTTTTGAAGCAAAGGTTGTTGAAGTCATTGCAATTGCTTATCTTGAAGCAATGGATTATGGCATTGTCAATGGAACTGGTAATGGTCAGATGCTTGGTATTCTGAATGATCCAAGAGTGATCAATAGTGTTTCAATGTCTGCTGCTGACATAAACGATTGGACAAAGTGGAGAAAGAATTTCTTCAGCAAGCTTCCACTTGGTTACAGAGCAGGTGAATTTATTTTCCCACTGTCCACAGTTGAAAGCTATCTTGAAACAATGGCTGATGCTAACAATAATCCTGTTTTCAGGCAGGCAACTGGTCTTGAAGTCAATGATGGTGATGCAAGGAATCCTAATGGCAGATTCTTTGGAAGGGATATTTCATTGGTTGAGCCTGACATTCTGCCTGACTTTGATTCAGCATCTTCTGGTGATGTTATCGGTATTTTCTGGCAGCCACAGGAATATGCAATCAATGAAAACTTTGGTTTCACAATGAGAAGATACTTTGATGATGAAACCAATGAATGGGTTGATAAGGCACTCGTTGTTGTAGATGGTAAGGTTCTTAATCCTACTGGATATTATCTGATCAAGAAAGCGTGATGACTATGGATAATACTATTGATGCACTGAAAAACTTATATGTTGCACTTGGTGGTTCAGCAGATGATGTTGCAGATGTTGTCATTATTCCAGATATGATCAATGCAATAGCAACACAGGTAACTGCTAACAAGGAATAATTAAAGTGAGGTAATGAACGATGATTAATACAAATAGAGTAGTACCAATTACAGTAATAGATCTTATCAGCATGTATGGTCTGATTCTGCTTCAGGACAGCAACAATTCTGGTCTTGCAGCACTGCAGGCAAGCACTGTTGATGGACAGTTTGCATGTGGCACTGGTGTAAATCTTGCTGCACAGCCGGTTAAAAGCTGCAATTTCACTGGTGCTTCTGGAACACTGTACTTTGTAGCTGATTATGACTATGAAGGTTTCACTGTCGGTGGATCAGCTGCAACAATTGCTGATAATGATGTGGAAGTGGTTGCTGATGGCAGAACACTTTACAAAGCTGTTCTTTCATCCGGCACAGTCACAATTACACAGGTTGGATTTTAAAAGAGGTGACTAGTTATGGCAGATGCTTTTGATATGTTGTCTACAGTGAAAAATGCACTGAATATTACTGGTACATATCAGGATGCTGCACTGCAGACATACATTGATGAAATAAATGAATATATGCGTGCAGCAGGTGTTGCTGAATCACTGATCAACACAAAAGTAACTGCAGGAACTGTCACAAGAGGTGTTGCAGATCTTTGGAATTATGGTGCAGGTGAAGGAAAGCTGTCTTCATACTTTTATGAAAGAGTGATTCAGCTTGCGCTGACAGTGAATGGTGGTGGAAGTAATGGCTAGAAATTTCAAACCATCAGCTCCATTCAATGTGGCAATGAAGCTGCTTGTGCCAGTGACTGTCAAAGAATATGGTGTGGTGAAGAAAACCTTCACCACACCTGATGCTAGTGAATTGTTCTATGGATCATTCAGAACATTTGGTGGTACTGAAAATCTGAAAGATGATGTGTACACAGTCATCAACACAGCTGTTATCAACACTTGGTACAGACCAGACATCAAAGCTGATTGTCAGATATATATCTGTGAAACAGGTGAAACATATGACATTGTGAATGATCCAGAAGATGTTGAATTCAGACATCAGTATCTGCAATTCAAAGTGCAGAAGGTAGGTGGCAAACCATAATGGCAAAGATGTCAATTACATTTAATGGTTTTGAAAAACTTGCTGAAGATATTGATGCGATTGGTGGAGATCTGCAGAAAGCAGTTGGTGAAGCGTTAAATGAATCGCAGAAAATAATTCAGAGCAACTTACAAAGTGCTGCTGTTCCTTATGCAAGAAAAGGTGGTGGCAAGGGTTATGCCACTGGCAGAATGTATCAATCAATTATTAAAGATCCACAGGTTGTGTGGAAAGGATTGATTGCTGAAGTCGGTGTTGGATTCAGGTTATTTGCTAGTGGTGGTTGGCATTCAATATTCATTATGTATGGCACACCAAGAATGGCGAAAAATCCAAAAGTATTTAATGCCATAAAAGGCACTAAAACAAGAAATGAAATTGCGCAAAAGCAAGAAGAAGTAATGCAGAAGTATTTGTCTTTGGATTAAGGTGGTGAACAGTGTGGATGTAAAGCAGTTATTAATAGATATATTAGAAACTTATGGCTTGCCAATATATCTGCAAGGTTCAATGTCTGATGAAGAAGAATATCCTGATTCTTTTTTCACTTTCTGGAATAACAGCACAGCTGATGATGAATTCTTTGATAATACAGAATCAAGAGTGATTTGGAATTTTGACATTAATTTTTATTCAAATGATCCTACTTCTGTTAATACCATGTTGCTGAACGCAAAGCAGCTATTAAAGGCAAATGGGTTCATTCCTGATGGCAGTGGCTATGATGTGATTAGTGATGAACCAACACATACTGGTAGAGGTATGAACATTTTATATATCGAAAGAAAGTGAGGTATAAACATGGCACAGTATGTTGAGGAATTTAGAGGTACTGACAATCTTGTTTATGCAGAAGTTACAACTGACAACAATGTTGCTGATGGTGGTGGATATATCACAGGTGCTGTGAAGGTGCTTGCACCTGTTGCTGAAATCAGCAGAACAGTTGAAACAGCTTCTGATACAAAATATTATGATAATCAGCCTGCACTGACAATTAATGCAGAAGGTGCTGACACTGTTACACTGACTGTACCTGCACTGGATCTGCAGACACTTGCTGATGTTACCGGCAAGACATATGATCCTACAACTGGTGGTTTCTTTGATGGTGAAAGAACACCAAAGTATTTTGCACTTGGTTACAGACTGCGTTTGACTGATGGCACATACAGATATGTGTGGAGATACAAAGGAACATTCGGTATTCCTGATGAAACTTCACAGACAGAGAATGCCGGAACTGATTCAAACAATCAGCAGCTGACTTACACTGGAATCAAGACAATGCACAAATTCACCAAGACAGGCACAACTGAAAAGGCACTTGTTGTTGATGAACGTGATGGACTTGCAGATCTGTCTACATTCTTTGATACAGTTACTACTTGTGACACACTGACAGCAGCAGAATAATTAGTTTTCGAGGTGGTTGTGGGGACAGCACACTGCAGGATGTTTCTGGATTGTCTCCTGTCCAGATTACCCACAATCATATTATTTGAAAGGAGATTAAAACAATGAAACTGAATGTATATAAGAATCAGAATGAAATTGAAAAGACATATGAAACAGCTACATATGATTTGATGTATGGAACAGTTGAAGATGTGTTAGCGATATTTGATGAAATAGATGATCTGAATGACAACATGAAACTATTTGGTGTGATTCAGAAGAATCGCACCAAACTAAATGATTTGCTGTTAGACATCTTCCCTGAAATGACAGAAGATGATCTGCGCAAAATCAAGCTGAAAGAACTGATTCCACTGTTCATTGAACTTTTCAATTATGTTCGTGATTCATTTGGATCTGAAAAAAACTGACACAGGGTGGTGGTGATGACACCACTACCCTTTCTTTATATGAAACCTTCTTTGATTTAGAAGATAATCTGTGTCAAAGATATACAAGCTTAAATCCATTTGAGATCCGCAGAGAAAAAGTCAGTGAAGTATTTTTACTGGTTAATAGGATAAACCGAAAAATCAATCGTGAAAAAGGAATAAAACAAAGCGATAACATCTTTATAGATAACAAAGGAAATGCCCATATCAGGCGCAAAGCAACAAGGGATGACTGGTGGTGATAATAAATTATGGCAGATCATGAAAGCACAATGAAATGGAAAGTTGATGTTGGTCAATTGACAAAAGCTATGCAGGAAGCAAAGCGGTCAATTAAAATTGCCAATGCCGAATTTAAAACTGCCACAGCCGGAATGGATAAGTGGTCTAAAAGCACCACAGGTCTTGAAGCAAAATTAAAGCAGCTGAACAGCACACTGCCACAGCAGAAAAAGATCCTTAAAGATCTTGAAAAACAGTATGATATTACTGCTGAAAATATGGGTGAGAACTCAAAAGAAGCAGTTGATTTAAGGGTCAAGATTGAAGAACAGCGTGCCACTATTGTTAAGACTGAAACCAACATCAGTAAGTACAATGACCAGTTAAATCAGCTGCAGAAAGAACAGGCTGAATCTGGAACTGCGTATGGTAAGTTAAACAAGACTATTCAAGAGCAGCAAAGTGAACTTGATGATCTTAAAGCAGCATATGCAAATGCTGTTGTTCAGTATGGTAAAAATTCAAAGGAAGCAAAATCATTAGCATCTGAAATTGAAAGTTTATCTAGCACATTAGCTGATAATAAAAAGAAAATGAATGATGCTGAAAAATCTGCTGATGATCTGGATAAAAGCATTGATGAAGCAGGTGACAGTGCTGATGAAGCTGCAAAAGGTGGTTTTACTGTTCTCAAAGGTGCAATGGCAAATTTGGTGGCTGATGGCATCAGAAAAGCCGTTGATGGTCTTAAACAGCTTGCAGGCAAGGTCATTGAAGTTGGTAAAGAATCAATTGCTAATTATTCAGAGTATGAACAGTTAGTTGGTGGTATCGAATCCATGTTCGGTGGCATGGAAAAAGGTGCAAAACAGATACAAAAGGTTCAGGATAACTCTAAAAACGCATGGAAGGATCTTGGACTGTCACAAAATGACTATTATAAAGCTTTTTCATCAAGTTATGCTTTGATGAAAAATGATATTTCAGACCAGAATGAAGCGATTGAAAAAACGCATGATTTGATGGTCTTGAATAGTGATTTGGCAAATACTTTTGGATATTCCTATGAAGAAGCAGGCAATGCTATAAATTGGGCATTAAAAGGTTCATATTCCTATTTGGATAATCTGAATATTGGAATCAAAGGAACAAAAGAAGGATTTCTGGAAGCAGCCAAAAGTTGTGGATATGTAGTTGACAGTGTAGATGAATTAACAAGTGCTGAAAAATTAGATGTAATACAGCAGTATGCCGATAAATATGGTGTACTGGGTAAAACAGCAGAAGAAGCTGCCGATACCATCGAAGGATCTAAAAAATCAATGATGGCAGCATGGGATAATCTGCTGACAGAATTTGCAAAGTCAGATGGTGATGTTGGTGCAGCTTTTGAATCATTCGCTGAAGCAGCTGTTACATATGGCAAGAACCTTTTACCAAGAATTCAAGAATTAGTTGAAAATTTTATAGAATTTGCAAGGGAGAAACTGGAAGAAAAAGCACCTGAATTATTGAATTTCATTGATGGTGCAGTTGCTGTGATAGATGGCATAATGACTGCAGTCAAAGGTGTGGTTGATTTTGTTGTTAAAAATGCTGATGTGATAATTGCTGCAATTGGTGGAATTACAACTGCGCTGACTATACTATTCTTTATGAGTGGTGGATTTACGATCATTAAGAATTCATTGTTAGCATGGGCAGCAGCCAGTAAAGTTGTGACAGCAGCACAATGGCTTTTAAATGCTGCTATGAATGCAAATCCAATTGGATTGATTATTGCTGCTATTGCCGGATTGATTGCTGCATTCGTGCTTCTATGGAAGAATTCAGAAGGATTCAGAAACTTCTGGATTGGTCTGTGGGATAAGATCAAGAATGCTGTTTCAGTTGCTGCAGAAAAGATTAAAGGTTGGATTGAAAATATCAAATCCAAATTTCAAGAATTTAAGAACAAGGCTGCTGAAATCGGTGCTTCGATTGTCAATGCATGGAATAACATAAAGACCAAAACCAAAGAACTGAAAGACAAAGTTGTCGGTTGGTTTGAAAATATACGCAGTGGAATATCAGACAAAATCACAGCTGCTAAAGAAAAGGTTTCTGGTGCAGTAAATAAGATCAAAAGTCTTATGAGTTTTTCTGGATTAAAGAAGAAAGTATCTAACTTATTCAGCAGTATCAAAGAGAAAATCACATCACCAATTGAAAAAGCAAAAGAACTTGTCACAAAGGCAGTCAATAAAATCAAAGGTATTTTCCCTATTAAAATGGGCAAGATCTTCAGTGGTATCAAGTTACCACACTTCAAAATTTCTGGTGGTCAAGTACCTTGGGGCATCGGTGGTAAAGGTACAAAACCATCTGTCAGTGTAGATTGGTATGCAAGGGGTGGTGTTGTACCTAAAGGTCAGATGGCATTTCTTGAAGGATCTGGCGCAGAAGCTGTTGTTCCACTTGAAAAGAATACACAGTGGATCAATAGAGTGGCTAAAAGTATGATTGAACAGTTAGATGTTGTTGGTGTTAAAAACGCATTGAATAGAAATGTAAATTCTATGAATGGAATTGCTTCAGCAGGTACAAGTGTTGAAACACAAAATGTGACATTTAATCAATACAATACATCACCAAAAGCATTAAGCAGATTGGATATTTACAGACAAACCAACAATTTGTTATTCAGTGCTAAAGTGGGGTTACAGAATGTTTAGTTTGATACTAGAAAATGAAAATGGTGATCAGCTTACATTTGAAATGGGTTCACCATTCACTATAACAGAAATCCAAGGTTTGAATCCACCTGATGCTACAATCAACACTTCACAGATAGCAATGATTGATGGTGGTAAATTCAATTCATCAAAACTGAATATGCGCACCATCAATGTTGCTTTTGCCATTGAATACGAAGCAGCAAAGAACAGGATTGAAGTATTCAAAGTGCTGAAATCAAAGCAGTGGGTGAAGATGTATTACAATGGTGAATACAGACAAGTATTTATTACTGGATATATTCAAAGTATTGACATTTCATATTTCGCAATGAAGCAGATTGTGACTTGTGCAATTTTGTGTCCTTCACCATACTTCAAAGAAGCACAGGAAATAGTCAATAGTCTTCTGAACATTGTTAGCAGCTTTCATTTTCCTTTTTCATCAACTGAAGCACCACAGTTGGTTATGGGAAGCATCTTTAATGAAATTGGTATGGTGATTGAAAATGATGGTGATGTTGACACAGGGATAATCATTGTGTTATATGCCAGAGCAGCAATCAGCAATCCAAAGGTTTTCAACTATATTACACAGGATTACATTGGTGTTCAGTATGATATGGAAGCCGGTGATCAGATCACAATTGACACAAGGCAAGGTGAAAAAACTGTAACACTTTTGCGCAGTGGGGTTGAAACAAATCTGTTCAACTATCTGATGCAAGGATCAACATGGCTGCAGCTTGATGCCAATGGCAGTACATTCGTACATGAAGTATCATCAGGTGAAGCATCAAATTTGAATTTAACTATAAAGCATTACAATCTTTATGAAGGGGTGTAATTATGTTAAATGAAATTATGCCAGTCATAATGAACACCAATTTTGAAAGATTGGCTGTTATAGATGATTATTCTTCAATTATCTGGACAAAGCGATATTACACCACTGGTGATTTTGAACTGTGTGTGCCGGTTGACCAAGTGAATACAAGCTTATTTCAGAAGCATTATTATGTGGTCAGGGATGACGATGATGATGTTGGAATCATTGAAGACATTAAGATCCAGAAGAATGCTGATGGTGAAGAATTGATGATCATTACTGGTAGATTTCTTCAAAGTATTCTTGGAAGAAGGATCATATCTGTTCAAACCAATGTCAGTGGAACAATTGACAGCTGCATCAACACATTGATCAATCAGAATGTCATCAATCCATCTGATGCAACAAGAAAAATCAATGATTTTGTTTTAGGTACATATTCATTTGATACAAGGCTTGAAGCACAATATACTGGTGATAATCTGTTGACTGTCATTGAAGATCTGTGTGAAACATACGGACTTGGATTCAAAGTCACATTGAATGATCAGAATCAATTTGTCTTTGAACTGTACGAAGGCACTGACCATACATATGATCAGTCAGTAAATCCTTGGGTGGTCTTCAGTGATCAGTATGACAATCTTGTGTCATCAGAGTATGAAGAAAATTACAAAGACATGGTGACTGCTGTGTTGGTTGCCGGTGAAGGTGAAGGACTTGACAGAAGAACAGAATGGATAACTGATGGTGCAACTGGAATAAACAGATTTGAACTGTACAAGGATCAGCGTGATCTGCAGTCTAATGATGGTGAAATAAGTGATGCACAATATGAAGCAATGTTGCAGGAAGTAGGAAAAACATTGCTTACTACATATACACAAGGATTCACAGGTGATGCATATTTTGATTATGATCACAACAAAGATGTACACATTGGTGATCTGGTAGTGATTGAAAATACAAAGTGGAATGTTCGTGTCAATAGTAGAATAGTGGAAATCATTGAAAGTGTGTCTGAATCAGGTGAACACAAATATATTCCAACATTTGGTGCTTGACAAAGTGAGGTGTAAATTATGGCAATCAATAGTTACTTCTTTAATGCAGTTTTAACTGATGGAACATATGACAGGGTGTACAATGCAGATGATATTACATCATATCTGGATCTGCTTGTTAGTGATGGTGTATTCCCTAATCCATCAACTAATTTACAGGTGCGTGCATCCAGTGGAATGAATATTGCAGTTGGTGCCGGCTCTGGATGGATCAATGGACATAAAATGGTAAATACAACTGATCTTGTTCTTTCAGTTGCTGCAGCTGATGTGCTGATGGATAGAATTGATTCAGTCATATTCTATGTAGATTACGATGAAAGACAGATGGGAATTCAAGTCAAGACCGGCACAATTGCAGCAAATCCTGTTGCACCTGAACTTGTGCGAACTGATGACAGATATGAAATGCAGCTTGCTACAATCCAAGTAAATAAACAGATCACAGCTATTACAACAGCAATGATTACTGATACAAGGATGGATAGTGATGTGTGTGGTTATGTTCAGGGATTGATTCAGCAGATAGACACAAGCACACTTTGGCAGCAGCAACAGCAGATGTTTGATGATTGGTTCAATTCTATTCAGGATCAGTTTCAGGAAGGTAAAACATTCAAGAAATATGAAGGTGTATATGTAACACAAGAAGCCGGTGAAGCAAGCTTCAATGTTCTGGATCTTGTGCCATACTATTCTTTCGCATATGATATTCTTGAAGTGTACATCAGTGGACTTCATTTGAATGGTAATGAATACACCATTACAAACAACACTGTGACTTTGGAAACACCAATTGAAGAAGCCGGTGTCACAGTCACATTTGTGGTTTATAAATCAGTTGCCCAATAGGTTTGTTTCTCCTATTAAAAAATACCATGTTGTGCAATTCGCTAAAGCGAACTGTTCAACATGGTATTCAAAATCAAATTTTTAAAGCGTGCCGGAAAAGGTGCGCTTTTTTATATGAAATTCCAATGTATTGTGATGTCATCACAGTCAATGTCAATTCTTTCAATCAATGCTTCAATAATGGATCTTCTTTCATTCAAATCACCATGTTCAAGTACATCATCAAATGTGTGGACTAATTGCAGCACCTGTTGTTCTGAAAGTTTATTGGTGTCATCTTTTAATTTTTTCAATTCTATTTGAAGTTTGTTTCTTTGGTCTTGCAGCGGTGCTGTTTTTTCTTCAATTTCTTTAATCGTGAATTTTCCTATTCCATATAGATCCATAAATCTTGATAGTTGACTATTGATGGTTTTGATTTGGCTTTCAATGGCATGGATCTTTTGTGCTGCTTCTGATTGATTGTTCTTTTGTTTGATGTTGTGTAGATAGTCAGGGTCAATGGCAAGTTTCTTGATTTCATTAAATATGATGTTATCTAATTCATCAATCTTCCAATACTTGTTTTTACAGTTAGGATCTTTGATCATGGTCTTTATTTTTTTATGTCTTGAATAGCAGCCATAATAGTAATTAAAACCATATTGCTTTGATCCTGTTTGATTCCTACTATATTTAGCACCACACCATGAACAATAAAGCAAACCACCAAGATGCGTGGAATGTGCGTTTATTCCAGTTTTATATCCTGCTTCTTCAAATCTTCTTTTGTTTTCATCCAAAATCACTTGTGCTTTGTCATAGGTTTCTTCATCAACAATTGCATCATGCAAGCCTTTGATCCATTCATCATGGTGCTTTTGATAACCACAATATGTTTTGTTTCGTAATATATAGCGTAGATTCCTGTTGTCCACTTTACCATTATGCAGAACATGTCCTTTTTCACGCATTTCTTCAGCAATGGAATATAATGAATTTCCTTCAGCAAATGCTTCAAACAGATGCTTTACAATCATGGCTTCATATTCATTTGTAACTAATTTTTCAAGTGCAGGTTCATAGTCATATCCAAAAGGAACATGCGCACCACCTCTCCATTTACCTTCTTTTATTCTGGCATGCATTCCCATTGACATACGTTCTTTGATGTTTTCTCTTTCAAGCTGCGCAAAGATTGACAGAATACCAATCATTGCTCTACCAAAAGAAGTGGATGTGTCAAATTTTTCTGTCATGGATTCAAAGTCACAATTGTTGTCAAGGAAAATATCTTCAAGCAAAGTCATTGTGTCCTTTTGAGATCTGGAAAGCCGGTCAAGTTTGTACACACATACTTTGTCAATCTTGCCTGCTTCAATATCAGCAATCATTTCCTGCAGCGCAGGTCTTTCCATATTACCACCAGAATGTCCGGCATCAGTGTAGATTTTCACTACTACATAATCATGCACTTCAGCGTATTTCTTCAGCCTGTCAATCTGTTCACCAATTGAATATCCTTCTTTGGCTTGTTCCTGTGTGGACACACGCACATAAATTGCAACACGAATTCTTTTAAAGTTTTTCATTATATATTTACCATCCTTTTTCTTCTTCTTTCAAATTCAACAATCAGATCCAGTGAAATTAAAAGATTGCATTTTTCTGATTCACTGATTGGTTGGTCATCAAGTGTCAGATCATCAATCGTGCAGATTTCCTGCTTCATTCTTTCAATGATGTCTTCTACTTTTGTTGATGTGGTTTTTATTATTGGAACAATGTTGCCATTTGCCAATTCATCTGTGCTGATTTCTAATGCACTGCAGATCTTGATGATATTTGTCACACTGGAATTGCCGATTCCTCTTTTAAAAATGCTTGCCATTGTGCCATAAGGCATGTCAATGGACTGTGTGAATTCATGAACAGATCTGTAAGATGACAAAATGTATTCTTTTAGTTTTTCTTCAGTTGTCATTCCGCATTTCTCCTTTCTTGTTGTTACAAACAAAATTTTAATCTAAAAATAATGAGATTGCAACAAAAATTAATCAGTTTTGAATAAATGTTAGTTAAATTGAATCAAAAGACATGTATATCTTTGGAAACAATGCTTCAATTTCATTAAATGCGGTTGACATTAGCGCAATTTCAGATATACTGATTATTGAAATTGAATTAATTGGAAATTCGATATAGTCAATTTCGATAATACAACAGAAAGGAGAAACTACAAAATGTATCCAAATTTAAGTGCTGAAATGGCAAGACACAAAATCACAGTGCTGATGCTGTCTGAAAAGACCGGCATTCCTTATTCGACACTTGCACCAAAGATCAGAGGTGAAAAGCCAATGAAAATGAATGAAGCTGTCCTGATCAGGGATGCAATTGATGAAACATTGTCACTGGATTATCTGTTTGCTGAACATGTAATGGAAGCGGTGGAATGAGGTGATGAAAATGAAATGGGTGTTTATTGCATTAGGTATTACAGTTGCTGTCATAGGTATTGCAGCCAATGAAATTGGAAAATTCATTGATGATGTATCACCAGATAACTGGAATGATTTTGATCATCATGATGTCGGTGAAGATTATGATTCATTTGACTGCCAGTGGAAGTGAGGTGAAGCAAGTGCCGGTTATACATCACATTTTGAAAGATGGCACTGAAGTATCTGATGTCACTGGTCATGTGATCAAAGCAGATAAATTCACTACACTGTATCAAGTAGTAAACAGGATCAATGAAAGGATAAATCATGAAGCTGTACGAACATCAGAAGCAAGGTCTTGAAGCCACAAAGGAACTAAACCATGTTGCATTTTATTGGGATATGGGATTAGGCAAAACATTTGTTGGATCAGAAAAGATGATGCAGCTTGGTGCAAAGGCTAATCTGGTGGTGTGCCAAAAGTCAAAGATTGAAGACTGGATTGAACACTTTGAACAGAACTATTCAAAAGACAGCATTATTTATGATCTAACAAATGATAGTGCGCTTGACATGTTTCTGTTTAACACCACTGTTTGTTCACCACTATCAAATCATATTGGCATCATTAACTATGATCTGATCTGGCGCAGAAAAGAATTGCTGAAGCTGAAGGATTTTACACTACTGCTTGATGAATCATCACTGATACAGAATGAAAAAGCAAAGCGCACAAGATTCATTCTGAAGATGCAGCCAAAGAATGTGATCCTGCTTTCAGGAACACCAACAGGTGGCAAGTATGAAAGATTGTGGTCACAGATGCATCTGCTTGGGTGGAACATCAGCAAAGACATGTACTGGAATCAGTTTGTGATTGTAAAGCGTTTGGATCTGATCAGTGGCAGGTCAATACCATTGGTGGCAGGTTACAAGAATGTGGACAGGCTGAAGCGCAAAATGGCTGAATATGGCTGTCAGTTTCTGAAGACCAATGAAGTGTTTGATCTACCATTGCAGAACTTCCAAAAGATCAATGTTCCTTCATCAAGGGAATACAAGAAATTTAAAGAGACAGGGATTGTTACATTTGTTGATCCTTATGATGTGGAGAATGGTTACAGTTTGGTTGGTGACACCACTTTGACAAAGATGCTTTATGAACGGCAACTGTGCAGCATTTATTCAGAAGATAAATTGAAAGCCTTTTCAGATCTACTGGACAGCACTGAAGATAGATTGATTGTGTTCTATAACTTCACAGCAGAACTGGAAGCAATGCGCAAGATCCTGCAGGCGCAAAGAAGACCATACAGTATTGTGAATGGTAATCAGAAGAATCTGAACTGCTACAACATCAAAGATGATTCTGTGACATTTGTGCAGTATCAAGCCGGTGCAATGGGATTGAATCTGCAAAAGGCAAACAAAGTGATTTATTACAGTTTGCCACTGTCCAGTGAACTGTTTGAACAGTCAAAGAAACGCATTCACAGGATAGGTCAAGACAAACCATGCTTCTATTACCTTCTGATCTGCAAAGGATCAATTGAAGAAAAGATTCTTGCGACACTGAAAATGCGTAAAGATTACACAGCTGAATTGTTTAAAAAGGAGATAGAACAATGAAGAAGATTGGAACAGCATTGATCATCATAGGTATTTTTCTTCTGATGTGTGCTACTGGCAAAGATGACTATTATGCAGCAGCACATATGTACTATTCGATGAAAGAACTGTTGATGTGGGTAATGAGTGGGTTCACATGTATTTGGATTGGCAGCTTGATCAGAAAGGTTGATGTACGTTGACACAACTTGAAATCTGGTATGCGATTGCAAACAGTGCGCTGAACTTCATTTTTATCACGATAATCAGCGGAAACAATCAGAAGCAAACAGTGACTGATATGAAAACAGATCTGCGAACAACAAAAGAAGATCTGATGGCAGAACTAAAGGATAGCAGGAAAAACATCATTGAAATGTTGGAACTGATAGAAAAACAACAGGAAAAGAAAGATGGCAAGTGAGAAAGAGTTTGAAAAGAAAGTAAAAGCATTCCTACATGAACAGAAATGTTGGGTGCTGAAAACATGGTCAAATGGTGTTCAGCGCAAAGGTGTGCCGGATCTTCTGGTGTGCTGCAATGGTTATTTCTTGGGTGTTGAACTGAAAGCAGAAAATGGTCATCCAAGTGATCTGCAGCTGTGGAACATTCATGAAATCAGGGTGTCAGGTGGAATTGCAATTGTGCTTTATCCAAATCAGTTTAAAGAATTCAAAGATATGATCATGGATTTGAACGATGATGAAATTGATGGTGATTGGTGGTGGAATCATCAAATAATGTTTGACAATAGAAAGGAAGTGAAAGAATGAATCTTTATGAATTGACAGCAGATTTTCTGAAGTTGCAGCAGATGCTTGAAGATCCAGAAGTGGCATCTGAAGAAATTGAATCTTACATGGCTGAAGTTGAAAGTGAGATTGAAAAAAAGGCTGAAGGATATGCAATGGTGATCAGAAATATGGAAGGATCACTGGTGGCAGTGGAATCAGAAATGGAAATATTTACTGCAAAGAAGAATCTGCTTAAATCAGGCATCGGCAGATTGAAAGACAATTTGCAAGCATCAATGGTGGCAACAGGCAAAACCAAATTCAAAACAGATCTGTTCAGCTTCAACATTCAGAAGAATGGTGGTGCAGATCCAGTGATTGTGGATGTGCCGGTGTCAGAACTGCCAGATGAACTGGTAATTGTTGAAGAAAAGCCTGACAAGAAAGCCATTGCAGCATACATCAAAGAAACTGGTGATCTTACATATGCACACTTTGGTGAACGTGGCGAATCTTTAAGAATTAAATAGAAAGGGAAAGTTATGGCACTATACGGAACTTATACACCTAAACAGCAGGAAGTGCTGAACATGCTGACAAAGGAAGCATCATTCTATAAAAGGAAATGGGATGAAGCTAAACAGAAGTTGATGAACAAGCCTTTGTTGAACTTTGAAGAAAACAGAATCACAAGGAAAAAGGCAAGAGAATTCCATGAAAAGTATGAGAACTTGACTGCACAGATCAATGATGTTCTGCAGGCTAAAGATGAATATGAATACTGCTTGAAGAAATGCAAGTCATATTTGGATAGAGCAGAAACACTTAAAGAAACTTGGGGTTTTACCGAACAGGATGTGTGAAAATGCTGAAAGAAAAAATCATGGAAAGTGAGAATGAAGATTAAATAGAAAGGTGGAGAAATGAAAAAGAGCGCAGGAAGAAAAGAACGCAGGCGCATTGCCAGACAGCATCGACTGGCTGCAGGCAGAGAACGTGCGAAAGAAAATGAAAGAAAACAGAAGAAAAAGGTGAAGAAATAATGGTAAAAGCAATAATTGTTTGCATCATATTACTGGTTCTACTATATATCACAAGAAGTAAAAAGGAGAAATAAACATGGCACAGAAAGTATTAGTTTTAGGTGATTCAGGCACTGGCAAATCAGCAAGCATGCGCAATTTCAATGCTGATGAAGTGTTTGTGATCAATTCAGCAGGCAAGCCATTGCCTTTCAGAAGCCACTTTGAAACAGTGACACCATCTTTCAACAGCTTGACAAAGGACATCAAGAAAGCACTGAAAAGCACCAATAAGAAAGTCATTGTGATTGATGATGTGCAGTACATTCTTTCTTTCCCTATGATGCGCAGGATCAAAGAATCTGGATGGGATAAGTGGAATGACATTCAGGGTGATTTCTTCAATATCATTCAGGCTTGTGATGATCTGCCGGATGATGTGATTGTGTATTTCCTGTCACATCTGCAGCGCACTGATGATGGACATGAAAAGATCAAGACTGTTGGGAAGATGCTTGATGAAAAGATCACTATTGAAGGTCTGTTCACAGTTGTTCTGAAGACAATTGTTTCTGATGGCAAGTATTATTTCCAGACACAGAACAGTGGCATGGACACAGTGAAATCACCAATTGGCATGTTTGAAACATTTGCCATTGACAATGATCTGAAGTATGTGGACACCAAGATCAGAAACTATTATGAAATCGGTGAACATGTGTCAGATGAAGAAATCAAAGCACTTGACAAGGAAGTTGCAGCACCAGAAGTTGAAAAGCCTGAAAGCAAAAGGCGCAGAAGCAGAAAGGTTAGTGATGAAAAAGAAGACAACAAGCCGGAAAAGCAGGAAGAAGCACCAAAGGAAGATGCGAAAGAAGAAAGAACTTTTGAAACAGCAGTCAATGAACCAAAGCGCAGAAGAAAACAGTCTAGCAGTGATAGCGAAAGTGACAGCAGAACTGAAAGCGGAACAGATGCAGAGGAACAGCCAAAGCGCAGAAGAAGGAAACAGCGCACAGCAGAACTGACTGCTGATGATCTAAATGACAGCTTTGAACTGCAGGAAGAAGATATACCATTTTAGAAAGGAGAAATAACAATGGCAATTGATTTTGAAAAATGGAACAAGGAATTTGGTGGTGCTGAAGCGGTTAAGGAACTGGAAGAAGCATCAAAGAATGATTTTACTGAACTGCCTGATGATACATACAGATGCAAGCTTGAAAAGCTTGAACTTGGTGAATCCAAGGCAGGAAAACCAATGGTGAAAGGCATGTTCAGAATTCTTGAAGGATCGCACAAGAATCAGTGCCTGTTCTACAATCAGGTGTTCACCAGAGGATTCCCACAGCACAAGGCACTTGAATTCCTGCGCAGCCTGCAGGTGTTTGATGAAACAGAAATTGATTTTGATGGTGACTTCAATGACTTCAATGATCTGCTTCTGGACATTGCAGAAGAAGCTGCAGGCATGGATTTTGAAATCGAAAAATCAAAAGATGGTGAATACACCAGAATTGAAGTGATTGATGTGCTTGGATAAATCGAATTAAGAACAGGCTGCTGCTCATGGCAGCCTGTTCTGTGAAAGGTTGAAGAAATGGATGCTTACAAAATATTTTTACCTTTAGATAAAACAATTGACATTGAAGCAGATGATTTTAAATATCAAGCAGACAAGAATTATTTGTATTTTAGCAAAGGCGATGCAGTCGTTGCTATCTTTAATACAAATAGCATTGTGGGCTTCATTAAGGTAAATTAAGATGCTTAATTTTTATGACTTTGAGGTTTTTAAATATGACTGGCTTGTTGTGATCATCAATCCAAGTGAACAAACAAAGACAGTCATTGTGAATGACAAGCAGAAGCTGCAAGAATATCACGATGCACACAAACAAGAAATTTGGGTTGGTTATAACAGCCGGTCATATGACCAATACATTCTGAAAGCCATTCTGCTTGGTTTTGATCCAAAGGAAGTTAATGATTGGATCATTGTCAGAGGTATGAAGGGTTGGGAATTCAGCAGCATGTTCAACAGAATTCCACTGTATAACTATGACTGCATGAACAAATTCTTCAGCCTGAAACAGCTTGAAGGATTCATGGGAAATAACATGAAAGAAACATCAGTGCCATTTGACATTGATCGAAAACTGACAGCTGCAGAAATAGATCTTACAATCAAATACTGCACACATGATGTGGAACAGACAATGGAAGTGTTTCTGCAGACTAAAGCCAATTTTGATGCACACTTGAATCTGCTGAAAACATTCAATCTTCCACTGAAGAACATCAGCCGGACACAGGCACAGCTTTCAGCACTGGCACTTGGATGTGTCAAAACAGATCACTTTGATGAATGGGATCTGCAGTTTGTTGACACTTTGAGAATCAGCAAATATGCAGAGGTAATGAAGTGGTTCAAAGATCAGCGTGTTGATAGAGATTATAATGCAAGATTGAATGTTGATGTCTGTGGTGTTCCACATCAGTTTGGCTTTGGTGGTCTGCATGGCGCACCTGCTGAACCAGTACACAGAAAAGGTCTTCTGCTGCATGTAGATGTCACATCATTTTATCCATCAATCATGATCAGATATGACATGCTTTCAAGGAATGTAAAAGATAAGTCAGTTTATAAACAGATATATGATACAAGGGTTGCACTTAAAGCAGCAGGCAAGAAAATTGAACAAGCACCATACAAAATCATTCTGAATTCCACATTTGGAATTTGTAAAGATCCAACATCATCTGCTTATGATCCAAGGCAAGCAAACAATGTGACGGTGAATGGACAACTACTGCTTCTGGATCTGCTTGAACATTTGGAAGGTCATTGTGAACTGATCCAGTCAAATACAGATGGTTTGATCATTCAGATTGAAGACACAGATGAAGCATTTGACAAAGTTGATGATATATGCTTTGAGTGGGAAACCAGAACAGGCATGCAGCTTGGATTCGATGTGATCACAGAGATCTGGCAGAAAGATGTAAACAACTATCTGTTCAAATTTGAGGATGGCAAGGTTGAAAGAAAAGGTGCATATGTCAAGCCACTGAATGAACTTGACAATGATCTGCCTATAGTCAACAAAGCACTGGTTGATTTCATGGTGAATGATGTGCCGGTGGAACAGACCATCAATGAATGTGATGATATGAAGCAGTTTCAGAAGATAGTGAAGGTGTCAAGCAAATACATTTGTGGATGGCACAATGGTCAGATGCTGACAGATAAAACATTCAGAGTGTTTGCAAGCAAAGATGCCGGTGACACATTCATTGGCAAGGTCAAAGACAAGAACGGAAAAGAAGCCATTGAAAAGTTTGCAAACACACCTGATCACTGCTTCATCTTTAATGATGATGTGAATGGTGCGAAAGTGCCTGATCAGCTAGACAAACAGTATTACATTGAAATTTCAAAGAAAAGGCTTGAAGCATTTGGTGTGAGGTGATACATGTATCAGTTATTCAAAGGATATGTGACAACAAAGAATAAAAAATGCACAATGCCATTCAAAGGCAAAACATCTGAAGAATTGCTGAATCTGCGTGAAGCATCACAACATGAAGAATATGCCGGAATACTGAATGATAACACAGTGCTGATTGATATAGATGATTATGATCAATCAGAAATCCTGATGCACATTGTTGAAGATCAACAGCTTGCGTGCAGAGTATATGAAACCACAAGAGGAAAGCACTTTCTTTTCAAGAACAATGACAGAGTAGAAAAGAACTGGACAAAGAAAACACTGGCATGTGGTCTGCAGTCAGATTGCAAACTTGGAAGCCACACATCATATTCTGTTCTGAAATATGGTGGTAAGGACAGACCAATCATTTATGACATCTTCACTGATGAAGATTATGATCCTGTTCCAAAATGGCTGCTGCCTGTCAAAGCAAAAGCTGATTTCATATCAATGGATGAAGGTGATGGCAGAAATCAAGCTTTGTTCAATTACATTCTAACACTACAAAGTGCCGGATTCAGTAAGGCTGAAGCAAGGGATTGCATCAATATTATCAACAGATATGTGCTTGAAAAACCACTGGATGAAAGAGAACTTGACACTGTTCTGCGTGATGAAGCATTTAAAAAGCCGGTGTTCTATGATGGCAAGACATTTCTGCATGATGCTTTTGGAAGATTCCTGATCAGTGAATACAACATCATCAAGATTGGTGGTGTCCTGCATTACTTCAAAGATGGTGTGTATGTGCCGGTCAACATTGAAGGATTGATGATCAAGCACATTCCAAATTTGAAGCAACAGCAGCGCAAAGAAGTGCTGTCATATATGATGGCATACATTGACCAGAACACTTCTGTCAGCAGCGCAAACTTCATTGCTTTCAAGAATGGCATTTATGATGTTGCAGCTGACACACTTGAAGAATTCAGCAAAGACAAGATCATGACCAACAAGATCAATTGGAATTACAATGCAGATGCATACAGTGAACTGGTTGATGATGTGCTGAACAGGCTTGCATGTGGTGACAGAAACGTGCGCTTACTTCTGGAAGAAGTGATTGGTTATACATTCTACAGAAGAAATGAACTGCGCAAGGCTTTCATGTTGAAAGGCAAAAGGCACAATGGCAAAAGTACATTCTTGGATATGCTTGGTTATCTGCTTGGTGAAGATAATATCAGCGCACTGGATCTGTCAGATCTGTCACATGAATATAAGGCTGCCGGTCTTTTCGGAAAGCTTGCCAATTTAGGTGATGACATTGAGGATGAATACATTCCATCTGCAGGTGTTTTCAAGAAAATAGTTTCAGGTGACAGGATGAATGCTAATGTGAAGTTTGCAGCACCAATTGAATTCAATCCATACTGCAAACTGATCTTCAGTGGTAACACCATTCCAAGGCTTGGTAGAGGAAGGGATTCTGATGCAATCATTGATCGGCTGATCATTGTGCCATTCAATGCAAGCTTCAATAAAAACACTTCAGGCTTTTCACCATTCATCAAATATCAGCTGCGCACACCTGAATGCATGGAATACTTGGTGAAGATAGGTGTTGAAGGATTAAAGCGTGTACTTGCAACAAACAGCTTCACCATTACTGATGACATGAACAGAGAACTGGAAGAATACGCAGAAGCATTGAATCCAATAACAACATTTTTCGCTGAAGTCGGTGACACAATGGAAAATGAACCAACAAAGAAGTGTTACAGACTATATGATCAGTATTGCTTTGAAAATGCTATGAAACCAATCAGTCATGTCGAATTCAGCAGACAGGTCAAAGAATTCTTTGGATATGACATCAAAACTGTAAGATTCCAAGGTAAACCAACAAAGATCTATGTCAGGAAGGAAGACAATAATGAAGATCTGGATGCTAGTGACAAGTGATGAATTTGAACTGCCATTAGCTGTGGCAGATACAGCAAAAGAATTAGCTGCAATATGTGGAGTGAGAGAAAACAACATTGTATCTTCCATTTCACATTTCAAAGCTAAAAATCATAAAAGATGTAAGTGGGTGTGTGTACATGTATCTGATGAAGAATTTTGATTTTGTTTGTGCAGCATGTAAAAAGGATTTCATTATTCCTGACACCATGCAGTGGACATATAAACGCAAAGGAAAATACTTTTGTTCATGGACATGTTACAGAAAAGGCAAAAGGTGACAAATATGATTGATTCAGAAATTAAAGAAATGATTGATCAGGCAGCTGAAGCTGCAGCTGCAAAGGCAGTGAAGAAACTAAAGGATTCAGGCAGGATCACTTATGTGTTCAGCAACAGTTTCAAGAAAACTGAAGAACTGCTGTATTTATATCCGAATTTGCCGGAAGAACATCCAGAAAGAAAGCGCATTGATCAGGCACTGAAGAAGATTGAAAACGATGATTATAAGGATGTGATTGCTTCCAGATATTTTGATGGCATGACCATCACAGAAATCAGTGAAATCTATGATTGCAAGTATCAAAACATCAGTAAGAAAAGAAATAAACTGGTGAAAATCCTTGCATCAGAATTGTTTCCTGAAGATGTGCTGCAAGAAATATTAGAGAAATGAGGTAGAACACATGAATTATTATTCACAAAACTATTCTTGTGAAAATGGTGCGATTGCCAAAATACTGATTCCAGAAGATGCCACAGAAGATGATTTGCTTGGCTTGAGAGAATTTTTAGATGTGATTCTGGAAAGAAAATTTAAAATCAGCAAAGAGATATTAGAACGCTAAAAACACAAGGTATCATAATACCTAAAGGCTTAAAAAAATCGCTTAAATCGAAAAATATGAGGTCATTTTTTCGGCAAATTTGATGAAATTTTGAAAGGAAACAGAAAATGTATTTGAATGAATATCAAGCACTTGCTGCCAGAACAATTGATGATGATTTAATAGATTATGACAAAGAAATGCATGCACTGCATGGCATGGTTGCTGAAATTGGTGAACTGCACAGCATTTATCAGAAACAATACCAAGGTCATGAAGATACTGAAGAACACTTGAAGAAAGAAGTTGGTGATCTTCTTTGGTTCATAGCAGAATACTGCACTGTGTATGGTTGGGATCTGTCTGACATTGCAAAGCTGAACATTGAAAAGCTTAAAGCCAGATACCCAGATGGCTTTGATCCTGAACACAGCTTACATAGGAAAGCCGGTGACATATAGAAAGGTTGGTTTGTGATGTTATATACAAATATTGTTTTGACTTTAATATTAGTATTAGTGGCAGATATTTATCAGCAGATAAAGAGGTGATACAAATGGCTGAATGGAAAGGAATGATTGTCACTTGTGATAGATGTGGTGCAGAAGTCAGAAGGAAATTTTTAAAAGAAGATGATCGTGATGGTGGATTTACACATGTTCAAAAGTTTGAACCGATGGAAGCTGACTGGAAATACCATCATGAAACAGGTTGGTTGTGTCCAATATGTGAAGCAACATTTCAAAGGACAATTGATGATTTTATGATGACATTTAAAGATACGCTAAACACACGCTAAACACACACTAAACACACAGCGTGTGTTTTTTATTGAAAAAAGTGTTGACATAATCAGTGTACACTGATAATATGATGATATAAGTTGTTGGTGTTAATGAAAGGTTCAAAATCATGGCACACATTGGAACTATTGGTGACAAGATCACTGTTGAAGTTACACTGTTGAATGAATACACCTATAAGGATTACTCTTTCAGCTTCTATGGAAATTCAAAGTCAATTTATACCATGAAGGATGCAGAAGGAAACATCTTTATTTGGAAGACTGGTTCATGCATGTCTATTATGACAGATGAAGTTGATCAGTGGGGTGATCCTGTTGAATACTTCATCAAGAAAGGTGATAAGGTTTCAATCAAGGGAACTATCAAAGACCATTCCATATACAAGGATGAACCACAAACTGTTCTGAATCGTGTGAAGGTTATCAAGCTGATTGACAAGGCAATGACCAAAGAAGACAAGATTGCACTTAAGCAGAAAGAACAACTTGCAACTATTCAGGAAGGTGACTTCATTTGGAACATGCCTTATAAGCAGTACAAAGAACATTATTCAGATTGTGAAACACTGTATGGATCATTTGACAAACATGAAGAAGAATCTGAAAAAATGAAATGCTATATTCCGGCAACAATTAAGGTCATCATTCGTGCAGGAAGACTGAAGAATTCAGGTGTCAGAGGTGAACACTTCAGTGGTTATGAAATGACCAATGAACTTGGTGAAAAGATCACTTATCGTGCAGTATGTGAAGAAAATGCACTGAAAAGGGTTCAGAAAGACTATCCTGAACATACATGGACTTGCACAAAGATATATGATTACAGATCAATGGGTTGGGGTGGTAAGTGGTAGAAAGGATGTGACAAGATGAAACTTGAAACTGCAATCGAAAGATGCTTTGATAGATGCAATTTAGCCGGTGAAGATGTTGAAATCTACAAGTACATGTACCAGTACAAATCCATCAGAGATCTTCCAGAAGATGAATTTGAAAAGGTATATGACACTATTGCAGAAGGACTTGGATTTACCAAGTAGAAAGGATGTGTGACATGACAGTGACAGAAACCAAGATGATGATCAAAGCAGAATTCATCAAAACATATTATGAATGGCTGAAAGATCTGAAAGAAATGTCTGACAAGGATTATGGATTTAAGTACGGATGGGCAAAATCACAGAAAGAATTCAAGGACAATCAGCAAACCATGCTGACATTCACAAAATACATCTTCAATGCTTTCAGAACTGATAAACAGTGGGAAGAAGCCGGTTATGAAAAGCAGATAATCTGGCAGTTAACTAGAGAAGGATTTTTATCTGAAACATCAAGGAAGTGGAAAACTTTCAGATATATTTCACAAGCAACTGCAAAACAGATCTACAAAGAAATGAAAGGAATGGAAGTAAAATGAACTGGAACAAAGCAGTGAAACAGATTGAACAGGCACTGGCAGCAGATCTTGCTGTCAGTGTCAGATACCACAGAAAGTGGATGAAGAATGATTGCCATTTTGATAAAATTGATTCTGTCAATGAATATGAATACAAAGGACAGATCTGCAAGGCAGTCAGCACATATCATGACCAAATCAATGAATCATCACACATCATTGATGAAGTGATTGTTGAAAGGTAGGTGAATAATCATGGATGAAAAGAAGAAAGCACATGTTGTTGCAACTGTGAAGTATAACGCAAAGAATGTAAAGCAGATCAAGCTGAATCTGAACAAGAAAACCGATGCAGATATAATTGAAGCACTGGATGCTGTACCAAATACACAAGGATATATTAAAGAACTAATCAGAAGGGATTTGAACCAATAATGAACACACAATGGATTAAGGAAGCAACTAATGAAGAATTACTTGAACACTTGGATGTGAGTTATAACAATTTGAACAAAGCAAAAGTATTCAGTGATGAACACAGGGAAAGCTTCTTTGAAATCAAGATGATTAAAGAAGAAATACTGAACAGAATGAAAGGAACAAATAATGATTAAAGACAAAATCAAAATCTTAATAATTATGGTTAAGTGCATTTTTCATATTGATGGATGGGAATGGTTTTCACCAGAAATCCGAAAAATGTTAATTGACAAAGAAAGGAGAATAAATGAGTGATTTAATCAGCAGATGTGAATTGTTCAATAAGCTTGCAACAATTCCTGTTCCACCAGAAGCAAATGAATTCAAAGCTGAAGTGTACAAGATTCTGCAGCAAATGGAAACAGCTGATGATTGGATTCCATGCAGTGACAGATTTCCAAATAAAGATGATGAATATCTTACTACAATCAAGATTGGCGATGCTGTTGCAATAACTATTTCTCACTGGTATGGAAGATGGGGATTTGTATGGACTGATCCTGATGATTCAACTACAAAAGTTATTGCATGGATGCCATTACCAAAGCCATATATGAAATAATACAAAGCACCTTTTCAGGTGCTTTTTTATTGCGTTTAAATGTGAAATTTGCAGAAAATTTGCAAAATCAACATTTATAATGCTTGATTTGAACATTGAAAAGCAAGTTACCGGCAAATTAGCAGATGCAGTCTTTTCAACACATTCCAATGATTTTAACGTGTTGGATGCGTTGAAAAGCAAGTTGTCAGAAAAGATTTACTTTCTTCAGATCTGTTTACAATATCAGTGTACACTGATATAATAAATTCATAAGGTTGAAACACAGATTTGAAAGGAAAGATGAAAGATGAAATACATGGTAGCTTGGAAAGAATTTGATAAAGGATTGAATCGTGATGTTGAATGGCATTCTTATTTTGAAAAGAAATCAGATGCACTGAAATTCATGGACAAATTGATGGAAGATAGATTCAAAGGAATCCAATTAAGATTTATATAAGCAAGAAAGACCATCCACAAAAGGATGGTCTTTTTCTTGATAGGAAGTAGATCTAAAGGAGTTTATTCGTATGACATTAAATATTGTAACCATCTGATCAAATCCACATACATTAAAATTAGGATTATTCATGCTTTTGTCTCCAAGTCATGCACATTTGTGCATGACTATTTTTTACATATGTGCGCATAATAAAAACATGAAAAAGACACTATTTTTTCTTGCTGCCTTTATGTTACTTGCCATTGGAACTGCAATGCCTGCATCTGCACAACACTGTGATGTTCAGCGTGGTGACAGTATGTGGCGCATTGCGAAAAGATACAATGTTCTTTTCAGTGATGTTCTGAAATTGAACAAGCATTTCAAGAACCAACACTTGATCCATCCAAGGGATGAAGTAGAACTGCCTGATGGCAGCACTGGAACTTCCACAGGTCAATCCGGCACAGGTGATAGCGATGCCAAAGAATCTGAAGGAAGACAGGCTGAAACCACACAAGCTGCAGAAATATTGAAGCTTGTAAATCAGGAAAGATCAAAAGCCGGTGTTCCTGCACTTACACTGTCAACTAAACTGACAGACATTGCAAACACCAAAGCAAAGGACATGGCTGACAAGAATTACTTCAGCCACACTTCACCAACATATGGTTCACCATTTGACATGTTGAAACAGTTTGGTGTGTCATACACATATGCAGGTGAAAACATTGCAGCCGGTCAGAAGACAGCTGCAGAAGTCATGAATTCTTGGATGAATTCATCTGGACACAAAGCAAACATTCTGAACAAGAATTATACACAGCTTGGTGTTGGTTTTTATCGTGGTGGTGAATATGGTACTGAATGGGTGCAGTTATTCATCAGACCATAAATAGTTGCATTGATGGGTATATGATACACTTGAATGCTGCTGTACACTTTAATTAGTCCTTAAACATATATGAAGAAGCACCTTTTGATCATCAGATCAGGGTGCTTTTTCAGTTGCATCGGTGGGTATTCTATCTTAATGCTATCTGAACCATAATTATATTGACAAAATACTGTTCTGTTTGAAAGGTGGTGTAATCATGGATAAGGATTATATGCTGCAGTGGGCAAAAGCTGCAGCGATTAGATGTATAAAGACAATGGCGCAAACTGTTGGTGCGCTGATCAGCACAAATGCTGTAGGCATTACAGACGTTGACTGGATCGCAGTTGGATCTGCAGCTGCACTGGCAGGTGTCTATTCAATTGTTACTTCCATTGCCGGTCTTCCAGAAGTAGATAAAGAAGAAAAGTGATTATTATGGACATGATGCCTTGGATAACATCAATAACAGTTGCTGTGATAGGTGGTTTGTTTTCATATCTTGGTGTGGTCAGAACATCAAAGGCTGCACATGATTTAACGATGTTAGAACTGAAAAAGGAACAGCAATCACAAAAGCAATTGTTAGATGAAAAGATCGGTGGCATTAAAGATGATATTAAGCGACTGGAAGAAAAGCAAGACAAGCATAATGCAGTGATTGAAAGAACCTTCAAACTTGAACAAAAGGTTGAAGATCTGATAAAGCAAATTAATTGAAGATAAGTGATGTGAAATAAGGGGAAAAACAATGGCTTATACAAGAGAACAAGAAATCACACTTGCGCTTTCGTATAAAGGTGCAAAACAAGGATCTGTTAAGCATCACAAGTTGGTAGATACTTTCAATAAAGTACATCCACATGGTGAACACATGTCTTACACCAGAGCATGGTGCGCTTGTACTGTTACAGCTTGGTTGATCATGGGTGGTTATACACCAAAGAATATGCCGATGTCTGCAAGTTGCGCACAGTTAATTCGTGACCAGAAAGAACTTCAAACTAAAGGTTATGGCGAGTGGGTTGAAAATGATGCTTGGGAGAAAGCTGAAATTGGTGATCTGGTGATTTATTACTGGGATGCACCAAAGACTGGTGACTGTAAAAAATATACATCACACGTTGGCATGATCGTAGACAGAACAAAGACAGGTTATAAGGTCATCGAAGGTAACAAGAACAAGAAGGTTGGAATGCGTGATGTGCCTTTTGATTTTCGTTACATTCGTGGCTTTTGTCATCTTAAATATGATGAAGAAAAGCCGGTTGGAAAACTTGTTGTTGATGGAATATTCGGAAAGCAATCAATCAAAAGAGCGCAACAGTATTTTGGCACACCTGTTGATGGAATTATTAGTGGTCAGAAAAAGTCAAAATCCATCTATTACAAGGGCATAGATCAAAATCGTGTTACTTGGGGTGGTGGTGGTTCAAAACTAATCAAAGCCATACAAAAGATGGTCAATGCGGAACAGACAGGTATTCTGGACAAGAAAACAGTCAAAGCACTTCAGCATTTCTTGGGCATAGTTGAAGACGGAAAATGGGGTAAAGCAACATCCAAGGCATTCCAGAGTTGGCTAAATGAAAAACTGAAATAAAGCAAATTAATTGAACAGAAGTGATGTAATATGGCAAGACCAAATAAATATGATTCTGATGTAAAACCAAGATTTGATGAAATCACAGAATGGTTGCAGATTGGTGCTACAGATAGAGAAATTGCAGATAATCTTGGCATTAATAAAGCCACAATGTGTGACTACAAGAAGAAGTATGCCGAATTTAACGAACTTATTAAAAACGGCAGAAAAAAGCCTGTTCAAGCGATTAAAGCAGCATTGTTTAAGCGTGCAACAGGGTTTACTTATTCGGAAAAAAAGATAGTCAGAAAACAGATCTTGCTGAAGGGTGAAGATGAAACAGAAATTCCTGCAACACTTGTGCAGGTTGAAGAATATGAAAAGTGTGCGCTGCCAGATCCGGCATCAGCAATGATCCTTCTGAAACATTGGGATAAGGAACATGGATGGACTAATGATCCACAGCAGCTTGAACTGAAGAAGCAGGAACTGGATCTGAAGAAAAAACATATTGAAAGTGAGGTGTGGTAAATGCCAGAAGTTTGTAAGAAATGCATAGATGCATCGGTCAATGATTGTGATGAATGCGAAATTCAAACAACATTCAATACAGATGATATTGATTCTTTGATTGAAGGTGGTGAAACACATGAAAACAAGAACAACAAAACCAAAAAATAACAAGTATTATATTCGTAAAGCGAATGGTGGTTACAATGGCGCAATAGCAGGTAAACCAACAATCAGTGGCGCAAATGTACTGTGCAACTGCGTTGGATATGCCAATGGAAGATTTGGTGAAATCCAAGGTCTTGGATATATCAAATATCAGTTTGTTTGCAATGCTGAAAATTTCATCGCAAAAGCAAAGGCATATGGTTTGAAGATCTCAAAGACACCAACACTTGGTGGAATCATGGTGTGGCAGAAAGGCAAGACACTTAATGGATCTGATGGCGCAGGTCATGTGGCTGTAGTTGAAGAAATAATCAATGATAAAAAGATCGTGACCAGTGAATCTGGTTATGATGCATTCGCATTCAAGACTATTACCAGAGTAAACAGTAATGGTAATTGGGGTCAGGCAAGCAGTTACAAATTTCTTGGATGCATCGTGAATCCTGCTGTTAAAACTACAACACCAAGTAAAACTGATCCACTTTCAAAATACACTGATGAACAGCTTGCAGATAAAGTGATCAAAGGTGAATTTGGTAATGGATCTGATAGAAAGAAAGCACTTGGTGACAGATACAGTGCTGTTCAGAAAATAGTTGATCAGAAGCTTGCTAAAAAGCCGGTTTATTACACTGTCAAGAAAGGTGACACACTTTCTGGCATTGCAATAATGTATGGAAAGAAGTGGCAGGATCTTGCAAAGCTGAATAATATTCAGAATGCAAATATGCTGCACATTGGTCAGAAGATCAGAATCGAGTGAGGTAAAACACATGAAATATTATGTTATTGGTGAAGACAAGTCATTGCAGGAAGCACCAACACTGGAAGATGTTCTGCAGTTGTCTGGTGGAGATATGACCGGCAATATTGGCTTTAATTCAGGCAGCAGAATTGGTGACATTATCAAATTTATTGCCGGTGATGCCAATGGATCTGGAATTGCAATTGGTGATGGTGGATGTGTAATCATTGGATCTGGTGAATCAGCAAATGTGTTTGCACCTGCTGATGGTGAAGGTGCTACAGAAGAAACGATCATTGCATCAGATGGTGTGATCACATTTTACGTCAATGCACAAAATGGTGCTGCAAGTGCTGTTCAGGTCACACTGTCAAAGGCAGGTCTGCTTTCTGGACATCAGAAAGCAATAACAAGTGGAACTGCTGCACCAAGTGGTGGTTCTAATGGTGACATTTATATTCAGTATTAAGGTGGTGAAATAAATGGCTGTATCAGGCAATTTAACTACTTCCAATGACAGAGTGTTGTATAACATTACTGTCACTGAATCAAATGTCAATGCTGCAAATAATACCAGTCAGATCACTGTATCAGTCAAGTTTTGGAGAACCAACACTGGTTATGAAACTTATGGCACAGGCACTTGTTACTGCACCATTGATGGCACACAGTACAGTGCAGCTGTAACACCAACACAGAAGATCACAAACAGTGGCATTGTACTGTTTAAAAAGACTTTGACAATCAATCACAACAGTGATGGTTCAAAGACAATTAATGTTAAAGCAAGAATCACACTTGGTAGTGTGCTTTCTTCTGATTATCAGGGATTCAATGTCACACTGACAAAGATCAACACAACACCATCTGCAGTTTCATCTTTCACGATCACTGCAGGCAATGGCAATTATGTTGGTCTTGGTGACACTGTGACACTGAAATGGACAGCTGCATCAGGCAGTGTTACTGGTTATGAACTTCAGTATTCAAGAGGTAACAGCGGATGGAAAGCATGGAAAACTGTGACCGGCACAAGCATCACTGATTCATTCACAGCAACAAGCATTGCAGTTAATGGTGCAGGTTGTGCTGTGAAATATCGTATTAGGGCATTGAATGGTTCATTAACATCTGCTTGGAAGGAATCAAACACTTTATACATATCAGGTGGCATGGACATCAAAGTGTCTAACACTTGGAAGAATGGATCTGTGTGGATCAATGTGAATGGCATTTGGAAACGTGCAAAGCGTATTTGGATTAAAATCAATGGCACATGGCAGCAGTCAAAGTGAGGTGTTGAACATGTCTAAAGGTAAAAGCGTTGTACACCAACAGAAAGATCTGAAAGAAGCAGTTGAAAAGGATCTTAAAACAAAAAAGAAAGAACATTTAAAGTGAGGTGAACAAGACATGGAACAAATGAAAAAACTTGTGATTCAAGGTAAAGAATTTGAAGTAGTAGATGCAGTCGCACGCAGTAATTATGTTACACCTGAAATGTTTGGCGCAAAGGGTGATGGTGTTACTGATGATGCAAGTGCAATACAGCAAGCAATAGATTCTGGCATAACAGTATTGCTGAATAATAAAGAATATGCGATAAATTCCACATTACAGATTAGTGCTAACTGTAGTGGTTTTATAAATCGTGGAATGATAAGTTATCAGGGGTATGATTATGCAATTAATATTGATGGGTGCAGAAACATAAAGTTTGATTTTGGACGAATTTATGCACCAAATGGTGGTGGTATCAAATTAACAGATACCATTACTTATTCCATGTATCTGGAAATTGAATTTTCAACAATTGCATGTTTAACAGATTGTATTCTTTTGGATTCAAGAAATACATTTATAAATGAATTGCGCTTCAAAAGAGGTATGTTTTCAAGTGGTGCTAATGGGTTAAGAGTTGTTTCTACCAAAGAAACATCAACAATTATATTTGATGAAGTGGGAATTGAAGGTGTAACAACTGGTTTTAAACTTGAAAACACTGAAAACAGAATCATTAATTTTGTAATCAATAATTGTAGATTTATGGAGAATTTCACAACACTGATTGATGATAATTCTGCAACAAATACAGTGCCTAATATTATTTTCATTACCGGCACTGGACTTCTGCTTATACAAGATAAACTGAATGTTAATAAATCCACAATATATACAAGTGGATATATGGCAACAAGTAGTGGTTCTATAGTGGGAAACAATGTCACTTTATATGGTCTTCATGGACATTATGTTGAAGCCGGAAACAACAAACAAAGAAGATCAACTATTGTTTCCAAGGATGCTAATGGTTTAGTTGATTTAAGAAACAGAAGCAATATTCCTGTGAATTTAAATTATATTATTCTTTCAAACAGCACAGCAAAAGTTATATTGCCTGATGTATTTAAAAATCAATTCAACTTCAGGAATGGTTCTATTGAAATTAACTTAATGGTTTATCTTGAGTCTAATGACAACATTAAAATATATAAGTCTGACGGAACTACATTGATTGGAGATTATACTGCATCAACAGCCGGAATACATATTACAAAAGTATATTATGTTACAAACTTTGGCGCATATGTTGTTGAGGATTTCAGAAAGATTAATAAACGCACACAGACTGATGCATAAAGCGATTATAAAAATACTAACACAATAAAGCACACAGCAATGTGTGCTTTATTTCGATAGGTGGAATGTATGAAGACACAAGAACAATTTTATAAATCAAAGCAATGGCTTGACTTCAGGAAAGTATTGATCAGTGAAAGAACAGATGCTGATGGTTTTGTACATTGCAGCCGGTGTAACAAACCTATCATTCACAAGTATGATCTGATAGTACATCATAAGATTGAACTGAATGATGTGAATGTCAATGATACATCTATATCACTTAATCCTGACAATTGTGAATGCATCTGCTTCAGTTGTCACAACAAAGTACATGACAGGTTCGGTGATAAGCGTGGTGGATCTTACAAGCCAGTACCAAAGAAAGTGTATATTGTCTATGGTTCACCATGTAGTGGTAAGTCAACATGGGTTCATGACAATGCAACAGCTGATGATCTGGTTGTGGATCTGGACAACATATGGCAGATGATCAGTATCAATGACAGATACACAAAGCCTGCAGCATTGAAGTCTGTAGTGTTTGAAATGCGTGACAAGATGTATGACATCATCAAGTACAGATCAGGCAAGTGGCACAATGCTTTCATCATTACTGGTGGTGCATTGCTTGGTGATCGTGAACGATTGAAGCAGCGTGTTGGTGCTGATGAACTGATCTTTATTGATACAAGCTTTGATGATTGCATGCAGCGTGCAAGGACTAAAGGATTCACTGATGATCAACTGCTTGATTGGATTGGTTATATCAAAGATTGGTTTGAAAAATTCCAGAAAGATGATTGAATTGACAGAAAATTGGAGTGTATGGCATCCCCCCATTGCGAAAATTTTCAATGTAGGGAAGGAG
>JAEIGA010001261.1_pt1 | contig 39256 bp, 54 predicted proteins | sample 9270691 | NCBI WGS metagenome assembly JAEIGA01 (sample SAMN17057246, study PRJNA624740) | gut metagenome | biome: biome; isolation source: fecal sample | host: Bos grunniens | place: China: Xizang | collected 2019
CGATATATAATTTGTTCAACACCAACACAATGCGACAAATATTTCAGCAATTGAGTGGAAAATATTTAAAAATTGAGACTAAGTGAGACTTTAGTCATCATCAAACAAACACAAGGAGATTCCAAAATGAACGAGAACGACACCGCCCTTATTAACCTTATAAGAAACAGCCCCGATCCCGACAAAGTTGCTACTTATATGTTCAACCTTTTTTTAGACTATCTGCGTACACACGCCCCATCTCAAGAAACACTTTCTGCTGTTCAGCAGGAATCTGCCTAAACATCTCAAGAAGAATCTTTTCTCCCTCGGTCAATTCAAGGTCGGGGGAGTTTTTGTATGCTTCGTGCAGGGAATCATACCCTAATGCCTCTGCCTCTTTGTTTCTTATATCCGTTCTTCCTAACAAATAATCAATGTCGCAGTTGAAAACATCCGAGAGAGCCTCTAATGATTCAAAGCTTGGCTCTCGCCTACCTTTTTCATAAGCAGATATGGAACTATGACTAATATTTGTTAGTTGTGCCAATTGCCTTAAAGAGAGGTTTCGTTCTTCTCTCAAGGCTTTTACTCTTTTCATAAAAGCGGTCATAAAAACCTCCTATTAATAATAGTAACAAAAGTATACACAATTCGTCACAATCGGTCAAGTGGCAAATTGCACAAAAAAATAAGGTCACATTTGTACACATTTTTTACACAAAATGTGTTGACATTTGTGACCACTTGTGTTAAGATGTATATGGTTACAAAAGTAACCAACAAAAAACAAAGGAGGAAAAACGATGACAGTAGGGCAGAGATTGAGAGAACTTCGTGGTTGCAGAACGGCAACAGGAGTCGCAAAAGAGCTTGGCATAAGTCATTCTGCACTTCTTAAGTATGAAAGTGATGAGAGAGTGCCAAGAGACGAGGTCAAAAAGAAGATTGCAAAATACTATGGTAAATCCGTGCAATCTATTTTTTTTGCTTGAAGTGGTTACAAATGTAACCGAAAGGAATAAAAAAAGACCGCCCTGCTACCAACAAGACGGTCAAAAAAGGAGATATGATTGCTCTCCTATTATACCACAAAATCAAAAAAATTGCAATAGCAAAGGAGAAAAAATGGCAAAAGTTGAAGAAAAAAAGTACGGTTTGACCGATGAGCAGGTTGAATCGGAGATTACTCGCCTTAACGAATCGGAGGCGGTGCAGCTTGCAAGATATGCTCAGCGTTTGAAGAACAGAAGAAGACAGTATTTGTATCAACTTCGTGACCTTGAGAAGAAGGGTAAGGCACTTATGGAGGCTGGCATAACAAGAGAGATGCTTGAGAAGATGTATAAAGAGTCTGCCGGGGAGGATGAGTGATGGGTAACAACAATATGACAGTAACCGAGGCGGCAGAGCTTATGGGAGTGTCCCCACAGTTTGTTCGTGTGGGACTCCAAAAGGGAGTATTGCCTTTCGGGTATGCCGTTCAGGTATCGTCAAAGCGGTACACATACTTTATCAGTAAGCAAAAGTTTAAAGAATACACAGGAATTTCGGAGGCAGAGAAATGATTGGAGCAATAGTGGTCCTTATAGGACTTATAGCACTTGGGGGGTTGGTATTCGTCTATATGCATTGGCTTGACGAAGCAAAGAAGAACGGAGTTACCAAGCACGATTATTATATTGAAAACACTGATGACACGGAGGATGAGGAGGATGAGTGAGAATGACACCATACAGGCGTTGATAGATATGCAGAACACCGACTCGGCAATGTTGGCGGTGATCGAGACACTCGGCAGAAGGATAGACGAGCTGACAAAGGAACTCAACATTAAGACTATTCGTGTTGAGATGCTTGAGAGAGAGCTTAAAAAGGTAAAAGGAGGCAACAACGAATGGTAACAGGCGATGCTTGGGCAGATGCTAATGCCCTTTACGATAGAGAGGCAGAGTACGAAGAGAGCCTTCCGACCTGCGAACATTGTCACGAGCATATCACCGAGGAGCATCTCTACAATATAGACGGAGAGATTTACTGCGAGGAGTGTGCCAAGGACATTATTATAGAGAAGTTTAGAAAGCGCACCGAAGAGTATATGGAGGAAACGATATGATAAAGCCTTTTAACGAATTAAGAAACGTAGATGTAACACCTTACATCAAGAAGAGAGATGGTGCAGAGTATTTGCCTTGGGCGACTGTTGTAGACCTTCTTCACCATCACGGAGCAGAGAGAGTTTTCTTTACTCCTGTATACAACGAGAACGGCTCTTCGCTCTTTATGAGCCACGAAACATTCACCGATAGCAAGGGTGGCATAAATCGTTGCTATGAGGTGCGAATCGCAATCACGGTTGACGATGACGAGTTTGTTTACAGTTACCCCTTGCTTAACGGAATCAATCCGGTCAAGGATAATTCGCTTAATCAGAACGTAGTATTCAAGGCAATGGCAAGAGCCTTTGTTAAGGCGGTGGCTTTTCGCTACGGACTTGGCTTCTCCCTTTGGGCAAAGGAAGACATTGACGATATAGACGATACCGAGGATTTGTCAAAGCATCACCTTTGGGCAATCAAGGAGAGATTCCAAGAGGAATACACTCGCCTCATAAGAAGAGGTATGACAACAAACGAGATTGCACAGGCTCTTGAGATGACACCTGATGAGGTTAAGCTGCACTTCACTTTCTTTGACTCCCTCAACCGATTTGAGGAGAAGATGTTAAAGATATGATTGCCGACCACGATAGAAGCGGATATTTTGGTGCCTCCGATGTAGATAAGATAATCGGCAACTGGAAGACCGCAACCTTTGAAAAGTGGTGGATGCAGAAGATAGGCATTAACCGAGACCACTTTGACAACAAGTACACCCTTGCCGGGAGTCACTACGAGCATCGCATACTTGAGTCCCTCGGTATACCGATGGAGTTAGACAAGCAGATAATCCTTGAGGACTTAAAGCTCCGTGTAAACCTTGACGGGAACGATAGCGACACCATCTACGAGTGCAAGACCTACAACCTTGAAAAAGGATTCAAAGTGCCAAAGAAGTACGTTCAGCAGGTCGTTGTGCAGATGTTTGCATCGGGATTCCGCAAGGCGAAAATAATAGCCTACGGACTTGCAGAAAGCGATTACAATAACTTTTTCCATCCCATTGTGGAGGAGCGCAGAAGCGAGTTTGTTATTCCTTACGATGAGGAGTGGATAAACGAGGTATATCTTCCAAAGCTCCAATTCCTTGCGGAATGCTTAAAGGAAGGTAGGTATCCCATTTGAGAGTTAACGGAAAGATTCTCTACGTTGAGAACGATGTCATAACTATTCAAGTCAATGCCGATGCTCAAGGGTGGTGTCTTGAACACGATGCAAAGACGGTGGAGCTTCGCCTTGACGATGGGCGGAGCATCACCAACGACCAAAGGCGAAAAATCTATGCCACGATGAAAGATATCGCTCTTTGGAGTGGCGATATGCCTGATGCGATAAAAGCTTACTTCAAGTGGAGCTTTTGCGGAGATAGTCAGCACGAAGACTTCTCCCTGTCCGATGTTGACAGGGAAACAGCAAGTGAATTTCTCTCATATCTCATTGACTTCTGCATTCAAAACGGAGTGCCGTGTAGCGACCCCCTTTGGGATAGATGCGAGGATATCGAGCGATATATGTATGCTTGTGTAATGACAAGGACTTGCTGTATCACGGGCAAAAAGAATGCACACATCCACCACGTTGACCGCATTGGTATGGGCGGCAACCGCAACGAGATGTGCCAAGTGGGGATGAGAGTCGTTCCCTTGTCATCGGATATACACACGATGCTTCACTATTCAGGTGGCGAGACGGAGTTTTACGAGCAACACCATATAACTCCCATTGCGCTTACCGAGAAGATGTGTAAGCATCTCAATTTAGGAAAAATTCAAGTTTCATAGGAGGAAAAGCTATGGCGTGGGTGAATGAGATTTATGATAAGCTCTTTGCTCCCAACACAATATGTATCGCTCAAATTTCTCACGGTAAAGATTCTTTAGCTATGCTACGTGCTATAAAGCTTCTTGGTTTGCCATTACATAAAATCATTCACACGGAGATGTGGGCAACGGATACAATTCCCGCAGAACTTCCGCCTATGGTCGAGTTTAAAAGGGAAGCGGAGAAGAAGATACTTGAACTTTACGGGATAGAGGTTGACAACGTATGTGCTGTACAAAAAGTTTGTTCACAGGTTGTTAATGTAGAGAGAGAGAGAGAGAGAGAGAGCAGAACGGAGGTTGCCTTCGGCTCACATACGAAGACCTCTTCTATTCTCGATTACAATCAGGACAATATGAAGGTACAATCAAAGGGTTTCCTCTTGTCAAGGGAGGTTGGTGTAAAAAACTTAAGTACGAAAAAATTAACATACGAAGACATATTCTATCGGAGATTCAAGGAAGGAAGGAAGGAAGGAAGGAAACGTGTACGGATTCCCAACGATGCGAAACAGGTATTGCACGGGGGAACTCAAGAATATACGGATTCCCGATGTTGCGAGGGAATTGGTGTACAAGCTACCTCAAGTCATCCCTACGGATTTCCAATCTCTATCAAGAGAGGGCAATGGTGTCAAATGCTCAAGCGTTTTCTTCAAGCCCCGTGAACGAGGGGCAAGAGATAAATATCGTTCAATACTTGGGAATTGCGGCAGATGAGCATAAAAGAATTAAACGACACATTGATAGACCCGATGTAATCCTTCCTCTCGTTGAGATAGGGTGGGAAGAGGATTTGTGCGGACTAATAGCAGGGTATCAAGGTTTATTATCCCCTACCTATACAACATCAATGCGAGGCGGTTGTTGGTTTTGCCACAACCAAAGCATAGAACAGCTTCGCTTGTTAAGGCGAGACTATCCTGACTTGTGGCAATTACTCCTCAAGTGGGATAAGGACTCGCCCGTAACCTTCAAACCTGATGGACATACCGTTCACGATTTTGATGAAAGGTTTGCCCTTGAGGATATGGGAGTTATCTCTGCCAACGACAAATGGAAGTGGGCATATTTAAAAGACCTACCAATTCAGTTAAAAATCAATATTTAGGAGGACAATAATGTCAAATTTTAATTTCAATAGAGTAATCCTTGCGGGGCGACTCACAAGCGATGTGGAACTCAAGCAGACAACGATCGGGATACCCGTATGCTCTTTCTCGGTTGCGGTAAATCGCAAGGCAGGTAAGGACAAGGCACAGGAGACCGATTTTTTTAACTGCACCGCTTGGAGAAACTCTGCGGAGTTTATATCGAAGTTTTTCAAGAAGGGGTCGGCAATATGTGTTGTCGGCAACCTCCGAAATCGTTCTTGGAACGACAACGAAGGCAATAAGAGATATGCCACCGATATAGAGGTCGATGAGGCAGTGTTCGTAGACTCGAAAAGCGCCGCACAAGGCACGGAAGCACCTGCACCTACCAACTATGTGCCTGATGCATACAAAACGCCACAGGGAGCGAATTTCGAGGGCGCAGAGCGAGACGATGACCTTCCTTTCTAACGAGGTAGAAGACAATGGCAGAAGTGCAATGGATACGCCTGAGAGTCGGAATGTTTGATGGGGATTCGTTCAAGAAGATAAAACGTGCCAAGATAGGTGGAGTCCCTTTCAGGGACAAGCTTACGGCAGTATGGTTTGAGTTGCTCGACCTTGCGGGGAAGAGCAATTCAAACGGTTACCTGATAGACAGTAATGAGATACCTTACCGCTCTTTTGAAGATATCGCAACAATGCTCGACAGGGAAGAAAAAGAGATTGAGCTTTGTTTGCAGTTCTTCATAAACGAAAGAATGGTGGAGATTATCGATGATGTCTACTGCTTAACGAATTTCCTCAAGTACCAAAACCAAGAAGGTTTAAACAAAATTAGGGAACAAACACGAAAAAGAGTCGCCGAATATCGAGAAAGAAAGCGACTTGCACAAAGTAACGCCAATTGTAACGTTACAGTAACGTTACGTAACGATATAGAAGAAGAAAGAGAATTAGAACAAGAAAAAGATTTTCAATCATTCATTCATACGGGCGAAGCGGAGTACATAGAGCAGAAGGTCGAGGAGTCGGGATTGTCGGGCGATGATGCCGAAATATACGAATCGGAGCTTAAAGATTCTCTCAAGCAGAGAAAGCTGAAAGGAGAGCTTGGAAAGGGAGTCGTCTTCTTGAGCGGAGAGCAGATAGATTACCTTGTGGATACTTTTGGCGTAGAGGCATACGAGAAATACGTTGGTATCGTTGCAGACGAAGAGCTTAAGGGACACCATTATACGAAGAAAACTCACTTCCAAGCAATCGTTGAGATGGCAACAAAGGATAGGAGGATAACGTAACAATGGATGTCGAGAAGGAGCTTAACGCGCTCATAAAGAGATGCGCTGAAAAGGGCGGACACGTTTTTATAATTGACAAGAAGGGAAACGACTTCTCGTTAAGACTTACTGAAGAAGTAAAGTTGCGCCCATACGAGCCGAAAGCGAGGTTTGAAAGCAATGGCATATAGCAACGAAGAGAGCCGTGACTATCAAAGATTGTGGCGAAAGGCTAATCCCGATAAGGTCAAGGCAAACAACGAGAAATATAGCAAGCTTCCCAAGTATAAGAAGATGCGGAAGGAAGCATCCAAGCGGTGGGTTGAGAAGAATCGTGAGCATCTCAATGCTTACCGCAGAGAACGATACCGAAAACAAAAGATGATGGAGGCACAAATATGACCGAAAAAGAAAGATTGGTAAACTTGCTGAAAAGTCCACACAAAGCGGAACAGCTACGAAAAATGGGAGTAAGTATCGGCAATTACGAGGATGATTGTATAGAGGTTATGGTTGCCGACTACCTTCTCGCAAACGGAGTTATAGTTCCACCTTGTAAGGTTGGGGATACGGTGTTTATGCCGTGGGAATGGAAAGGACAAAAAGGAGTTGCTTGTCTTAAAGTAACAGCGATGAGAAATATTCTTGGCTTCGGTTGGGGGTTAGGAACTGATTTTGATACCGATGACGAAGGATATGCAGACAAGTACAATTGTGGCAACTTCAAGTTTGACGATGTTGGCAAAACAGTATTCATCACCCGAGAGGAAGCTGAAAAGGCACTAAAGGAAAGGAGCAACAATGGCTAAAGCAGTATTGATAAGCATACAGCCGAAGTGGTGTGAGCTTATCGCATCGGGCAAAAAGACGGTTGAGGTGAGAAAGACCAAACCGAAGATTGATGTGCCGTTTAAGTGCTACATTTACGAAACACAGGGCAGAACGGAAACACCTTTTGTTGACGAGGAAGGACACCATATATTTAAGGGCAGAGGTCAAGTCATAGGCGAGTTTGTGTGCGATAGGATACAAGAAATTACCTATACCCAAATATACAATTTTGGCAGATACAGAGATGTATGCGAAGCTGAAACAAAGCTTGATTTTTATGCACTTGATGATTACTTAAAACAAAAAAACGGATACGGTTGGCACATCACCGACCTTGTAATCTATGACGAGCCGAAGGAGTTGAGTGAGTTTACAGGCTTACGAAAAACAAAGTTTGGTTATGGTTCTTTTAAAATAACAAGACCACCGCAGAGTTGGTACTACGTTGAGGAAAGGAGCAACCGATGAATCGTGAAATAACACTTGCTTGGTGTCCGATATGCAGAAAGCATTACCCTGCTGACGAGCAACATAATTGCTTTAAACTCAAAACACCAAAGATAGCACGAATAGACCTTGCTCCCCCAACAATCAGCATTGAGAATGATGTGTACTCGATAAATCAAAAGATTGCGGCACATTGTGTAGATATGGCTGATGAGGCAATTTTGAAAGCAATAATTTCTACGGCAAAAGCAGAGGGTTTATCACAGTTGTTTTTGCTTGATAAAGAATTCGTAATGAACGCCTTGAGAAAGGCTATTGCAGAACACGAAAGAATGAAAGAGGAAAGAAAATGAAAGAATATCACAAAATCGAGACCCTCTTTGAGAGGGATATGGAAACCAAAAAGCTTGTTTTCGGCAAGTATAGAAACTCCACTGTAGAGTTTCTCAAGGATGCCGTGTGGCAGTTTACCGAGAAAATAGACGGAACTAACATCCGCGTGCATTGGGATGGACACAAGGTTTCGTTTGCAGGAAGAACGGATAAGGCGCAGATTCCCAAGCACCTTCTTGCAAGACTTGAAGAACTTTTCGGTGGCGAGGTCAACGAGGAGATGTTTGAGCAGGTCTTTGGAGAAAAAGAGGTCACACTCTTCGGAGAGGGATACGGGCAAAAAATACAAACCAACGGATATATGGAGGGGGTTGACTTTATCCTCTTTGATGTGTTCGTAGGAGACCTTCCCTTGTCAAGAGAGAATGTTGAGAATATTTCCAAAACATTTGGCATCGCAGTTGTTCCTATGCTTTTTGAAGGCAACCTTCAGGAAGGTGTAGATTATGTAAAACAACACTTCAAGACTCGCATCAACAACGGAACTTTCGGAGCTTTTATGGAAGGATTGGTTGCCCGACCCAAAGTGGAGGTGAGAGACCGACTCGGAAATAGAGTTATCGTGAAGATAAAGTATAACGACTTCAAGGAGGAAGGAGCAACCGATGAAAGAAACTGAATTGAAGCAGATAGACAGAAAAACGCACTTTAGACTATATAAGGTTTGGGAAAATATGAAAGCGAGATGTTATAACCCCAAGCACAAAAGTTATCATAGATACGGTGGTCGAGGAATTGAGATTTGCGAAGAATGGAAAAACAATTTTAGTGCTTTTGAAAAATGGGCGTTAGAAAACGGATATGACGGAACTGCTCCACAAGGCAAGTGTACTATTGATAGAATTGATAATGATAAGGGATATTCTTCCGAAAATTGTCAATGGATAAGCAACAGAGAAAACTGCAACAAAACCAACTTTAATTTGATGTACACCCATAATGGCAAAAGGCAATCATTAGCAGATTGGTCGAGAGAGTTGGGAATAAATTATAACGCTTTACTATCAAGGATGCACAGAAACGGATTTGATTTTGAACAAGCAATTATACCAAGAAAAAACGGCAGTAGGCATTTAATATGCTCGGAGCGAAGATGAAAGGCGGTGCGGAATGATCGATTTATTGTGCGAAATCATTGAGTTATTGCAAGATATTAAGATGCTCCTTAGAGAGATTAAGGCAGGAAGGCGGTGAGTGATAATGATTTGTGAGAATTGTATTCATAATGCCGTATGCAAATATGGAGAAGCAAGAAGTAATGGACTTTATTGCGCAGGAGAAAAGTGTAAACAATATCAATCTACCGATGTTGTACCAAAGAGCGAGGTATATGGATTTTCTGCCGAAGAACTTGCACAGAAGGTTGAGGGACTCACAATCGAACTTGAAGCAATGAGATGTGCGGCAAACTCTTACAAGATGCACTATGAAAATCTTGCGAGGGAGATTTTTGAGGAGATTGAGAAAGAGATAGAAGAAGCTCTAAAAAGCAATTACAAGGTTTTGCCACAGTTTGAAGCATCCGAGGAACTTTATCATAATGTACACGGCAAGATTTCTGCCTTGTGTGGCATAGACGGATTTATAGAGGAACTCAAAAAGAAATACACGGAGGAATAAAAAGATGAATTTAAAGGTTAAACTTGACGAGGGGGCGTTTGCTCCCGAATCCGCACACCAAGACGATGCGGGATATGATTTGCGAACTCCTACGGATTGCTTTATACCGGCAGGTGGTTTTGGAATAATCGATACGGGAGTGCATATGGCAATTCCCAAGGGATATGTAGGATTCCTCAAAAGCAAGAGCGGTTTAAATGTAAAGTGCCATTTGACCGGTGAAGGGGTGATAGATAGCGGTTACACGGGAAGCATTGTCGCTAAGATTTATCACAACGCAGAATACGGTGGTGTACTACTTCGCAGAGGAGATAAGATTATTCAAATCGTTCTGCTTCCGATATTAAAACCTGAGATAGAGATTGTTGACGAGCTTGAGGATACCGAGAGAGGCGACAACGGATTTGGCTCAAGCGGGAGGTAACCAATAGGTGGTATGGGAACGAAATACGAAGACAAATTTGTTAAATGCCCTTTTTACCGCCGCCACGAGAACAAGATTATTGTCTGCGAGGGCCTCTACCAAGGAAACACCATTCACCTTGCCTATGAGTCCTACACTGACAAGCAAATACATATGCACGAATATTGCTACAGTGTATTTGGTTGTAGAGATTGCCTCGTTCATATGATGCTAAATCAAAAGTATGAGGAGGAAGCGTAATGATTGTTCAATTCACGGTGCCACTGACACCTATTACCAAGAAGAACCATCAGCAGATTGTTACGAACCGCAACACAGGGAGACCTTTTGTGACCCCATCAAAGCAATATAAGGAATATGAGAACCTTGCACTTTGGTATATACCGAAGCGAGGAGTTCCAATAGACTTTCCCGTGAACGTGAAGTGTACATTCTATATGCCAACGAATCGTGTGTGCGATCTCACGAATCACCTTGAGTCAATCGATGACATTATGGTCAAGGCAGGGTTGCTCAAGGACGATAACTACAAGATACTTGCCTCACACGATGGTAGCAGAGTGATGGTGGACAAGGATAACCCACGGACAGAGGTGGAAATAACAAGAATATGAGGGGGAGCTTCGGCTCTCTCTCTTTTTTTGCTTTGGGTGGTTATCATTTGTAAAATCAAATGTTTTAGAATATACACATCGAGTAGAAAGGAGGCTTTTTGTGGTTGAAATTGCAAAAATTAAAGCTGAATACATTGCAGGCGGAACGAGCTACAGAAAGCTTGCCGCTAAATATGGTATTCCGTTCAGCAATCTCAAGAACATTGCCGTTAAGGAACAATGGACACAATTGAGAGAACAAACAAAGAACAGAACAGACACAAAACTCGTTGAGAACATCGGCAAACAGAACGCCAAGATAGATGACAAGTATTTTAGGCTTGTGGACAAGCTATTTGATAAGGCTGAAGAGGTAATAGATAATACTCCAATATGGCAACCTACACTTCTTAAAGAGATGGCTACCACTATGAAATATCTCAAGGAGTGCAAGGGAATTAAGTCCGAGGCTGATATGAGAGAGCAAGAGGCAAGGATTGCAAAGCTTCAGAGAGAGGCGGAAGCAGATAAGATTGATGACGAGAAACCTCACGGAGTGGTGCTTATGCCTCCTATAATGGATGACTTAATACCGCCAAAGGGGGAAGACGATGGATAACGTTGTTTGGTCTCCACAGCCGAGGCAGTTGGATTTTATGATGCGCCCCGAAAATGAAGCTTTATATGGTGGGGCAGCAGGCGGAGGAAAGTCCGATGCTTTAGTAATAGAGGCAACAAGACAAGTTCATATACCACATTATAAAGCGCTTATACTTCGTAAGACATACCCACAGTTAACTGAATTGATTGAAAAATCATTAAGATACTATCCCATAGCATTTCCCAAGGCACGCTACAACGCCTCGGAACACACATGGTATTTCCCAAGTGGTGCAAAGATAGTGTTTGGTTCAATGCAACACAGCAAGGACAAGCTAAATTACCAAGGTAAGGCTTACGACTTCATTGCTTTTGACGAGCTAACACACTTTACCTATGAAGAGTACATATACCTTTCCTCTCGTAACAGAGCTAATGGAGCAGGAACGAGAGTATATATGAGAGCTTCCGCCAATCCGGGAGGAATTGGTCACGGATGGGTAAAAGAAAGATTTATAACCGCAGCGGAGCCTATGACTACAATATGGGAAAAGGTCAAAGTTGAACACGAGGGTAAAACAGATGTGCGTTATAGGTCAAGAATATTCGTTCCTTCGTCCGTGTTTGATAACAAAATTCTTCTTGAGAATGACCCCGATTATCTAACAAGGCTCGCATCTATGCCTGAAGCGGAAAAGAGAGCCTTACTTTATGGAGATTGGGATAGTTATAGCGGACAGTACTTCACAGAGTGGAGAGATAAGCCTGAGCATTACGATGATAGGCAGTGGACCCATGTTATCAATCCTTTCAATATTCCCGATCATTGGAAAATATACCGTTCTTTTGACTGGGGATACAACAAGCCTTTCTCTTGCGGTTGGTGGGCGATAGATACAGATGGCGTGGCTTATAGAATCCTTGAACTATACGGATGCACCCAAACACCCAACGAGGGGCTTAAATGGACAGCAAAGCAAGTGTTTGAAGAGATACATCGTATAGAAACCGAACACGAATGGCTCAAAGGCAAGCACATCAATGGTGTTGCCGACCCTGCTATATTTTCTGCCGATGGTGGCGAGTCAATAGCAGAATCTGCTCAAAAATGCAGAGTTTATTTTACACCGGGAGACCATCAACGAATACCCGGTTGGATGCAGATGCATTATAGGTTAGCCTTTGATGAGAACGGATATCCGATGATGTATATTTTTAAGAACTGTAAAGCCTTCATCAGAACGGTGCCAACACTAATCTTTGATGACCACAAGGTTGAAGACCTTGATACAGAAGGCGAAGACCATATAGCAGATGAAACACGTTATTTCTGTATGTCAAGACCTATAAAGGCAAGGACAGCAACGAAGCCTGATGAGTATTTCAAGAGTCCTCTTTACACAGCTCTTGATATCAACAAGAACGACCTCACAACAAGGACAGCAAGACCGAGAATGGAGATTATTTCGGAGGAAGAATAAATGGGCATATTTAATAGAAACAAACCAAATAAAGAGGAAGAGCAGATGCTCCGTCATCAATCAGCTCCTCGTCCCACGGCACAGAGCGAAGCGCAGAGGCTCTACGAGGCGCAGAGGCAGAAGATGATGCAAGGGCAGGGAATGAATGCTATGGGTGCTATGGATGGCTTTAAGGCTCTTACACAGGTTATTGGTAAGGAGCAGATACAGAAGGCAAGCCTAACGCTTCGTAAGTATAAAGAGGGCAAGGCAAATCTTGAGCAGAGAATAGTTGAGAACGAGCAGTGGTTTAAGCTACGCCATTGGGAGTGTATGCGAGATAAGAAACAGGAGATTCAGCCGACATCCGCTTGGCTGTTTAACTGCATTGCAAACAAGCACGCTGATGCAATGGACAACTATCCCTCACCCAATATACTCCCAAGAGAAGAGGGAGATAAGATGGAGGCAGAGATGCTTACATCTATCATTCCTGTAATCCTTGAGCAGAACGAGTTTGAGCAGACTTATTCCGAGGTGCAGAACTATAAGCTTAAGACAGGAACGGGCGTGTACGGAGTATTTTGGGACTCATCAAAGCTCAATGGTCTCGGAGACATATCCATACAGAAGGTTGACATTCTCAATTTGTTTTGGGAGCCGGGCGTCATGGACATTCAGAAGTCCCGCAATTTCTTCAGCGTTGAGTTGAGAGACAATGACCTTTTGATAGAGCAGTACCCACAGCTTGTAAATAGACTTGGCGGAGGCAATATGACCATAACCAAGTATTTATACGATGATAAGGTAGATACCACCGAGAAGAGCGTAGTAGTGGATTGGTACTACAAGAAGAACGTGGGCGGTAAGATGGTGCTTCACTATTGTAAGTATGTCAATGATGTTGTGCTGTTTGCTACCGAGAATGACCCTAACTATGCCGAGCGTGGTTGGTATGACCACGGCTTATATCCCTTTGAGTTTGACCCTCTTTTCCTTACAGAGGGAACACCTACGGGATTTGGCTATATTGATGTGGGCAAGGACTCTCAGGCTTATATAGACCGAGGCAACCAAGCAATAATGAAGAATATGCTTTCAAATGCGGGACCGAGATTCTTCTCTCGCATTGACGGTGGTGTTAACGAGGAAGAGTATGCGGATATAACAAATGACTTTGTGCATTACGAAGGAAACCCCGATGACATCATACCGATACAAGGTAAGCCTCTCAATGACATATATGTGTCAGTAATCAACAATAAGATCGAGGAGCTTAAGGAGACCACAGGAAACCGAGATGTATCCACGGGTGGTACTACGGGCGGAGTAACAGCTGCAAGTGCAATCGCCGCACAGATGGAGGCAGGTAGCAAGCTTTCAAGAGATGCAAACAAGGGTTCATACCGAGCATACCGCAAGATGTGTTTGATGGTAATAGAGCTTATAAGACAGTTTTACGATATGCCTCGTCAGTTCCGAATTATAGGTGACAACGGTGCAGCGAGATTCGTTCAGTATTCAAACGAGAAGATAAAGCTTCAAGCACAAGGTATTCAGCACGGTGTTGATATGGGATATAGACTCCCTCTCTTCGACATAGAGATAACAGCGCAGAAGCAGAGTCCTTATTCAAAGATGTCACAGAATGAGTTGGCTCTTCAGTTCTATTCCGCAGGCTTCTTCAATCCACAGATGGCAGACCAAGCACTCGCTTGTCTCGATATGATGGACTTTGACCGCAAGCAATTCATAATGCAGAAGATATCACAGAACGGCACTATGTATCAGCAGATGATGATGATGCAACAGCAGATGCTTGGCTTGGCACAGATAGTTGACAAGCACGAGGGAACCAACCTTGCCGAACAAATGGTAGCAGGTATGACCGGCTCCCCCTCCGTTGCCCCGATAGGTGGAAGAACCACTCAAAAGGTGGACGAGACGGAGGCACTTGGCGGTGAGGCAAAAGAGCCGTCTGTAACAAAGAAGGCAAAGCAGAGAGTGGCTGAGGCTACCGATCCTACATAAGAGGTGATGTCTGATGATAAATGTAACTTTCACCGAGGAGGGCAAAAAACTCTCTCTACGGCTTGAAGGACACGCAGGGTATGCGGTGATAGGGGAGGACACGGTTTGTGCCTCTGCATCAATCCTCGCTTACACCTTGGCGCAGTACATCAAGGATGCATATGCGAGTGGAAAGCTTGACGAAGTCACACTTGAGTTGGCGAGTGGAAATGCTGATATATCGTGTGACACAACAGACGAACTGACTATTGTATTTGAAACGATATGCACCGGGTACAAGCTACTCAAATTCAATTACCCACAGTATGTGGAGTTAATCATCAATGGTGAGGCTTATATGCCTTAACATAAATCAAATGGAATCGTCCACCTCACGGACAGAAAGGAAACCAATATGGAGAAAACAATTCTTTTCCCAATGTTTCTCGATCTTCAGCTATTTGCCGAAGGCGGTGGCGGAGACGGTGGCACAGGAGCAGAGGGAGCAACGGGCGCAAATGCGACAGCCGCCGTGTCGCAGAACAAGGGCGTAAAATCAAATCCTCTTGCTGATGTAAAGTATGGCGTTCAGCCTACTACAACAGAGGAGACACCACCTGACGCCAAGGTGGAAGAAGAACCTACCGAAGACCGCAACTCAAAGTATGAGGCTTTCATCAAGGAGCATAAAGACCTTGACGATGTGCGTATTCAGAACATTGTACAGAAGAGACTCAAGGGAAGCAAAGAAACCGTTGAAAAATACGAGGCACTTGCGCCTACTCTTGAACTACTCGCAAAAAAGTATGGTGTAGATGCAACGGATGTCAAGGCACTCAATGAAGCAATTGAGGCAGATGACTCCTATTATGAGCAGGAAGCACTTGAAAAGGGTATGTCGGTCGAACAGCTCAAGGAGTTCAAGAAGATGGAGAAGGAACTCGCAACACACAAGAAGGAAAAGGAGGCACAGCTTCGCAAAGAACAAGCCGACAAACAGTATCAGAAGTGGATGTCGGAGAGTGAGAGCACAAAGCAAGTTTACCCCTCATTTGACCTTCGTGCAGAGTTGCAGAATGAAGAGTTTGCAAACCTTCTCCGTAGCAATGTCAACGTAAGGACGGCATACGAAGTAATCCACAAAGACGAAATAATTGCCGGGGCAATGCAGTTCACCGCAAAAAAGGTGGAGCAGAACCTCACCAATAAGATTATTGCACAGGGGGCAAGACCCTCTGAAAACGGAAACTCCTCTCAGGGTGCATCGGTAACAAAGAGTGATGTGTCACTACTCACCAAAGCAGACCGTGCGGAAATTGCCCGCCGTGTCGCAAGAGGAGAGAAGATTAGTTTCGGTTAACTAAATCTAAATCTCCTCACACACACTTTTAAAAAATAATTAATTTTGAGGAGATTAAAAACATGAAAGATTTTTACACAATCAACCTTCAGCTTTTTGCTGACCCCAACACCAACACAACACTTGACGCAGGTCTTTCCGCAGAAAACAAGACATATTACGATATGGCTCTTATTGATGCGGCACAGCCTCAGCTTGTCCACAATCAGTTTGGACAGAAGAGAGACATTCCCAAGAATGGCGGTAAGAAGATAGAGTTCCGTCAGTACGCTTCCTTCCCCAAAGCTCTTACACCTCTTACCGAGGGCGTAACTCCCGATGGTAGAAAGCTTTCCGTAACATCCATCGAGGCTGAGGTATCTCAGTACGGTGACTATGTAACTCTCTCCGATATGCTTGACCTCACAGCAATTGACAACAATGTGCTTGAGGCTACAAAGGCAATCGGTAGACAGGCAGGTCTTACCCTTGACACAATCACAAGAAACGTGCTTCACAGTGGTAAGAACGTATTCTACTGCCCCAAGGGAGACGGCTCCGAGGTATCATCTCGTTCAGGTCTTGATGCTACCTGTAAGCTCACCGTAAAGATGGTTAAGAAGGTAGCGGCATTCCTTAAGGCGCAGAATGCTCCTAAGATTGACGGCTCTTACGTTTCCATCATTCACCCCTTCTGCGCGTTTGACCTTATGGAAGACAAGGAGTGGAAGTATCCTCACGAGTATCAGGATACCACCAACATCTATGAGGGCGAGATCGGTAAGATCGGTGGCGTTCGTTTTGTAGAGTCTTCCGAGGCGAAGATTTACGAGGGTGGTGTGTTCGGTACACTCTTTATGGGTGAGGGTGCATATGGTACAACCGAGATAACAGGCGGTGGACTTGAGACAATTATCAAGCAGCTTGGTTCTTCCGGTGTTGCCGATGCCCTCAATCAGCGTTCGTCTGTAGGTTGGAAGGCAACAGCAACCGCAGAGATTCTTATTCCCGCTTACCTCGTAAGAGTTGAGTCTATGGGTGAGTTCTCCGCAGACGCTGAGGAAAACTAACAAATAGGGGAGGGTAACTCCTCCCCTCTAACAAGGAGGCTATTATGGCAGAAACAAAGAAACCCAAGATGGTAACAATAAAGCTCCCTCTCACAAGAACGGAGAAGAATGATGAGTATGTCGCAGTAAACGGCAAGACCTATCTTATCAAGAGAGGCGTTGCGGTAGATGTACCCGATTATGTTGCAGAGGCAATACAGAATAGCGAAGCAATGCTTTCGGTCTCAATGGCATATGAGGAGAAAGCAAAGGAAAATTTGCAGTAAATAATTGAAGAAGCAATGGGGGGATAAGATGTCTCCCCATTGCTTAAATAGGAGGCTAAATATGACAATAAACGAGGCAGTACACCTCATAGATAACATAAAACCAAACACATATGATATGCCTACAAAGATAAAATGGCTGTCATCACTTGACGGAAATATAAAGAAAGACATTATTGACACGCATCAGAACGGAGAAAGCATAGTATTTAACGGATACAATGAGAACACCGATATAAGTACGGCATTGCTTGTTCCTGCTCCTTTTGATGAATTGTATATTTTCTATCTTGAGTCAAAGATAGATTACTGGAACGGAGAAGTGCGAAAATATAACAACTCAAATGCGATGTTCACGACTGCACTTGAGGAGTTTTCAAAATATTACAACAGAATGAATCTTCCTTTGGGCGGTAAGGTGAAATACAACGGAAGCGGTACAACGACCTCTACCACCAACGGCATTATGGAAATAACCATAGAGGAGGCATAAGCAATGTTTGAAAAGAAATACAAACTCAAGATAAAGACCTCGGACGGAATGGTACACACAGTGCCGTTCTCGGTCCCGTACGGAGAGGACGGCAAGGATGGAGTTGACGGAAAAGACGGAGCCAATGGCAAGGACGGAGTTACACCCATCAAAGGTGTAGACTACTTAACCCCCGAAGAGGTAAATGCACTCAAGGATGTATTCATAGCCACCTACGGGCAGACGAGCTACGCAGATATGATAGGTGCGTGGAGATCGGGCAAGTCGGTGATACTCAAGGGCGATGTGGAGTCAGCACTTACCATAAGAACCTTGGTACACGTTTCTACCGATAAAATATTCTTTGGTAGAGTTCTTGCAGAGTCAAAGCTTGTCGAAGAGGTAATAGTAACAAGTGCGAATAAATGGACTCTTATTAAGAACAACTATCTTACAAAAGATGACATAGCAAATTTGCCTACGGGCGGGGGCAGTGTATCCAAAACAAGCACCAAGGTCTTTCAAGCCAGTGCATCGGGAGTAATAAGATGCGAGCCTAATATGACTTACAACTTCTATTGCATTGATGATACTGAAGCCACCCTCCGTGGTTACGGAACGCAGAATGCCGACAAGGAGCTTAGCGGTAAGTATCTCACAGTGCATTGCGGAAACAGAAACGACAGCTTCACCGATAGCCAAGGTAATACAATCACAGGTAGCACTGCTGCACTGTGGTACGCGACTTCAATGACAAAGGGAACAATAACTCCTATAGGCTCTATGGAAGTTAAACGAGGTGTTTTAGAGCATTCTGACGGTAACCATTATGTGGAGATAACCTACCCCGCAAGCTGTAGCATTATCATAACCGAGAACAGCGATCTAACTAATGCAAGTGGGGTGAGCTTCTAATGACAAACGAGTACGTTGTAAATAAGACAGATTTGGAAATGATAGCAGATAAGCTTAGGGAGAAGAAAAATACAACCGAAAAGGTTATTTTCCCTGACGGATTTGTTACAGGCATAGACGATGTGTATACCTCGGGAAGAAGTTCAATGTTTAGTTTTGTAGAAGGTTTAAAATCCACCATCACAAAAGAAGATTTGTATGGCGTAAAGAAAATAAGACCTTACTTTTGCTATTCGTCAGCAATCACAAGTGTTGATATACCCGACACAGTAGTTAATATAGGCTCAAGTGCTTTTAGAGAATGTACCAACCTGCAAACAGTAACGATCCCCGAATCCGTTATATCAGCGGGAGATAGAGTTTTTTATCATTGCTCGGCTTTAACAGGCACACTTAACCTTGGCAATATTGATACCATCAATGCCCATTTCTGTAACGGTTGCACAGGTCTTACCGAGGTCGTTTTTGGCAAGAATATAAAAAGAATAAACGCTTATGCGTTTGGAAGTTGCTCAAACATTAAAACATTTGACTTGACTCAGTGCGATACGGTGCCTACGTTAGCAGATTTGTCAGCCTTCAACGGCATCAGTGGTTTTATAGTAAAAGCACCCGATAGCCTTTTATCTAGTTTTAAATCGGCTAGCAATTGGTCAAGTATTGCAAGCCAAATAAAGGGAAAGAGCGAGGTGTGATATGCACTATCCTACACTAAGAGAAATAGAAACAAGCCGAGAGCAGATAGATGTCTTCAAGGGATACAATCACAATCTCCGAATAGGTGACGGTGAGTTCTACGATATGAAGAACCTCTCTTCGGATAACTATCCTATACTCTCGCCAAGACTTAAGAGAGGCGTGTACGCCACTCCAACAAAACCGCACGGACTTATTTCAAAAGACTCCCTCTGTTATGTTGACGGAGAGGACTTTGTAATAGGCGAGGAGCGTATTTCAATGGGACTTGCGGACTCACACAAGACCCTAATTTCTATGGGTGCATATGTGATTATAATGCCCGATAAGAAGTACATCAATACGGCTAAGAGAGACGATGACGGAAACCTCACTGACTACGGAGATATAGAGGCAAGTGTCAGTACAACCGAGACGGTTACCTTCGCTCTCTGTAAGATAGACGGAAGCGAGACAAAGGCTGTGGCACAGAATGCCGCTCCTTCCTCACCTAAGGACGGAGACTTGTGGATCGATACCTCGGAGAAACCCCACCGACTCAAGCAGTACTCGTCAACAAATACAACGTGGACAACGCTTGCAACAACCTACGTCAAGATATCTTGCGCCGGGATAGGCGTTCCTTTTTCGGTAGACGATGGAGTAACGATAGAGGGCGTAGAGAAATATACCGACCTCAACACATCTACAATCATTCACGAAAAGGGTGATGACTATATTGTAGTCACAGGATTGATTGACGAGCTGACAACACAGTATACTTCGATCACTGTGTCAAGAAAGATGCCTAATATGGACTTTATCATAGAGTCGGAGAACCGCTTGTGGGGATGCCGATATGGTGAAGCTCTCAACGGAGAAATGGTAAACGAGATTTATGCAAGCAAGCTCGGTGACTTTAAAAACTGGAATAGCTTCAAGGGAATATCCACCGACTCATATGCGGTGACAGTTGGTACTGACGGAGCATTCACAGGAGCAATAACACACCTTGGCTACCCTCTATTCTTTAAAGAAAACTGCCTACACAAGATTTACGGCAATTATCCGTCTAACTATCAGGTGCAGACAACATCGTGCCGTGGCGTGCAGAAAGGGTGCGAGAAGAGCCTTGCAATTGTTGACGAGGTATTGTTCTACAAGGCAAGGTCAGCGGTGTGTGCTTACGATGGCTCACTTCCCCAAGAGATGTCCACCTCGCTTGGTGACATAGCATACAAAAATGCCGTTGGAGGCGTACTCGGTAACAAGTATTACATATCAATGGCAGACATATCAGATGTTGATGACCACTATACCTTGTTCGTGTTTGACACAAAGAAAGGATTGTGGCACAAGGAAGACAACACGCAGGCTACAGCATTCTGTAACCATAAGGGAGAACTTTACTACATAGATAGAGCGGACAACCTTATTAAAGCCGTTAAGGGAAGCGTAGGAGTGCTTGAGACTAAGCCTATACGATGGGAGGCTATCACAGGACTTATGGGTACAGATTCACCCGATAAGAAGTACATCTCTCGCATAGACGTGCGAATGTCTCTCAACATTGATACAAGAGTTGTAGTTTATGCCGAGTACGATTCAAGCGGTGCGTGGGAACACCTCTTTACAATGGCGGGTACAAGTCTCCGTAGCTTTGCAGTACCGATAAAGCCGAAGAGATGCGATCACTTGAGACTCCGCTTTGACGGGTATGGAGATGCGAAGATATTCTCCATATGCAAGACCATTGAGAAAGGAAGTGACGCTTGATGCCAAACATTAAATTAAGATTGCCTAATATCACGGGTAAAACCGATAGAGAAAAGCTTGAGCAGATGGAGAGGTACTTGTACTACCTCGTCACTGAGCTTCAGTGGGCATTTGAAAATCAAACTATTACACCCAAGGAGGATAAGAATAATGGCTAAATACACCATTAACAGAGGGGGAAAAGACTACACATTTGACTCGCAGGAGAAGTATGAGGAGTTTTACAACTTAGCAAAAGAGACCGCCAAGAGGCACGGTACATCAACCGCAGACGTGTTTAAGACACAGTATGACTTATATGCCAAGAACCCCGATACCAATCCTTCAAGTGTAGGAATATCTGCCCCTACCGCAACGCCCACGGGAGGAGCAAAGACTCCTTCAGCGAGCGTAACAACACCAACCTATCAATCAAAGATTAACGATACTATAAACAAGATACTCAACCGTGAGGAGTTTACCTTTGACCTCAACGGAGATGCCCTCTACAACCAGTATAAGGACAGCGCAACCCGTCAGGGCAAACTCGCAATGGAGGACGCTATAGGAATGGCTTCAGCAATGACGGGAGGCTACGGCAACTCATATGCACAGAGCGTAGGACAGCAAGCATTTAATCAGCAGTTGGAAGGACTAAATGATGTTATTCCTGAGGTGTATCAGCTTGCCCGTGATAAGTACGACAACGACACACAGAAGTTTCTCAATGACTATGCTATTCTCTCGGCAGAGGAAGAAAAGGCATACAACAGAAAGCTTGCCGAGGAGCAACTTGCGAATAGCAACACGGAGAGCGGATTGTCGGACGATTACAAGTGGACTATGGACTATGCCCTTAATGCTCTTAAGAACGGATATACCGTAGATTTTAACACGGGAGCGTTTACCCCGGTTGAAGAGCCTGAGAAGGAGTATGAAGGTAAGTTTGCCGAGGTGGCAACACCACCCGAAGAAATCATCGCAAAGTTGGACTCGTATGATCTTTTGGTAAATAGACTGCCTGTATTAAAAGCACTGGGAGTAAACACTGTCGGAGAAGGACGCGCGATGGCATTGTTAACGTTGTATGATAAAGGCGAGATAGACTCCGATGATTTGGATTATCTTGCAGTTAGATACAACATTAGCGAGGCAGAAATGGATAAAGCAATAGAGGTTTATAATACCACAAGTAAATAACTACAAGGAGACATCCTATGAAATTTAGTGAAAAAATAAAGTCTTATGAGACAGGAAAGTCTTCAGGCAAAAATACACCCACACAGAAGAAACCATCGTTTTCCGAAAAGGTAAAGAATTACAACACGATAGACGAGGAATTTTATAACACCTTTATAAACGATGTCGACAGCTTTTTCTCGTCTGCACAGGCGGACTACGACAATCTTGCGTGGGGCAATTCATCATCGGTATACGATACAAAGAACTCCACTTGGAATGACCTCAGTGCGAGAGCTAACAGGGTAGGCAGGTGGCTTGAGACTCAAAAGGGAACAATGGACGAGGATAAGTACAACAATCTCTCCCAGTTCCTTAAGGAGTTGAAAAGCAGTGGTCCTTCAGTCGTGGACGTATTCAAAAACGCAAGCGATATGTACTCTCAATTTGACACTGAAGAAGCCTACGATGTGTGGCGTAAGACATACGACACAGAACAGGCTATGTCAACGTCTGAGCAAGGCAAAAAAGGTATTGCAATTTACAATGTCGTAGAGGCACAAAAAGAAAAGGCAAGACTTGAGGAGGAAAACCGAGAGAAGTCTTTTTGGGAACAGCTTATAGAATCTGGAGCGAGAATGGCTGATGCATCGGCTGGCGACTATATTGGTTTAGCAACGAGCCAGATGCAGGAGGCATACTACCTTGATGACAGCTATAAAAAGCCTAACGATGATTGGTCAGAGTCTCAAAAAAACGTATTTGGATATTTGTATTTTGAGGACAGCAAAGCTGCTGAAAACTATGCTATTAGGGTAAACAACGAGATAAAGAGCGAAATAAAGCACAAAACCCTTGAGGATATAGGAAACTCCGCAACATCGGGATTTTGGGCGGGACTTGGACACACCGCAGCCTCTCTTGCGACTGCGCCTTTGGCTTATGCCGATTTGATGTCAGATATAGCCGAGTACAATGCAAGAGGCACTATAACGCAAAAGGACTATGTAACTCCATTTGAATACTCTCAAGAGGTACAAGGAAGTATTTCTAATAAACTCAACGAAATGAGTGGAACGCTTGACAAAGACCTTTTGCTAATAGGTGGAAAGGGTTTGGGAGACTTATACTCTTGGGGAACAAGCACCGCACAGAGTGTAGGGTCTGCTTACACATTAGGACCTGTAGGAATGCTCGTTTCATACTTTGGTCAAGGTGCGGCATCCTCTATAGACGATGCTCTTTCAAGAGGGGCAGACGAAGAACAGGCAGTGGTATATGGTACTGTAGTCGGTCTTATAGAAGGTGCGACCGAAATGATAGGCGGAGAAAGATTGCTTAACCTTGGTGCTGACGATGCAGCAAAAGCACTTTGGCGGCAATACGTAGACCACTTCCTCGCAGAAGGATTTGAGGGCGGACTTTCGCAAGTTGGGGCTCACGTTGCTGAAGATGTTCTTAACCGCATCTACAAGACGGGAAAAACAAGCTTTGACCTTCTTGTGGAGCAGGGTATGAGCACGGCAGAGGCTTGGAAAAAGATTGTAGAAGACGTTGCGTTTAGTGCTGTGTCGGAGGGACTTTCGGGTGCTGTCGGTGGCGGTTTCCAGATGGGTGTGCAAAGTGTGGCAAATAGAGCGGGGACAGGGCAGACTATCATCGACAAAGGCGGTGAAGAACTGCTTCGCAAACTTGCCTATGATACGGCTGACACAATGGAAAGCAAAGAGGGCAAAAAACTCGCCAATTTAGCCGAGAAGACCGCAAAGAAAAACTCCGCATACAACGTGGGAAAGTTGTCTGAGAGAGTCAGCAAGGCTATCACAAGCCAAAACATTGCCGATGTCAAAAAAGCACTTATACAGAATGGTCTTGCCGAAAACGAAGCCAAAAGGGTTTCCGAGTATCTTATCAATTCCGATGAGCTTACAAAAAAGCAAAAGGCGGAGATAGAGGGCAACAAGAAGATTAAGTCTGTTGTAGACGATTTGCTTAACAACAAAGACTCTGCAATAAACGAAAGAACAAGAAAACTTCTTGCCGCAAGACTTGGCACAAAGATAGAAGCTGAGCAGAGTGGTGAACTTTCAGTAAAGAATAAAGTAGATGTAAGCGATAAAGTATCCGAGAAGGGCAAAACAATCCTTGCAAACACAGGCGAGGATATAACCATTGACGTGGACAATCCTATTGCAAAGATCGAGTATGATGACGGAGACCGTGTTGTTTATCTTAACACTGATCACGGAACTGTAAAGGCAACCGATGTCAATTATGCTAACAAGGACGAGGCACTTCTTTACGAGTCATTCACTGATATGGAAGCTCCGTTTGCAAATATAATCATAAGGAATTATGACAAGACCGTTCCTGTTGAAACATACATCAACGGTATGCGCGAGGGTGTAATACTTTATGGTATGCACAATTATAGAACTGCGGAGGATATTCCCAATAATACATACTTTGCCGACCTTTCAGAAGCAGACCAAGAATTTGCACTAAAGCTTGGAAGAGAGTACGCAAAAGCGGATGCCGAAAAAGCAAACGAGAACTTGCGCCAAGCCATCAAAAATGCCACAGAAAAGGCGGAAGCAACAAAGGGAGCCGAGACAGCCGAGAGTGCAAAGAACAAGCCTAAAAAGGGCAAGGTTACCTTTGAGAAGGGCGTTGAAACAGGAAAGCAACATAAAAAAATAATTGCCCTTGCAAAACACTTAGCAAGCGCAATAGGTATTGATATTGTTTTCTATGACTCTCGTACAACAAGCTTTGAAAGCGGTAAGAAAGCTAACGGTTTCTATGATGATAAAACCGATACTATTTATCTTGATTTGCAGAACGCCAAGGACGATGCAAAGACCATAGCATTCACATTGTCGCACGAATTAGTTCACTTTATAAAGAAGTGGTCTCCTGCGAAGTTTAATACTTTTGCAGACTTCCTTATGGAGCAGTATGCAGCACACGGTGTTTCCTCCGCAAATCTCCTCAAGCATAAGTTGACAGAACTTAATACAACCGATATTGACTTTGCCTATGAGGAGATGATAGCAGATGCCTGTGAAACAATGCTCCTTGACAGTAATGCCACCGTTAAGCTTATGGAACTCCGCAAGAGTGACCTTGAGTTGTTTGAGAAAATCAAGCTCCACGTTCTCAAGATACTCAACAGCATTCGTGAGGCATACAAGAGACTTGGATATCAGCCTACCTCCGATGAGGCAAAGGCACTCCTCAAGATGAAGGATGTCTTGGAACAGTTTTACTCTATGTTTGAAGAGGCTGCGGTTGATGCGACCAAGAACTATCAGGCATTGGGTACTGAGGGATATAACGAGTTTGTTGCGGTAGATGGTAGCATTAAGAAGCAGGCGAAGGCAAACTCAAATATTCTTTCTTACGATGGTTATAGTGAATATAATCTTCCTATCACATTTGATGATGTGAAGAAAATTCACGAAATTTACAAACAGAGCGGTGAAATTAGCGTTAAACGATTTAATGCTGAACAACTGAAACTCACTCAAAAATGGGCATACAAATTCTATAATGACATTGGCATAAAATCACCGTTTTTTACAGCGTGGTTTGGTGAATGGCGCGCACATCAGAAAGATGTTTTTATTAATGTTCTTACAATGGATCGCCTCGATGGGAAAAATCCTAGAGGGCAGTTTAAGAACGAAGACACCGGATGGATTATAAATTCGTCAAGTGTCGGATACGATGAAACGATTTCGCACAGCGGTAAAGATAAAAAATCTGTTATCGCAATGAGGAACATCGACAAAATTATAAAAAATGCTGTCCTGTTTGATACAGAGGTTTCTCATCCAGGAAGAGGTAAAAAGTCTATATATACAGCGTTTATGCACAAATTTTATGCACCAATATCTATTGATGGCAAAAAGTACATAGCCAAGATGGCGGTGGATGAAAGTTATTTGCCAGGTCAGAAAGAAACAAACAAAAAGTTCTATCATGTTCGTTCAATAGAAATAGAAACGGCATCCTCCGTGGGGATAGGTTTTAACCACACACCCATTATAGAGGACACCGCTTCTACTGTTAGTATAGCAGATTTGTACCGCCTTGTCAAGTATTACGACAAAGAATTTACTGCCGCAGATGAAGTAAGTCCGTCCGTCATGAACGATGACGGAACTCCAAGGATGTCTGACTACACAAAAGAAGACGGTAGTTCGATAAAAGTATTCAAGAATGATGCAGGACAAATCAAGTCGGCAGAAACGGGAATAGATGCTAATATCGGCACATTTGATGGCAGTAATTCCAACATCCACTACCAAAAGAAAAAAACCTCCAACCGCACGATCCTTGCCAATGCACTTGAGACTACTGCACAGAACGATATCGAGAGAAACAAGCTTGCACAGTACAAGGAAAAGATTGCTCTTATCGAAGCAGAGGAGGAGAAACTTGCGGAACTCAAGGGCAAGATTAAGGAACTTTCATTCGCACCGGGCAGAAGAGACACCGAGGCTATCAAGAAGCTTCAGTTTGAGGCAAACAAGACCACAAACCGCATCAATACATATGACCGTATGCTTCTCAACCTTGAGTCTACAGCGGCGCTCAAGGGTGTCCTTGAGAGAGAAAAGCAGAAGGCATACAAGAGAGCCGAGGAAAAGGGAAAAGAGGCACTTGATGCTTATAGGGAGAAGATGCTTAAAAAGCAGAGCGACATCATCACTCAGTATCAAGAATCTCGCAAGAGAGGTATTGAGAGCAGAAACAAGACCGAGTTGAGACACAAGATACAAAAGGTCGTCAAAAAGCTTGACCAGTTGCTTAATCGTGGCACTAAGGATCGCAACGTCAAGGAAGAGGCGAGAGAATTTATCACTCAATCCTTGGCTCTTGCAGATGTTATTTTCAGCAACGAAATAAAAAACGAGGACATTATAAGACTCAATAGAGAAAGTGCCTCGGATAATGAAAAGATTGCTGAATATACAAGCCTCCTTGATAAGATTGATGAACTCAATGAAAAGAAAAAAGTCCTTGCCGAGGGAGAGGTAACCGATGAGACAATGGCTGACATAGAGGCTGTTGAAGAGGAGATTGCCAAAGCTGATAACCGCATCTCAACACTTAACAGTAAATTGGCAGATTTCTTTGAGATTGAGAGAGCAAGACTCAACAAGACAACAACCGACACTCTCTTAGACTCCCTTGCATCTGAGTATCACAAGCTTGAGCAAGCAGACAGCGACTACATAAGAGCTGCATATGATGAGTATCTCTATAATAGACTTTTGGCTTTGAAGGAGTCTCTTGGTGGAACAATTGCAAGAGATATGGACGAGTATCAGTTGGCTGAGGTTTACGATGCTTATAAGATGATTGAGCATTTTATAAGAACAGCAAACGAAAACTTTAAGCTTGGAAAGTCCGAATCAATATCAACTATTGCTGAGAGAGTTATTGCTGAGCTTGAGGCTCAAAAGAAATCACCTAAGGTATTAGCGGGTCTTGACACCATATCAAAGTTTGATTGGAATAACCTAAAGCCTGTGTATGCATTTGAGAGAATCGGCTCAAATAGCCTCACCGCATTGTATAACAGTGTGAGAGCAGGCGAAGACACTTGGGCGGTTGATATTAACGAGGCAAAGGATTTCCTTGATAAGCAGAAAAAGAAACACAACTATGATTCCTTTGACTTTGACAAGCAGTACAATTTTGTGTCTTCTACCGGGAACGACTTTTCACTCACTCTTGGACAAATGATGTCTCTCTACGCATACAGCAAGAGAGGAGAAAAAGCTAAAAACCACTTAAAACTTGGTGGATTTCAGTTTGACGAAGCCACTGAAATTAAAGTAAAAAAAGGAAAGTTGATTTCCATTACATATCAGTTGAAGGATGCAACTGCATACAAGATTTCTGATGAGTTGTTAGACCAAATCATAGGAGTGCTTGACCGAGTAAAGGGTGCAAGAGCATTTGTAGACGATATGCAGAAGTACCTCTCTGACGTAATGGGTGCCAAGGGTAATGAGGTGTCCCGTGCGTTGTACGGAATTGACATCAACAAGGAAGAGAACTACTTTCCGTTGAGAGTTTCCTCAGACTACCTCGAAAAGAAGCGCGAAGAGGCAATGGGCGAGGTCAAAATCAAGAACAGCGGCTTTACTCAGGCTACGGTACCCGGTGCAAATAAGCCGATAGTTCTATCCTCCTTTATGGACGTATGGGCAAGTCACGTCAACGAAATGAGTATGTACCACGCTTTTGTACTTCCTCTTGAGGATTTTTACAGGGTTTTCAATTATGGAAAGCCTATAGAAAAGGATACCGACACCACAGGAGTTGTAGCTGCATTGAGAGGGGCGCATCGTGACTCTGCGGTCAATTATGTTGACCAGCTCCTTAAAGACCTTAATGGCGGTGCAAGAGTTGACCCCACCGCCGGTATTGTTAACAAGTTGACATCCTTGTTCAAGAAGAGTGCAGTGTTTGCATCGGCATCCGTTGTTATTCAGCAGCCTTCGGCAATAGCAAGAGCAACAGCACTTATTGACCCTAAGTATTTTGTGGGAGAAAAGATGTCTCAAACTAAACACAAAGAAACTTGGGCAGAAATTAAGAAGTATGCTCCCGTGGCAATCATCAAGGAGATGGGATACTTTGACACGGGTATGGGACAAAGCACTGTCAACTGGCTTAAGGGGGACAAAACCGTTAAAGACAAGATTGACGAGTTTGCATCTTGGGCACCTGCGTATGCCGATGAAGTATCTTGGATTGTTATGTGGAATGCCGTAAAGAGAGAAACCTTGCACGCACATCCTAAACTCAACCCCACATCCGAGGAGTTCCTCAAGATTGCCGGGGAGAGATTTACCGAGGTAATAACAAAGACTCAGGTCTATGACTCAGTACTCTCAAGGTCGGCAAATATGAGGTCAAAGGACACGGGTATGAAGATGGTTACCGCATTTATGGGAGAACCTACGACATCACTCAATATGCTTGAAGACGCACTTGTTCAAGCAAAAAGAGGCAATAAGAAATATGCGGCAAAGGCGGTTGGATCAGTTGTTGCTTCAATGATAATCAACTCTATTCTTGTATCCCTTGTATATGCTACAAGAGACGATGACGAGGAGAAGAGCTACTCGGAGAAGTATATAGAAACGCTCAAGAAAACCCTTATTGATAACATCAATCCGCTTTCACTTATTCCTCTTGTAAAGGATGTTATATCAATAGTTAAAGGATACTCGGTCGAGCGAAGTGATATGGCGGTCATAACCGACCTCTATAACGCCTTCAACAACCTTGACAGCAAGAACCGATCTGCATACCGCAAGGTAGAAGATTTTGCAGGAGCAATTGCTGCAATATTTGGTCTTCCCGTGAAGAACATAATGCGAGATGCAAGAGGTATGTACAACCTTGTAACAGGTGTTATGAGAGACTTCGAAAAGCTTGGCTAAAGCAAAACATAGGGGTGGGTGGTTATCCCTGCCCACCCCGAATGTGTTATGATTTTTATAGTTTTAATAGGAGGAACGCAAAATGAACAATTCAAAATACAGGTTCACTTTGGATATGCACAGCACGATATCCCAAGTATCGTTGCCCGTGCGAGAGAATGATGCAGGTATAGAACTTCGCATAACTCTCACGGATGGAGGCACACCGTACCATATAGCGGATGGATGCAGAGCGGTATTTTGTGCGAGAAAATCGGACGATAGTTGCTTGCTCAACGATTGCATCATAGAGAAAAACACCACTATATATTACAAACTCACACAGCAGACCACCGCAGCAAAGGGTGTAGTTGATTGTGAGATTCGTGTATACGGCACGGAAGAGAACCTCTTAACATCACCCAAGTTCATACTTAACGTAAGTGATAGAGTATGGCACGATACTGACTTCCCAATGTCCGATTCAGAGAAACACGCCATAGACGCCATCTTTGCAAAAGAGACCGCAAGAGAAGATGCAGAGAGACAGCGAGAAATTGCCGAGGCTGAGAGAGAGGTTACCTATAACGAGATGCTTGACACTGTAAGCAAAGCATCAGAAGTGGCTGATACACTGACAAAAAAACTTGAAACAGGAGATTATAACGGACAAAACGGATTAACTCCATTCATTGGAGCAAACGGAAATTGGTGGATAGGTGACACAGACACAGGTGTTCTTGCTGACGGTTATTCCATTCCTTTGAGAGAGGGAAGTGGAAAAAATAGTGTTGAACAGATAGGCTGTGAAGCAAGGGAAGAAAACTCTGTTGCATTAGGCAAGGGAACAATAGCGTCTTCAAAGGCACAGATGTCCGCCGGTATTTTTAACAAAGAAAATCCCGATGCCCTCTTCATAGTCGGCAACGGAACATCTAAGGACAATCCTTCCAATGCCTTTGAGGTGTTGAAGGATGGTACATTGGTTGGAGATAGTTTAGTAAAAATAATTACAGGATTTGTCTCTTCGTCTTACGAAAAAGCACCGGACACGGGAACTTATTATCGCACTATTGAAATTCCTTTCGATTTCACGCCAAGTGCATTGTTTTTATATTACAGTGGTGGAAGTTTGAAAAAATCTTTTGCGTCTCTACAGTTAACAAATGGAGTTTTAAAACAATATGTAGAGTCTTCTACCGAGAAACCATCTGTAGAACTCTATAAATATATTGCTGTTGGCACAGAAAAAAAAGAAACTGAACCTTTAACAGTTGTGAATATAGTGAGAAGAGGTGGTGATCTTACTCAAAAATTTACTTCCAAAAGCATAGCTCCTGTTTTATCTGTTGTAAGCCACAAACCGGGGAACATAACATATGCGGCTTTTTATTTAGACGAAACATTTATGTATGAAGATATGATACGCACCCCCGCTGACAAAAATGATTTTGCTAAACTCGGCTTGTCTAAAGCTAACGACAATAGTCTTGAGGAAGTTGGAGATTTTGTAGTCACTACAGACTACTTTTCAAACCCCACATTCCCTGCTCCAATATATCTTCAAGCAGGCAAAACTTATACATTTTATCAAGTCTGAGGTGAGTTATGATACTTATTAAAGTTTCTCAAACAAATGAAGCAGCACACGCTTGTTGTTTTTTTAATAATAATATTAAAAATATTCCCGAAGGTTGGGCAGTAATCCCCGATGATATGGAGACACCTAACCTCCCCTACGGAGATATCACCGTTGAGGATATACCCAAGACGGAAATTGAAACCAACGAGGAAGGCGAAGAAGTTGAGGTAATTGTAGGATACATTCCTACGGTAACCTCTTGGACACCGAGAGAGATGCCCACCTTCCCTGAAGTGGAAGAGACGGAAACAGAGCCTACGGCAGATGAACTTATAGACATACTATTGGGGGTGAACGAGAATGAATAAAGGACAGTTAATGCTTGAATTTAGAAAAGCGGTACAGCTTTTCCTCGGCACACTTGATGCCGATACTGACACCGATAAGATACTTGCGGTTGCCTCGGTATTCCCCAAGTATGAGGTAGGCAAGGCATACAAGACAAAGGATGTGATTTCCTACGGTGAAAATGCCGTAGGAGATGCACAGCTTTATCAGGTGCTTCAAGACCACACTTCCGCTGAGGAATGGTCTCCCGAAAAAGCACCGAGCCTCTATAAGAAGATAGGTGTTACCGAGGAAGGTTATCCCGAATGGGTACAGCCTCTCGGCGCAAGTGATGCCTATAACATAGGGGATATCGTAAGTTATAACGGAACGCTCTACAAGTCCACTATCAACGGAAATGTGTGGAGTCCTATTGACTATCCGCAGGGATGGGAGGTAGTAGTATGAAGATACAGACCTTTAAAAATATGAAGGGTATCATTCACGGAAAACATCAGAAAAGAATTTCGTGTGAAATATCTGGCACTTTACAGATAGGTAGCATTGAAATAAAAATTGATGCAGGTGACGAGGCTATTCTCCCCTCACTGTTCCACGGAGCAACAGGGGACTACGGTGCTACATTTACCGCTGACAATGGTAATGTATACAACCTAGGAAAGGTAGCTGTAAGAGGTGGGCGCATTGCTCCACCTACCCCTACAGAGGTTGAGATAATGGAACTCCATTGCAGAGCAGATATCGCAGAGGCAGAGAGAGATGCCTTGCTTGCGAGAGTCTACGAACTTGAACACATCTTTGACACCAACTCGTTGAACTTTTTAATTAAATAAAGGAGATTAAACAAATGAAGAGGTTATTTATTTCACAGCCTATGAGGGGCAAAACAAACGAAGAGATTTTAGCCACAAGAGAAAAGGCTATTGCATCAGCAGAAAGGGAGTTAGGGGAAAAGGTCGAGGTTATTGACTCGTTTTTTAAAGATGCTCCCACAGAAGCAAATCCCCTTTGGTATCTTGCCAAGTCTCTTGAGTTGCTTTCCACAGCCGATGTTGCGTATTTCGCAAAAGGTTGGGAAGATGCGAGAGGATGCAGAATCGAGAACACTTGTGCTATTGAGTATGGCATAGAGCTTGTGATCGAGGACTACACAGAATAAAGGAGAAAAAACAAATGAAGAAATTTCTTGCTATTATAATGGTGACGTTCCTCCTCCTTACATTTTCCGTCACTACCTTCGCAGAGGACACAACCTCTGCGGAGGAAATCGTGACCGAGGAGGTGTCCGTAACCGAGGAGGTAACCGACCCCTTTGACTTCACCGTTGACGATGCTTTCAAATGGGTGAAAAACAACTACGATAAGATATCGGTAGTAGTTACGCTGTTGTTCTATATATTGTTTAGCATAAGAAAGGCTAGGACCTTGAACAAATCCATCACTACCGTTAACAACAATGCGGTTGCCATAGCGAAGAATAGTAAAGACTCCATGCTTGGTATGTCAAGTGTTGTAACACAGTACAAGGATGCAATGGAATCAATGCTTGCCGAGGTGCGTAGAAACAACGAAGAGAGGGCAAGTCTTGAGGAGAGTCTTGCCGAGGTATCGAAGTACCTCAAGGCAACTCGCCTTGCGAATGTGGAACTCGGCAACGAGGTTGCAGAGCTTCTTATACTCGCTAATATACCCAACTCCAAGAAGGATGAACTCTATGCAAGACACCTCGCAGCCGTTAATGCTATTAAAGAAGCTGAAAACGTAGTGGCTGAAATTGAGGAGGTGAAGGAGAATGACAAAACCAACGAAGAGTAAGGTATTCTATTGGCTCTTAAAGGGCGGTGGAGTAGGAATCTCCGCAGTATTGCCCTTGTGGGTGGTGCTTGAAAAGTTCCCACTTTGGGTAGAGAACCACGGAGCAGGAAGGTCTATAGGTGTGGGTGGAATCATTGGAGCAATCATATTGCTCGGTGTCTTCCGCAAGACCATTATCGGATACCTCAAGGAAAAGTATAAGGTGAGCCATACTCCTCCTGTGGTGGTGTGGATAGTCTGCCTTGTTGTGACTTATGCACTTATGTACCTCGTCAAGTTCCTCTATGACCTTTCTTTGGTATTGTGGATGGGATTGTTAGGCTCCATTATCGGTACGATGCTTACCTTTGCAGGCGAGACCATTTTTGGTGGGGAGGATAGCAAATGAGTGACCTTGAGACAATGCCCACCAAGAAAAAGTGGACAGATTATCAGAAGGACTACAACATATCCTCAAAGGCTTTCGTTCACATCATAGGCACGAATATATCCTTGCTCGTCTGCTTGATGCTTCCGGTACTCCTTATCGGCTTTATATGGACGGAGTTCGGTGCAATAAAGATAGACGTAAAGTTTATTTCGGACGGTATCATAACAGTAGCCTTGTTTATCATTGGCGAATTGATGATGATGCGAGTCGGCTCTTCGGGGGGAAAGCTCGACTCGGAATACAAGGAAGCCAAGACGGAGTATGACAAGCTCGTCAAGGAAGTCAACAACATCGGCACAATGTTTATGTCAGTTTTCTGCGATTGGCAGATAGATATTGAGATGAAGCAGGCAATAGCCACTCGTCTCCGATACCTTCACCTTAGACGTGCTGATTGGGATGATACCAAAGATTTGAACTACAGGGAACTCGTCAAAAAGTATGGTCGCAAGAGGGCAAAGAAGATTTATAGGTTGAACCGCATCGAGCCTGTGGAGCTGAATGATGCTATCCTTTTGTTCAACGGCAACGATGTATTTGCCCGTGGCGGTGTGCCTATTTCGGGTGAGGAATATATCAGTAAGAAGTCCCATTCCGCAAGCTTGATACTCTCGTCCGTGTTCACGGCTCTCTTGAGTGTATCCGTGGTGCTTACACTCACTACAGATATTAGCTTTGCAAGGGTAATGTATACCGCAGTTAAGCTCGTTATATTGCTTTTCCGTATGGCACAGGGTTATGACATCGGAGCAAAGGCATACAACACCGTTGAGGTCAAGAGACTCGCTGCAAAGAACAACTATCTTCGTCAGTATATCCGCTTTGTCAATGATAAGACATACATAAAGCTCGGAGACGAGTACGGAGATATAAGTTGTTTTATTGAACAAAATCCCCAAGATATTTCAATAGGTTTAGAAGAAACCGAAAATAATAATTCTTAAAAGAAGGAGTAAAGCTGATGCCAAGCAAGACAACCAAATCCCACGATGGCGAGACCATGCATATGATACCTTTTATCGAACATGAATATAAGGTGTGGAAGGTATCAAGGCTGAAGAATCGAATAGTGTGTGCTCTTTGTGTCACGAACATAGCTTGGTTGATTCTTTTGGCATACATTGTTTTTCATATATGAAAACATCAAACCGTGACATCATAAACACAAAGAGCCGAAGTGAGTGGGAAGCACTTATATTTGAGTGGGTGCATAACGAGGTTGACCGTAGAATGTTATCTAGATATCTTCTTGATGGTATACACCTTGAGCCGCTTGCGGAAGAATTCGATATTTCAACAGTACAATGCCAAAAAAGAGTTGATTTGGCGAGAAAACAACTTTTCAAGCACATATAAAAATCATATAAAAGATATATGAAATTGAGTGGTTTACTTTATGGAGTAAACCACTCTTTTTTGTTAGGATTAAGGTGTAAGCAGAGGTACCGTGCTTGCAAAAAATCTATAACAAAAAGGAGAAAATTTTTATGGAGTATGAAAACAAATATGCATCAAAGGGTGTAGCTGGCTCCGGACTTGGACTTGGCATTGCCGGAACCGCGCTTGGTCTTCTTAATGGAGGTCTTGGCAACATTCTTGGCGGTGTGCCTAATGGTTATTGTGGTTGCTCTGATGACCACCACATCAACCGCTACGAAGCGGGACAGTCGGCAAGAATCGCTGAACTTGAAACAGAGGTCAAGCTCCGTGATAGCAACATCTACACCGATCAGAAGCTTCTTGAGGTCTATAAGTATTTTGACGGAGAGAACAAGTCTATCAGACAGACTCTCTGCGATCAGGCTGTAAAGAATGCTCAGATTGAGGGTACTTTTGCGGTACTTGGTGAACAGCAGAGAGCAATGCGCAACGAGTTTATGTGCGCTCTCAACCGTGAGAGAGACGAGAGATGCTGCGGTGACAATTCTATCGTAACATACCTCAACGCTACATTCTATCCCAAGCTTGTGGCTGACGTAACTGCTGGCACTACCACCACAGCTCAGCCTACATACAATCCTATCAACAACTGCGGTTGTTGCCACAATCATTAAAAAAGGGGGCGGAGCAATCCGCCCCTGTTAAGGAGAACTAATGACATACACATTTGAGAAAGTAATAGACGGTATATCCAAATATATTGACAGAGAAATATATGCAGGAATGAACGATGTTCAGGAACTTGTTGCCCGAATTTTTGTTGGAAGAGTTATAGACAATAAAGAGGGTGTAAAAAAGGCACTGATTGACAACGGATTCATTCGCACCTTTGCAATAATGGGCGAAGATGGATTGGTCGATGTTGATACTCTTGCAAAGGATGTAAAGCGAGAGATCGAGCGAAAGGGTAAGCTTGTAGTGTCTATACCAATGTTCGGCAAAATGACTTTTACTCCCGAGGATGTAGATGTCATACTGAGCTATATAAAGGGGGCAATGTAAATGAGAGCCATAAAGAAATACGTTGAAGCCATCGAGGAAGAGATTGAGGGTGCAAAGGACTATGCCGAGAAATACGTTGAGGCAAAGGCAAAAGGGGACATAGGCAGAGCCAACCGCTACAAAGAAATGGCGGGCGATGAAATCAAGCACGCCATGTACGTCCACGAATGGGCGGTAGCGGATGTCGAGATGCTGTCAAAAGTCTACACACCACCTGCTGAGATGATGGAAAAGTGGGAGAAAGCACATAAGGAATATGTGGAAAAAATTGCTTGGATTAAGCAGATGCTTGCTATGTAAAAGCAGTTTAACTTTGTGTAGGTGTTGAATTACAATACACACACAATACACAATATGTCTTGCAATCCTTGTAAAATCAATGGTCACTGTTCTCGAAGAGATAAGCAAACGCCTATCAAAAAACCCTGCAAATCCTTGTATTTGCAGGGTTTTCTTGTTTTTGTTGTTCGTCTAAAACAGTCTAAATTTGTGTCTATAATACACACACAATACACACACAATACACAAATTATTGGAGCTTGTTAAGCTCCTCTTTTAGTTTCTCAAATTCAAAGTGGGTGTAAACGATTTCACCGATACCCTTACCACTATGTCCTTGAATCTTTCTTCGCATCGCCTCATCAAGCTTCTGCTCTTTCCACATCGTTGTAAAGGTGTGTCGGGTGTCATCGGGAAGATGACACTGTATTTCTCTCTTCTCGTTGGTGTATTCAAGGATACCCATATCTTTAAGCAATGGGGTGAAGTAGCTTTCCATGTAGGATACGTGATTTGTATCAAAATTAAACTTACTTCCGCTCAAATTTGTTATAAGGTATTCGTTTCCTTTTTTTAACCAATTCTCAAAGAAGGGAAGAGTCTTGTGGTGAATCGGGACCTTTCGCACCGCATTATCGTTCTTTCCTTTTTGGATCGTGAAGCATTCGCTCTTCAAATCCACATCAACGGACTTCAAATTGAACATTTCGCCCGGTCTTACTCCCGAATATATCAGCATCAGGATGACTTGCACATATTCGTTGTTTGGTGACCATCTCCACAAAGTATCCATCTCGCTTGAATTGAAGCGGTAGTGCTTTGTGCTTTTTTCTTGTTTGCCTATTTCAACGTACTCAACGATGTTTCTATCTTTGGATATAACATCGTGCATAACGGCATAGTCAAACAATTGATTAAAGAGTATTTTGAGTTTCTTAAGAGTAGGGGGTGCTTTGCCTGACTTGTCTACCACCGCTTGGAGATGCGACAATTTAATGTCAACAAATCGCATATCGTAGAGATCGGTGCAGATTTTATAGGAGGCTTTATATCCGTGTATATTTGACTCACTTATCTTCTCAAACTTTTCTGCCGACCACTTTTCGTAGATTTCTGCAAAGGTAACCTTTTGAGCCTCAATATCGTAGGGATTTTCGTTGTAAGCGGAGAGAGCTTGCAGAGCCTTTTGTCTTGTTTCGTAATAACCTATTGTAATATATGTCTGCTTGGCTTTATGAGTTTTCTCGTCAATCACCCATCCTGTTGTTTTCCTTGCTCTCCACGGATTTCTCCGTTTGCCCGAAAGTTTGTGGATGCTGCCGAATCCGTTTGGTAGTCTCATATGTCCTCCTTAAAATCCTATAAACAAAATCACAATGCCTATTAAAGTTAATGCATTGTATATTTGGAACTTCCAAAATTTTTTAAAGTGTTCTCCGTCCCTCTCAATGATTACATAAACATATCCTCTTAACACCTGAATGGCACCGAAGATAGAAAACGGAATTTTGATTAAATATAAAACAAAATCCCAAAATCCCGAAGAGTTACGCCACGCACGTTGAAAAAAATCAAAAGTTTCACTTACCCCAAGGTATAACATAAGAACAACATACGCAACGATAAAACCTATCAGCAAAGCATTGTTAAAAAATTTTTTCATTTTAATTGCCCACCTTATGACTATAAAAGTAATTCTGCGTGTTCTCTCAATTACTATTGAGTTTATTGTAAAAATTATGCACGGCATTGAGTTTTTCTTCGTACTCAAGCTTGAGGTTGAGGAGCTTAATCTCTGCCTCGAGAGCGGATATTTTGTTCCTTTCTACCGACAAATCAATATCCCTTATATTCAATGCGCTTGAAAGAATCTCGTTTTCCGAAGAAAGTCTATCAACCTCCGCTTGAAGAGTTGCGAGGTCTGAACTACCTATTACGGCATCACTCTCACCGAATATCTCACGCCAACTTCCACCGAGTGCGTGAATAATTCTGCGGATAAGGTCAACACCGGGGTTTTTAGATTTGCCACAAAAGACGTTTGAAACGGATTTTTCCGCCAAATTTTCCGTTTCGGAGATTTGTTTGACGGTCAGTTCCGCCTTATTTTTTAGGTCAATAAGATTTATTAACCATTGTTCTGCGCCAACGGGGTAAGGATTTGGTTTATACATATGCTTATTTTGTCCTTTCAAGAGTAATATTTTGGGTATTGCAAAAACAATTTTGCCGATATATAATTTGTTCAACACCAATACAATGCGACAAATATTTCAGCAATTGAGTGGTAAAACATTTAAAAATTGAGACTAAGTGAGACTTTTGAGACGGTTTAAGACTTTTTCATAAAGTACAATGTAGTCATCAAATAAACACAAGGAGATTCCAAATGAACGAGAACGACATCGCCCTTATTAACCTTATAAGAAACAGCCCCGCTCCCGACAAAGTTGCCACTTATATGTTCAACCTTTTTTTAGACTATCTGCGTACACACGCCCCATCTCAAGAAACACTTTCTGCTGTTCAGC
>JAEIGA010001262.1_pt1 | contig 39251 bp, 40 predicted proteins | sample 9270691 | NCBI WGS metagenome assembly JAEIGA01 (sample SAMN17057246, study PRJNA624740) | gut metagenome | biome: biome; isolation source: fecal sample | host: Bos grunniens | place: China: Xizang | collected 2019
GTCGAATAATGGAGTTCAAGTGGGCTAAGTCATCAACGCTTTCTGGTTTAGTCAGCGCGATACCCTGAATACCAGACTGCTTCTCCATCTGGAACAATGCTTGGATTTCGTGGTTCCATACCATCTCCCACATCTTGGGTTCGGTTCTTTCCAAATTATATACACCGAGAACACTCTCATATGTTTCTTTGAGCGTTTCTTTTCTATCAATATATCCATAGTCGCAAAGTAGGTCAAGACAATTGTGTATCTTGTCCATCGCTTCTACGGAAAGTGCGTCGTACTTGATAAGTGAACAATCTTCACAATCGTGGAGGTCGAACTGTGTACAGATTGTACCATCGGGTGCTCTCATCAGTGCGGTTGACTCGGTGAACGGAGTATCAACGAAAATTACACCGCCCGCGTGGATACCAGTTCCACATACGAGGCCTTCTACTTTATGTGCGACTTCCCAAAGTTCGGGATAGTTCTCTGTCATTTCAAATACGAACTGTTTGATTGGCGGCCAGTCATTTTGCTCGTCGCCATACATACACTGGTCCAATGTACGCAACTGACCTCTATCTGCGGGAATCAGTGATGCGATATACTGTGCTATATCTACATCAATGCCAAGACCGCGCGCCGCCGTCAAAATCGCGGACTTGGATTTCTCTGTTCTGAAAGTTGCTACGTTAGCAACTCTATCGCTACCATACTCTCTACGGAATGCGTTTAATACATCAGCACGTCTGCCGCCCTCGATGTCAAAGTCAACGTCAAGTACGGATACACGCTCCGGGTTCAAGAAACGCCAAGCAAAGCACTTGGTAGTTTCTCTCAATGGATTTATCTGTGTGATACCGAGAACATACAGCAGAATGAAACCAACACCCGAACCACGTCCTGGTCCTACAATACTGCCCGCTTCCCAACAAGTATCAATAATCTTTTGAAGGTTAAGATAGTAAGCCGACCAACGAGCATTGTTGACATTAGATGATACCCAAGTCATTTCCAAGTTCATATTTATTTCGTCATATGCTCTTTGGTTCTGCAAGTCAGTATGATTCATGATGCCATCAATTACTGCATATACTAATTCATTGTCTGCACGGTGCGGCGACTCCATAAAAGTTTTCAACATAGGAATTGCCTCGTACCACAAAGGAAGAATATCTTTGCGGTACTCTTTCCACTTCAATTCCGGAATCTTCAACGGCTTCAATAACGAATAATCTTCGCACATCGCGGCGATCCGTCTAATATTAGAATATGCTTCTTCTAACTCATTAGGCGTCAAATCCATATGACTTTCCAATTCCTCGGTATTCATCATATAAGTTGTCGCATAGAACGCATCAACCTCTCTATCACCATCCTGCGCGTTCAAATACGCCTTATGAATGGTCTTATCTTCTTTTCTCAAATAATGAGAGTCGGTGGTGATAATATATCTAAAATGAAAATTATTCGCCAAGTCAATCAGCATTCTGTTGACATAAGTTTGCTCGTGAGACTCACTCGGTTGTAACTCCAAGAAGAAGTTATCCGCACCAAATATCCACTCCATCTGGTCGCACCATTGCTGTATCTTACCATACAGAGCCTCACTCTTTGTCTCTTTATACTTCAACAACTGTGTTGCCAACGCGCCACCGAGACAAGCAGTACAACCAATGACGTGGCCGCGGTCCGCGCCTATTACGTCAATCAAGTCTTGGTAATAAGTGGGAACTCTACGCATACCTCGTGCCATATAACTACGCATCCACGCGCGAGTTGATATTTCACGAATCTGCTGATGTCCAATCGCATCTTTCGCAAGAAGAATAAAGTGATAATACTTATCCTGTCCTGTAACAAAGTTTTCACTATTTAGCCCGTTTCTGCAAAGATAAATCTCATTACCAAAAATTACCTTAAAGTCTGGGTTCTTCTCTTTAATTTTCTTGTAAGCCTTTTCCACTTTAACAGCATTCATAATGCTCTCGTGGTCTGTAATTGCTACTACTTCATGACCAAGCTCTACGGCATAACTCAACAAGTCAGTCTCTTTTATAATGCAGTCGCGCAGACGTGCATTTGAGTACTGGGTATGGTTATGAAGAGAACCAGGGTATGTTCTAACATTCGCCATTTACACATTCTCCTTTTATTTTTCTTACAATTTATTATAACACATTTTTCTGAAAAAGTCAAGTTTGAAAGACAAAGGGCGAGACAAAAGCTCGCCCGTTTGTTTATTCCTCGGTGTACACTTCACTTAAACCAGGAGCGTCTTCTGCTTCTGTGAGGATTACCCTCGCCTCCTCAAAATGAGGATCGGCATTAAGCAAGTACTCCTCTTTTACAGAAAACCAGCCACGTCTTACGATTTCATCAATTGCTTCCTGCATAAGCGGATCGGGATTGACAAGAATCATTTTCTTCAATCCAGTGACATCATCGACGAATGCGATAGTGTCTTCTCCGTTAAGTACCATCTTCTTGATAACCCACATTTGATTGTAGGCAGATGCGAGGAACTTGATGTTGTTAAGGAACTCAATAATGGGAGTGATACTGATTTCTCCCTCTGGTGTAGTTGCTTCCCAAATCTTTGCTGCTGTTTCCATAGTAATTCTCCTTTACTGTATATAGTTTATTTCACAATCTTCAATTATCATTTGCGGTTTGCACTGACCCATCCATTCGTTGATGTTGGCTTTACAAACCATTTCGATTTGGCACATACTTGGCGCGGACTGGAGTTTTTCTATCAACTCTGTCGCCCTAAACTTGATATAATCGATGCCGTTTATCGTTATTTTTACCGTATCTTTGTTCTTGCCCATTACAAAAATATTGCGGGGATTGAATTCAACGGGTTCTATATATATGAGAGGTTCCTTGTTGCCCTGTCCCCAAATATGCGAGAGAGCGCCAATATCAAGAACCAGTCTAGATAAATCGTTGCTGTTCGCGCTACGTAAGAAATTGACATCGTAGGCATTCTCGCCAAAATCGTAGTCAGCAAGTTCTCTATTTGCATAGTTGTGGAAATCGCGCAGTTTGTCATCATCAATCGACACGCCAAACGCATTTGCGTGACCCTGTGCATACTCAAAGTATCCACTACCCATTAAGAAACTCTTAAAGTCTTTCAACTCACTCTTATCTACACCGCGGGCACTACCTCTATCAAAGCCCTGGTCGTTCAATCTTGCTACAATCGTAGGCTTCTTATACTTCGCCGCCAACTGCATCGCGATCAAACCATTCAACTCACTGGGGAACTTGTCTGTCTCGTCAAGTCTTACAAACAGAACTCTATTTTCAAGCAAGTCGTATTTGAAAATCTTTTGCTCCAACTTTTCAACTGCCGCTAACTTCGTCTTATCCTGTCGCGCCTTCGCATTCGCGCATTCACGTGCTGCCTCAACGGCAACTCGCTCCATTGTGCCTTTTGCACCACGCTTACCACTTTCAATCATTCTGTTACCGTCAATAAACGCCAAGAATAATCTTTCCTTCTCTGCCATTGTACCAACACGAATCATTCCATTTACGAGAGGAACAATGTAGAACGCTACCGAAGTAGGGGTTAGCTTCTCCAAAATATCGTCCCAAGTTGCGCCCATTTTGCCAGTAATGGAGTAAGACTGCTTTTCTAATAATGCTTTGAAAAATTCATTCTTTACACTGCGGAGACCCTCTGTGATGATGTATCTATTTTCCATTTCAAGAACAGAACCCATATCACCGATAATTCCCCACGCCGCGAGGTCTATATAATCATCGGCCCACTTCTGACCCGTAAGTGAATCAAGGTAGCGACAGAACTGATAAACGACACCGGCACCAGTAAGCTCCTTATTCGTATAGTTGGGAGACAACTGATTGTTGATTACCACCGCATTATAACTTAACTTTACATCTGTTAAGTGGTGGTCAAGAATAAGGCAAGGGGTATTTACCTCGTCAAGCATATCGTGATAGTTAGCATCATTTGATGATGAGTCGGGCAGAATGATTAGGTCATACTTGCAGTCCTGCTCCATCAACTTGTCGATATGGTCCTGAAGTCCGTGTTGTTTTCCTTCGTGAAGCCAGTAATCAACATTACAGTTGGGATTTAGCCTCTTGGTATATTGGTAGATAATTGCCGCGGAAGTATAGCCGTCGTTATCACTATCTACCACGATTAGGATGCGCGAACCTTCGCTCTGCGCGATACGTAGATACATCGCCGCGCCTGCCGCCATACCCTTCAAATTTGTGGGTGGCTGGAGGTGTTCGCGCGTGGGGTTAAGGAAGGCATCTACGTCTTCCACTCCGCGCGACATAAGCAACATATGCGCGTAGTCGTGCTCAAAATTGGGGTTAATTAAATTGATTTTCATTATTAATCTCTCTCTTTCTTTTTAAATACTATATATGCCAAACCATCGGTCTGCCATGTTCGTGTTGGGGAATCGGTTCGCGTAGGACCTTTTTTAATAATAACTTGGTGTATATACTTATCACCATAAGAGTAAAGTAAAATATTTGTTATTTCTTGTATAAAACCGCCCATCGGGTCTTCACATATATCAAACTCATTAAAAGTTATATCTTCTTTTGGAATAGATTGTAAGAAAATGGCAAACTCTTCTTTGGTGATGTCTATTCGCCTTCGTTGCTCTTCAAAATAATTTATGTTTTCAAAAATCATGATTTTACTCTCACTCTCTTTTCTAATAATTTCTTAAATATTTCTTCTCCCTTATCACTTGGTGAATCTTTCATACCGAGAAGCCCAAGCCTGTCATACAAAAAGGAGAACTGACAGTATTGATTATATTTCTTACAGAGAGCGTACAATTTATCAAAATACTTTGTTTCACCCTCAATTTCTTCTTTATCAAAGCATACTACAATCTCATTCGGCGCGCACTCTTTCAATAAAATATTCAACTGATATTTGTTAAACTGGCTACCACATACGGCAACCGCACAGTGCGGCATATTAAACGATTCAAATTGTAATACTGATTTCTCTGACTCAAAAACATAAACTACTTTATGCTTTTTTATCGTTGCTTTATTTTCATATAACCCATATAGGTTCATACTCAATGGGTGCTTATACCAAAGTTGTTCTAGTTTGATTGGCATATACTTACCCACATTTTCAATCTCCCACTCATTCAATGCACGGCCTCTTATACCCACAAGGCGGCCATCCACATCTCTGTGTGGAATAATTATTTTATTCTGTGAGATAGAATACCTTATATCAAATTTATCCATCGCGGCCCTGCTAATGCCATCATTAAGCCACTCCGGCGGATAGCGACGAATGAATGTGTCCAGCGCGCCTTTGTTATACTCCGGCAGTTGAACCACTTTTCTTTCCGCCCCATACTTCTCCCTCAAACTCTTATACTTTGGGGTCACAAAGCCCATCGGATTGAAACTGGAACAATCCATAATAACATTGTATATGTCAGTAACCCAGTCATACTCAATCCCGCGAGCCTCATAATAACTTTTCAATAGTTTGAATATCGACATCGCGCCGCACTCGGTATAGCAGTAAAACATCTTGGTATTCTTGTAGAAGTATAACTTCATAGATGCCTCGTCTGCGTGCTCATTATGACAGATGGTTGGGAAGATGATTTGGTTTTCCTCTTCCTTGTATCTGTCCGCGCCAAGTCGTTTCATCAACTCAATAACAGAACTAACTTTTAGGTTGTCAATTATTTCTTTATAATCCATTCATTAGTTCCTTTCGTTCAACATATTTGTGTAAGCCAAGATAGCCTGATACTCTGCGTCGTCCCAAGAACGAACTTCATATAAGTCATCCTCAAAGAAACCATCAATCGGCTCCAAACGAGAGTCAGTAATAAACAAGTCTTTCTTTTTCATTGTACCAAGATTAACCTGCGACCAAATTCTAACCTGCGTCCATTCGCCGCTTCGTGCTTTGAATATATCAGTTACCACATTCGGTGTACCAAATCGCGCGGTCAGTTCTTGAAGTGCTTCTAACTCTTCATTCGTTGGTCTTGCCATAATCGCGCCGTTATCTGCTTTGTTTATGGTTGAACGACCACCCGCGAGTGAAGCCTCGTTTCTAATATTCTTATTATCATCTGCCGATGCGTTTACCTGCGTTGATGTAAACATCGCCACATTCAACTCAACTGCTAAATCCTTTAGCGCGGTCGCAAACATAAGTAAGACCTCGTCGTTTCTCAATGAGAAGCCGCGGAACTCACCCAGTAATGCCGGACCGATAAACACATAGTCATAGAATACATAGCCAATGTTGTGTGTCAAACAGTTCTCACGAACCAAAGTCTTAACAAGCTCAATGGTTGGGTTAGGAATTTTTACCAGAATTAAATTATCGTGGAACTGCTCCATAATACTTATTGCTTTATCAAGTCGCTCTTCTTCTTCCTTTGTGAAGTGCCCCAACTTGAAACGACTATCATTTATATCTGATAGGTAAGCAAGTATCATTCTCTTTATCTGCGGGAACGTCTGCTCTGTTACGATAAACAAAACTTTCTCGCAACTTCCTTTTTGTTCCCATTGTCTTGTCATAGAATTATAACGAATAGGATAAGCCAAATAACAAGCATCACCTACCGCTTGTCTTGTTTTACCAAGACCAGATGAACCAGATCTTATATACAGCGCGGACTTCATCGCGCCATCAAATACTTTACTGTAAATATGCCCTTGAACGGGAGGACCGACAGAAATGGTTTCACCCATCTCCCTAACGAAGTCGCGCATACCCATTACGGCGTTCTCAACCTCTACCTCTCCGGTCTTTACATAATCCGATTCAAGATGTATCAATTTCTGCTTGATACCATCACATATATCTTTTGAGGACAATTCCTCAAATCTCGCGTTGATTTCATCCGCTCTGGGATCTGTCAAATCATCGCAATAAAAAGCCGAAATATCAAATCCCTGCTTCTTTAAATCTCTTAATAGATTTATTTTCTTTAATCTGTTGTAATAATATGGGAAATTCTCAACACTGCTAAACTCAACAATGTCCTCAATGAACTCAATTCCATTGTTCTGCTCAAAAACCTTTTTTCCTACCGTATCGGCTTCCAAAAAGTTTGCAATATGAATAGCCTCGATGCTAGTCGCGCCTTGTCGGTACAATCCCAAAATAGCCGAGAATACATACTTCTCAAATCTTGTTGAAAAGTCGGCAATCGTAAGCGAATATTTATCAACCTCGCTCAACAACTGCGGGCGCTGTATTAATCCGCCCAAAACCTGCTGAATAGAACTCTTGTCTGTCACTCCTCATCCTCCATATCGGCGATAATGGATAAGTCTACGACGGGAACTTTTTTCGGCTTCGGCGGTTGGAAAATAACTTTTACTTCCTTTTGCGCGGCCTGAAGAATTTGAGCCTCTATACGAGCACAAATGCCCTTATCGCGTTGATTGCGTTCTCCCCAATAGCAAGTGCCGCGTTCATATACGTGCGGAACGATACCAATACCGTTCTCACTCTTGGACGCATCACCCTTTTCAATCTCGTAGAAATACCTCAAAGTAAAGTAAATTCCTTTTGCGGTCATTCCTTTTTTTAGGAAGTTATTCCACTGCGACTGAAATTTTGTGAAGTTTAGGGAAATCTTCACATCCTTTTTTAAGTAGTCATACACTGCACTTTTCCAAAGATCGTCATCGGCTTCAATTCCCAAATCACCCTCTTTAATTGCTCCTTTACGTCGCGCGAAGTCGTCATAACAAGCAATATGATAATACCACTTCTCCTGCGGCATCATCCAATCATTCTGGTTATCTCTGTCGATATTCCCTTTACAAATCCTACAATGTACGAGTGGCCTCTTTGCCATTGATACCACCTCTTTCTTTTAATGAACTTTTCTTTTCCTATATATATTATAACACAAATTTCACAAAAAGTCAAATTAAAAGAGGTAATTTCTTAATAAAATTACCTCTTTTTGTCTATATGGTTAATTATTAGTTTTGTTCAGCAGCGAGTTCGCGCATATCCAACACAACGAGATTGAGAAGGTCTACCTGGTCTTCGGTAATCTCCGAAATCTTCATTGGTCTGCCGAAAATCATTTCAACACGCTTGAGTATTCTCAAAGCCATATCTTCGTTTGTGTTTTCTCCTGTGCCGACCATCTTTGTCCAAAGTGCCGACGCTTCACTTCTAAGGTCATTGTAGTTTAATGACTCTTCCGCCTTTGCCTCAATGGTATCAACTACCTTTGCACCATCAAGTTTTTCGCTCATTTCGATGGCATCTGCAATAGCATTTACCAACTCATTGTATCCAAACTTAATTTTAGGTGCGAGATACTTAAAGCGAGAGCCAGCCATTATAGTGGGAGTCTTGCGCGTATATAGCCAACGCTCACCGTTGGTCTTATCCTCTCCGGTCCAATCAACGCCAATATAGCCGATAATATCCACGATTCTGTTACAGATGGGATAGCATCTCTTATTAAGCGAAGGGGCGAAGAACTCAATTTCGTTATTATCAATCGTCTCACGACGAACATCAACGTGAGTAATCAAAACAAGACCGTATCCGAGCATAGTTATCTTTCTCAAAAAGGCCTCAAACTCCTGAGACAACTGCGAGTAGCCGCCGCCCCACGGAATTTCGTTAATCTTTTGAACTCCTGCCTGAGCACATACAAACTGCTCACACAAGTCCCAAGCGATAGATACAGTATCAATAGTGATAGTATCATACATCGCCTTAGCCTCGGGCTTCTCCAACTGTCTTAAAACAAGTTTAGCATCTGCCCATTTGGTGATGTCTACTGCACGTACTCCACCTATTGCGTTATAACCCTTTTCAAAAGCAAGCAATAAGTTGCGAGGGAAAGACGCCGCGAAGGACGTCTTACCCACTTTTGGTTGTGAATAAACCAAAACATATTTACCTTTGAGGTCGCGGCTAATAACTGAAGGTTGTATATTCAGAATATCAATAGCCATTCGCGTTCACCTCAATATTAGAATCCAAGATCCTTAAACTTGTTGCCTGCTGCAGGGGCGGGAGCCTTGCCAGAAGTGCCCTTTGTAGTAGCCTTGTTCTTGAGTTCATCAAGACGAGACTTTCTCTGCTCAAGTGCAACCTTTACATCGTCATAGTTAATTGCGAACTCTCCATCGAGAGGAGTAGACGAACCACCGGTAATAACAAGCTCGCTAACAGAGAATGTGCGAGTGTCAATTACAGGGTCACCAAAATCTACCTTAACCTCTACTTCCTTGGTTTCAGAAGTGAAGTTCAACTTACCAGTTGCTCTTACGGTGTCACCCTCATTCCAGTAGTTGGAAACAGCGTCAATAACGCCGGGGTTAACAGCATAGAAGGGAACTACGTCTACCTTTCCACCAAACTGGGGAATCATACCGGTAATCTTATACTTGTCGGTCTCAACACCATCCTTGTCAAGCTCGTAGCCTGCCTTACCTACCATAAAGGTTGCGGTAAATTCTGCCTTGGGCTTGCACTCTTCTCTCTTAATCTTGGTTACGAAAGAAGCAGTAACTCTGGGATAAGAGTTGAGTCTACCATCATTGCCGTAATATTCGTTCATAGAGATCTGTCCCTTTGTGATACGAACACGGTCAGCGTGGTCAATATCGCTTGCCGCGATAGATACATACTCGTTCATAATGCGCTCGATGGACTCATAAGCGGGGTTGGGAGCACCTGCGTTAGTAAGCTGAGCTGCAAACATATGGACGGGAATCTCCAGAGTCTGCTCGCCGCCGTTAACAACGGTATCTACACGAACCTTAATTACGCCACCAACTGCCTTAACAGTCGCGCCATTCTTTGTGAAATCCTTATAGTCGAGCTCTACCTCGGAAAGGATACCTTCGATTTTTACTACGTTACCATCTTTAATCTGTGCTAACATTTCTTTTTCTCCTAATTCTTGTGTTATTTTTGTAAAAGTTTGTTTAGAGTATTAAGACGGGCCGTATTGCGCGGCCCGCCCGTATGAGGAACCTTTGGGGTTATAATTACTCTGCGTCAGTGCCAGGAACGAAAGCAGAACCTTCGTCAGTGAGGCAAACATAGGTGATGTCCTTAGCGTCCTCACCCTCGCCAGCAACCTTGTCTCTGATTACAAGGCCCTTCTTAGCAAGGTCAGTAACGTTAGCGTTGATAGAACGAGCAGCAAGGCCAAGAGCGTTGCAGATCTCTTCAACAGATACGCGACCACCATTCTCCTTTACATAATTGAACACGTTGAGGGACTTTTCAGTAAGCTTCATAGTTTTTTCTCCTTTTTACGCCACTAATAATTTTTGTTTTGTTTTGATGTGGCTGATTTTTTTTGTTTTATTTTTATTTTAGAATTGAGGATTTCCCTTTCCTCTTTTCTATAATTATTATATCATAAATTTTCAGATTTTGCAAATTTTCAGGGCCGATTTTTCACGAAATTGAAATTTTCACTACGTTGTGAAGCGGGCCCAATTTGATTGACTTATTTCCGAGGGCGCCGCGCGAGAAAACGGGTACGTCATCAGTTGTAAGTTTGATACAAGAATTCGTGGATGCGACAAGAACTTCGCCATCTTTTGTGATGGGGTGGAAGTCGGCCATATAGTCGCCATCATTTAGTTTCTGTATCTTGGAGCCCTTGGTGCCGCGGCCTTGTGTAGCAAACTCATTAAAGTCTGTTTTCTTGAAGAGGCCGGCGCCGCTAATGGATGCGATATATTTTGTATTGTCGGGGATAATTCGTGCCGAGATTACGTAGTCGCCATCGTTTAGTTTGATTGCTTTTACTCCGCGGGCTACACGACCGATGGGACGAATATCCTCTGTTTCTATCATAATAAAGTTGCCTGTTTCGGTAAGTATGCCGGCACGATCAGTGCTGGTGAATACAACGGAAACGATTTCATCACCTTCATCAAGAGTAAGTGCCTTTATTGCTCCCTTTCTTGTCATATTATACTCCGAGAGTTCGGACTTTTTGACAAGACCATTCTTTGTAAAGAAGAGAATGTGGGGCGGTTTATCTTTCTTACTTGCAGATGTCATCGCGCACACTTCTTCGTCATTCGATAGATTGACAAGCGTTTGGATATGCACTTTGTCATTCAGCGGGAGAGACGAAGCCGCGCAGTGTACGACATTACCTGATTTGGTGAAGAAAAGAATTACCTCGTTAGAAGCGACAGTAATAGAACTGGTGATATACTCGCCTTCAAGAAGTTTGGCTTTATTTCCAACTCCGCCGCGCTTCTGGGTAAATAAAGTGGAACTTTCTGTGATAAATACACTATTTTGGTTTGAGAGAGAAATTTGAAGTTGGCGAATTTCGGTAGGCTCATCGCTGTCCTCGCTCGTTAGATTGAGTATCTTTGTGCGGCGAGCATCACCAAATTTCGTCGCAACCTCGCGCCAACCTTTCTTGATTTCCTCTTTGAACAATTCTTTGTCGTTCAAGATTTTCTCAATGCGGTCAGCCTCTCTTTGTAGTTCTGCTCTCTCATTTTGAAGTTTTTGAACCTCTAAATGTGCCAAACGGCTCAACTTCATATCAAGAACTGCCTTTGCCTGCTCGGCATCAAGCAAGAATTTGGTTTGAAGTGCAGTCGCCGCAGTCTGCGTAGAGGAAGAACTACGGATTGTTTGAACTACCTCATCAATGTTTGCCATACAAATAAGCAAACCATCAATAATGTGTAATCTCTTATTTATCTTGTTGAGGTCATATTCAAAGGCACGACGATATACCACTCTCTCGTGGTTGATGTGTGCTTGAAGTATCTCCTTCCAAGTAAATACCTTGGGGAAGCGACCGTCATCAAGCATTGTAAAGTTAATACCATAATGATATTGAAGCGAGGTATTCTTGAATAAGTAACGAAGTACCTTATCGGGATTTGCTTTCTTGTCAAGATAAATCTTGATAAGGGGAGTAGAACCAGTAAGGTCATTAAAGCGGTCTATGCCAGGGTTCTCATCACCATTTAGAATTTCTTCCAACTGGCCACAGATAGTATTGGTATAAACGCTATATGGTATTTCGGTAACTACGAAGCAACGCTCTCGCGCATCGTAATCAACGACAGAACGCAACTTACACGCAAAGCCAGTACCATTTTTCATTGACTGTTTTACCTCATCCTCGTTATACAAAATTGCTCCTGTTGCGAAGTCTGGGGCACAGTAAATTTCTTCAAATGAACAATCTGGATTGTCTATCAAGTGAATAAGTGCGTTATTTAATTCTTTAAGGTTATACTGTGGGATAGACGATGCTGCGCCGACTGCAATGCCTTGTGTACCATTTACAAGGTTGTAAAAGCCCTTGGTTGGTAGCACTCCGGGATATTGTTCGGTGTCATCATAGTTGTCGCGCCACTCCTCAATGGTGTCCTTATCTATATCTTTGAATAGATAGTTCGCCAGTGGTGAGAGACGAGATTCAGTATAACGCTGATGTGCCCAGTTGCCCGACTCCATAAGAGTTCCGCAGTTACCTTTTACATCCATTAATGGGTATCTCATAGCGAAGCCTTGACCGGCACGCATTAGGATACCTACGGCACTTGAATCGCCGTGGATGTAGAAACGCGACAAGGAACCGACCGCTTTGAGGGTCTTGTGGTGGGGCTTGCTGGATACAAATTTATCAGTATAGAGAGCATAGAAAATCTGTCGTGCTGACGGTTTTAATGAATCGCGTACATCTACGAGGGCACGCGATTGAATGACCGCACCGGCATATTGGGTAAAACTCTCGTCTATGATTGGTTTGAGTTCAGCCATATTATTCTCCTTTCGTTTCTTACACATATATTATATTATAAATTTGAGAAAAAGTCAAATTATTATTTCTTCTTATTTTTTGTTTTATTGTGTGCCTAGTCTATTGCTTCTTTCCATTGTTTGTCACGGATAACAGCAAGTCTGTTGTCATATGCTTTCCTGTATTCTTCTGGTCTTTCTTCTCTTATTTTTTCAAGAGCAACCCAGATTTTATCGCCTATATTAAACAATTCTTCGGCAGGAACGTTTATCAATAACTGTGTGCTACTGGGTAAGGCCAATAACTCCTCTTCTGGTAGTTTAACTTTGATAGCTCGCCATATATCATATATTTCTTCCAATGGTATTTTATCGTCATAATATAAAATATTCATAATTACACCTCAAGGATTGTACTCATCAATAGGAATTGGCTTCCATTCTATTTCGTCTTCTGAATAAAATGAATAAAAACCTGTTTCAAGTGATTTTTCTACATTTACAAACTCTGGTCTGCCACATATTTGAAGAAAAACAGCGATAGGATAGTATTCGCCTTGCAATAAGCACTTTTCCCAGTGTAATTTTCGCATCTTTTCGGCATCTTTTATTGAAATATAATTCATATTAAGGTACTTAAACACAATAATATTTCCGTAACAATCTATTAAAACTTGTCTCTTTTCCATATTTACTCCTTATATGTACACGGCGCGAATGGCAAAAATTACCAGTTCGCGCCTACTACGTTTATCTTCTACATACGAAGATTGAGTACAGTAGCCAAAGTATTAACCACTCCATTATTCTCTAATCATTGAAAAATCAATATTACTCATAATGAAATCTCTTCTCGGTTCAACATCCTCACCCATCAAAGCCCAAAGCATCTCTACTGCCTGCTCTGAATATTCCAAAGTAGTTAATCTCTGGAACTCGGGCGTGAACATAGAACGACGTGCAGAGTCTGCGGTCATTTCACCAAGACCCTTATTACGAGTGATATTACCTTTCACTTTTCCTTTCATTTTATTCATTTCTTCATCGGTGAAGGCATAAGTTTCTGTCTTTCCATCACTAATGATATAAAGAGGAGCGTGAAGCCAACAAAGTCTTCCCTCTTTAATGAAATCAGGTGCGAGATAAGCGAGCGCCGCCATAATCAGCAGACCAATATGGTAACCGTCGGAGTCTGCGTCCGTACATATAGCAAGTTTTCCATAACGAAGTTTTTTCGCATCGTACTTGCCGGGCACGATATTCATAGCACTCAATAGAAGTTTAATTTCTTCATTATTGTATATTTTTTCTTCTGTATTTGACATACAGTTAATAATTTTACCACGAATTGCCAAAAGTCCATACTTGGTATAGTCTCTCGCCTGGGACATGCCACCCATAGCAGAATTACCCTCTACTATAAGTAGTGTTGAATTTTCACCGAGGAACTCGGCATCCTTCAACTTATCAGAGGCAAATACCTTTTTCTTCTGGTCGCGTTCTACGCTCTTCGCTGCTTCAAGTACTGTACGACGGGCACGCTCTGCCGCCTGCTCTGCCTTTCTCTCGGTTGCAAGGGCATCCATAACTGCTTTGAAGTCATTGGGGCGACGATTCATAAAAGTGTCGAGTGCCATACCGGTTGCTCTCTGCGCGATACCACGAAGTTCAGGGTTGTTGATTTTTGTTTTTGTCTGGTTAGCGAATGAGGGGTTAGGTATTTTACACGATACTGCGTAGATGAGACCTGCTCTTGCGAGGTCGCCGTCAAACTCGCCTTTAAACTGCTTTTTTATAAAATTGGTAATAGCGGTCTTTACACCAGTAAGCGAGGTGCCGCCTTCTGATTGGCATAGACCATTTGTAAATGTGAATGAACGCTCTTTTCCCTTGGTCCACATCAGTGCAACTTCGCATTCAATATTGCCCTCTTTAATGATGTGGTAAGCAGGATTGGTGTGAATTGCCTTTTCCGCGTTGTCTTTGATAAGGTCAAGTAAGCCATTCTTCGCACAATACACGACATGTTCCTTGTTCGGGCCGTGTAAGTCAAATGTAAGTCCTTTTGTTAAGTAAGAAAGATTTTTACATCTTTCGCAAAGAACTTTGAAATCTACATTGATGGGTTCAAGGTTATACACCGCGGGATCGGGAATGAATTGGATAGATGTACCAGTATCTCCTTTGTATGGTGTTTCCTCATATTTTGTGAGTTTTCCTTTCTCCCAAGTTGCGTGTGCGTTCTTTCCGTCTCTGCTGACAGATACAGCAAACTTCAATGAAGAAAGACAAGTCGCCTTCGCGCCGATACCGTTGAGGCCCGCAACCGAGTTATATACCTTATCATTGAACTTTCCGCCCGTGTGAGCACGAGAGAAAATATCAACAAGTACATTACTACCATCGGGCTTGATACCAAACGGGATGCCGCGGCCGTGGTCAGTAATAGTAATCATATCACCTTCTGCGGTTTTGGTAAGTCCAATCTCAATTTTATTACCGTATCCCATATAGTATTCGTCAATGGAGTTGGAAATAATTTCCTGAATCGCGTTATACACACCCTGCATATCTGCGGAGCCGAGATACATTGCAATTCTCTGTCTTACACCATCAACAAATGACAGTGATTCAATATCATTTATTGTATAATTTTGTTCCATATTATACTCCTTTCTTAATCATCATATATATTAGGCATACCAAGTTTTTGCCCACAACCCGGACAATAATTGTCATTTATCCAAGTCTGACGCCCACAATGGCACTTTTTCCAACTGGTTCGATAATCAATCAGTTGAAATTCAGTGGGAATATATCTGTCGTGTTTATTCCATTGTAATTGCTCGTATTGAGTATCTTCCGCTTGTTTTGAGATTTGCTCTGTATTTTCTTCCATTTTACACCTCAAAATTCACAAGGAAGCGTGGCAATACCTTTTGCTTCAAACTCCGCAAGGTCGTCATCGTCAAGTGGTATCCATCCGTCCCAAGTGTCTTCCGCAACGAAAAAGCCCTCGTTAGTGCAAAGATAGCCTTCTACACGCTTTTCATATATAATAGTTTCTGTATATGTTACGGTTCCATTATCTGAAAATTTTGCATCGGGATACTTTGCACGATAAATATGCCTGTCTTGCGCACTCGCCCAGTTAGCAATTCTTCTTTCTTTTTCAATTGTTCTATAAAGCAATTTACCAATAGGATATTTTGTGCTTATTTCTTCGTATGTCATTGTACAAATTCCTTTCTATCATTCTATATATATTATAACAAAAATTTCACAAAATTGCAAATTTGAAAGGACAGAATTACTTCTGTCCTCTTTTATCTATTCTTCTTATCCAATGAATGCGTGGATGTTCAGGTCTATCAACCTTATCCCAGAAGTACCAAGCATATGCCTGTATTGAATCGGGCTTGATTGAGAAATCACCGTTTTTGTAACAAGCAATTCTATCAACATAAACATATACATCACTGGGTGGGTTGTCTTTTAAAATGTTATTGAAGCGTCCTTCGCCTTCAAGGAACTGTAGGCGGCCGAACATCAGCACACCGACTTTTGCTATATCGAGCGCACGAATTACAAACGGCTCAATCAGTTTAAAGGGTGGATTCATAATTACATAGTCTGCTTCATCATAAGGATAGTCGTCAGCGAGGAAGTCCAACCCATAAGCGAGTTCAAACCTATCATTGCGGAAGCCGCGGTCGTGTAAATCAGTACCGATAATTTTTCCAAGAGAGCACTTCTCAATACCCTCTAACATATGGCCGCCACCACAGCAGGGCTCAAGTATTACACTATCCTTACCGCAAATAATTCCCATAGTATCAAGAATATTAAACACTTCAGCAGGAGGCGTCGCATAGTAATCGTCCTTCTCTCTTTCTTTGTGGTTTTTGTCATAAGCGGAATATAATCCCTTTTTGCTATATTGTCCCATTATCTATCCATCTCCAATTCTTTAACTTTTTCATAAGGAACTTTTAACTCTATATAATATATATGCCATATATACGCTCCATTAAAGCATTGTACGGTGCCAAGATATGTAGATTTATCAAAATGATTTATTTTATCTAACTCCCAACCTGTGCCGATAATTGTCATCATAAAGTGTCTATCTTCCATTTCGGTATCTACTTCCGCCCAAACGCATATTTTATCGTGCTGGATCTGCACTGATAAAAATTTAGTAATTGGGGCACTTAATGGCATACATTGTTCTGTTATTTCGTATTTATAAATTGAGCGCATATTATCTCTCCCAGTTGCTTGTTCCAAAACTTTGTTTCTTTCTTTGTGGCATTCTCGTCCATACGAGTAAGTTTCTCGCACGGGTCGCCGCCACATAACTGACACATCTTTCTTCTACACTAAAGAACTTCGCACCAATAACAACGACATTATTTGCTTCAAGTCCTTTTGAGGTGTGAATGGTTAGCACTTTTACTGTATCTTGCTTCATTTTTTCTGCTAAGCCTTTGTTATCTAACTCTGAACGCTTGAATGTGTCATAAGGCACTCCTGCTGCTTTCAGGTGTCGGCAGATTTCATCAATTTGATCATTTGTTCGCGTGAGCACGAACCACTCATTATAGTTGCCATATTCCTTTATGGTGTGGGCAACAGCGTGTGGATTATACTCCACATCTACTACGCGGCCACTGATACCACGCATTGGTTTGCTGGGATCGCGGTATTCATACCCTGCCGCGCTAATAATTCCGCGGGCAAAATCCAAAATTTTGTATCCATTTCTGTAATTCTCGTTAAGGTAGTAGGCACTTACATCCCACTCGTCTTTCAAGTTGAGGAGATATTCAGGGTGCGCGCCATTCCATCGATAAATGGACTGCTTATGGTCGCCTACCAGCATATAATTTTCGGGTGCTACCATATCAAGTAGAAACTCGAAGTGGTCTTCATTTGAATCCTGCGACTCGTCAAGTAGTAAGTGTTTTACTGGCTTAATACATTCGGGGTGCTTCTTAATTCTACCAAACAGTCTGTCAAACTGCTCGTTCTCCAAAATATCGGACGTGTCGCGGCCGTGTGATAGGAGAAGATAATTCGCGTATGCGTGAATTGTACCGATAAACAAGCCCTTGGGATGACCGAGACGCTCTGCTAACTCCTCTGCCGCCGCGTTTGTGAATGTAATGAGTACGATTTCTGACGGCTCTACTCCTATATTGAGCAAGTGTTTTACTCGTTCAACAAGAACTGTTGTCTTACCGGACGCCGCCGCGGACACGACAACTACTTTTTTCTCTGTGGTTTCCACCACATTCTGTTGTTCTTTACTTAAATTCATAATTCCTCCGCCCGTTCAGTTCTACTGCTCGGGTCTTATATTTATTTGGCTTACGCCATTTTTATTAATTTTGTTGGTTCATTATCTTTGCTTGGTATTACGAATAAATAATCTTGTGATACAAGCAGACTATATTTATCGGGCGAATAAATTTTGTAGTCGCCGCTCAAAAAGTATTTTCGTGCATAGTGAATACATTCTTCGTATGTATATTTTGTTTCTGCTGATAGTTTCTTTACGAACTCAAGTACATCTAAAATATCTATATCTGCCGCATCTGCTATGTCTAATGCCATTGCATATTCTAATTCTAGACAGCCCGGCTTACGGGTTGTATAGCAAAGGATTTCTGCAATATGCTTCATTTTGTTCATTACTTCCATAAATGAGTTATCCATTCTTTTCATTTAGCCCATACTTTTTTGACCCATAGAAGTCAATCCAGTATTTCTCTCTTTCTGTTAATTTATCTTTTGGCACTTCTTCCACCAACTCAAAAGTAAAGTTCTACAACCCATCCTTCTACATCGTGGTATGTAATATCGAATGTGCGATAGTCCCGGCGCCGAACACAGTCTTACAGTGTTGCTACCACCTATCCTTCACATTCGTACTCTTGCCTATGTAAATTTCACCCGTTTTCATACGAGTAATCTTATATATACCAGATGGTGCGCCGCCTTGTAATACACGCTTCACCATCTCTTGTACTGCTTTACTTACATACACATCATAAATCAACTTGTTAAGACTTTCGCTTGTATGTAATTTTTGTCTGATTTCCTACAACAAAGATATGTCCTCAATCGTAAATTCAGAAAGACAAACTCGGTAGAAATCTTGTTTTTCATCTAATTCGCGCTAACGAAGTATTGCTTCATTTACCGCATCTTGTTTCTTTTTGTAGTCAGCCAGTTCTGCTTTTGCAGCATCTATCTCTTGCTATGTACGCGCAAGCTCTTCCTACATTTTGGACTTACTCTGCGCGACCTCGTCCCTGTACGAACATAGGCTAGCCTCTTCCTAGGAACGAGCAGTCGCCGCCCACTACGTAATAGCAGTCGCCGCCTTCTACGTCTCCACTTCTCGATAGGCTTGTACTTCAACATCAACGACTTTCTTCTTATCGCTTATTGTTGCCTCAATCAACTTGGTTTGCTCTTCTCGTCTAATTTCCAGTTGTCGTATGGTTTCTTCACCGGTTTTGATAATACTTTCTAATCGTTGCTACTCTTCCCTTAACCTCGCCATATATGCCTAATGAGAAAGGTTAGCCTTCTCCCGTGCATTGGCAGTTTCTATAAGTAAGTATTCTTCTAATTCCTATCTTCGTTTTTCTATAAATTCCTATTCTACTTTCTACTATATATTATTATATAATTCTTTCTCTGTTTTGTCAAGTTTCTTTCTATTATATATTATAAGAGATAGAATAGTAATAATTAAAAGTATTATAATAATTATACATATAATCATTATATATAATACCTCCATTATTCTATAAATAGTATAACAGAAATTGCGTGAAAAGTCAAATTTTCCTCGGTCTGCGCTTTGTAGAGACATAGTACAAAAAATTCACATATGATATAGAGATTGAAAACAAGGAGGAAGTAAGTATGCTAGATGGTGTATTCGCGCGAGGCACGACGCCTACGCAGATATTCCCTATACCTGGCGATCTAACCAAGTCTGATTTCTTGGATTTTACCATTTCCTATCGTCAAAAAGGTAAAACCATTCTTATAAAAAGAAAAGAAGACAGTTATGATATTCCAGAAGTGGATAGTAGAAAGAACATAATTGTGGTGCTGTCCCAAGCAGAAACCCTTATGTTCAATCCAAATATAAAAATAGTGGAGGTACAAGTCAGAGGAGCCACAACAGGTCATGATGTCATTCCAATGGGCGATTATCGCTTGCGTTTGGAAGATGCGTTTGATGAGGGCGAATTTGATTTAGAGAATTTGTAATGAATAAAAAGTTAATTACCAATCTCACTCCTGCGGCCCGTGTTGGTATGTCAAGCATTTATAGAATGTCTGACGCACCGCCGAACTGGTCCCAAGATGATCCGACTCAGCCGGATTATATCAAAAATAAAGAAGAAGCTGAGAAACTGCGACCGATATATGTGAACGGAGAGCAAATCTTGGATGACACTCATGAGTCCGGTCCATTAAATCTTGTAGAGGGTGATAATGTTGAACTTGTAGCAGAGGGAAATAATGTAATTATTTCCGCAAAATCTGTTGCACCAGCCGACCCCACTCCCGAAGAGTATAGACCAATTCAAGTGGAAGGACAAGAAGTGCTTGGCTCAGAAAATTCGGGCGCATTAAATTTGAAAGGTGGCAAGAATGTCGAACTTTACGTCGACGGTAATGATGTATATATTACAGCAACTGGCGGTGGTGGTGAGGGCCCCGGCGGAGAATGTGGTTGTGCAGAAATTATTGAAGGTGAAGGTATTGATATTGTTGACACACCTTATGGACAGAAAGTTGTTTCATTGGAAAAGGGAGCAATTACTGACGATTATATTGACTCCATATCCATAAGCAAACTCGTCCAATCCGAAGACGAAATTCTTATTTTGAATGGAGGAAAAGCAAATGGCTACAATTAATACAAGAGTTGTATTAAGAAATGATACCGCTGCTAACTGGAAGGCTATTGAGAACGACAGAACTCTTGCCCTCAAAGAAGGCGAAATGGGTATCGAAAACGACACCGGCTTGTTCAAGCTCGGTAAAATGATTGAGGTTGAGGGCGAAATGGTTCTTGCTACTTGGGCAGAGCTTGAGTATGCGAACGATATTCCTGAAATTGACCTCTCTACTGTTACCAACCACGTAAAGGTTGTTGACGGAACCGTTGATGATCTTGGCAATGGTCAAGTTGTTGGTGATATGGGTATTGTTCGCGCGGTAATTAATGGAGACGTTAAGTCTCACACCGCTTATGTATGGAATGGTACCGCTTGGGAAGCAATGGATGGTAATTATTCCGCTGCCAACGTATTTCTTCCTTCCGAAATCTTGCTTGCAGGAGATTTTGGTAAGGATTCTAGAGGAGATAGCATCACTTCTATTGGTAACTATAGAAAGGGCGACACAATCGCAGCAGGAACTTCTATTGAGGATGTATTCTCTGGTTTATTCACCAAGGAAATTTCCACCGATCTTCAAAACACCAAGCCTAGCACTTCTATAACTGCAACAAAGAACACCTACCTTTTGGTTGGTGAAAATTCTACAGCACAGACCGTAACTCTTTCTCTTAGCAAGGGTTCGTACGATAATGGTTATGGTTACGTTGCTAGTAAAAATGAAACTGATGTCGCTGCCGGAACTAAAGCAGTTACAGTAGTAACCAACGATGGTACTGGAGCAGAGGCTTCTAAATATTATGTAAATGGTGTAGAGCAGTCTGGTAACACCTATTCCGTTGCTTCTACCAAGAAGACAACTGCGCCTTCTTCTGAGGTAATTAAAGCTAAGATTTCTTATGTAAACTGCGGACATCCCGTGTCTAACTTGAAGAATATTTATCCTGCTCAAAAGTATGCTGATGGTACAACCGATGAAGCAAGTGCAACATTGAATATGTGGTACTATCCCATCTATCAAGGCTTCACATACGCGGACGACGCTGTGGCTGATCACGCGAATATTACTGCTGATAAGTTGAAAGCTCTTGGCGCACCCCAGTCCGGAAGTACTAACACTAGTGCCACAATCACTGGTGAAACTGCTTATAAGAAGACCAAGATGACAAAGGCAGTGGCTAAGAGTGCTTGGAGACAGTATTATATCGCTTATCCAAAGGAATACGGTTATAATATGAGTGCCGCGAAGGACTCCAACAACATTGACTGTACAGTAAGAGACGCGGCAGATGTTACATTTACATTTAACGGTGTAGATGTTGTTTATAAAGTTCAGTATATCCACAATGGTTCCGACTATGGTACCAAGACCATTACTTGGTCTATGTGATGAAGGGAGGAATGAAATATGGCTACAATGAATGAAAGCTTCTTTGCCGAACTGTTAAGCCCCAAGGCTGCTAAATGGTCTGCGGGTGTTGCGTTCGACAGATCGAATGGACTTCCTCTTGACCAATGGTCTGTATTCCAGACCAAGACCGCTGCTGAAGAGTATCTCTCCAACAGCAAAGCTTACCCCGGTCAGGTAATTGCCTATGCAGAAGCTGATGGTTCTATGACCGCTTGCGTGCTCAGTCAGAACACTGAAGGCACTGCACTTACACTTAAGCCAATTGGTATTATCCCAAGCGGAGATGCTAAGACTATTGAAGTTACTGCTGATGGTCAGATTAGCATTTATGGTTTTGGTGATGCTACCACTGGTTATCTTCCTAGAAAGGCCGAAGATGGCACTCTTGAGTGGGTTCCTATCTCCGCGGTTGTTCAGGGAGACGGTAATAAGATTACCACACTTACAAGCGAAGACGGTTCTGTCACCATCACTAAGAAGACAGATACCGATACAAGCCTCGTTTATGATTTGAGCGTTACACATCCTACAATGCCCGAATATGCGGTTAAGAAGGATGAAAGAGCTGAGGGCGCGACTGAGACTACCTATCATCTTACAAAAGATGGTGAAAACGTTGACGTTGCTATTGTAGTTCCTGATGCTTACAACGATACAGCACTCGCTGGTCGCGTAACTGATCTTGAAAATAACAAGGCTGATAAGTCAGATACCTACACCAAGACCGAAGTTGACGATGCAATCGATGCCGCAGTTGAAGGTATTCTTGGTGAAGATGTAAAAGAAGCATATAATACTTTAAAAGAAATTCAGGACCTTTTGGAAGGAACTGATGGTGAAGCAATTGATGGTCTTATCGAGGTTGCCGATGCTAACAAGCAGGCACTTGAGGTATTAAATGGCGCCGCAACTGTTGAAGGTTCTGTTGCTAAGCAGATTGCTGATGCTGTTGCTCCTCTTGCTACTACTTCTGAACTTCAGAGGGTTGAGGGTATCGCAAATAGCAAGCAGACCGCAGAACAAGTAAGCTCCGCTATTTCTACCGCACTTGCTGATTACACCGATACAGAGACTCTTAATGGTTTGCTTGATGGTAAGGTAGATGATGCCGACTTGGCTAACTACTACACCAAAGAAGAGTCTGACGGTAAGTATGCTGTTGCTACCGATGTTGCTCGTGATTACGCTACCAAGCAGGAAATCGCTGATGCTGGTTATGCAGTTGCCGAGACAGTAAATGGCGAACTTGCTAAGAAGCTTGAAAAAATTACTATCGCACACACTTCTGAAAATGTAAGTGAGGGTGTAACTTATAGCGAAGACGGTAAGACCGCTAATATTGTTGTTGATTCTTACACTAAGAGTGAGATCTATACAAAGGGCGAAGTTGATACTGCTATCACTAATAAGATTAAGGAGTTCACTGGTGGCGAGTCCGCGGCAGACGTTCTTCTTGCTCTTAACGATTATAAGAAAGCCAACGATACAGAGATTTATGGTGCTACAAAGGTTGCTGAATGGACCGATGCAGAAGGTAACTATACTCCCGACTATACCAAGGATAGTAGAATTGATGCTAATGATGCTGCAATTAAGGTAAATGCTGAAGCAATTAACAACATTGCCGTACTTGTTGGTACAATCGGAGATGGTTCCGAGACCACCCTTGCTGGTAAGATTGGTGCTCTTGAAGCACATGATGCGGCTCACGCAGTTGAGTTCAACACACTTTCTGGTAAGGTTGATCAAAATATTGTTGATATTGCCAAGAAGGCAGATAAAGAGACTACTTACACCAAGGGTGAGGTTGATGCGCTTCTTGTTCCGCTCGCACTTGCTGCGAATGTATATACAAAGGACGAGGCTGATGGTAAGTTCCTTGCTAAGGCTGACTACACTCCTTATGATGATACCGCAGTTAAGAAGTTAATTTCTGACGAAGCGACCCGCGCGGACACAGAAGAAAAGAGAATTGTTGGACTCGTTGCTGGTAACACTTCCGCTATTGAGGCAATTTACAAAGCAGGCGAGGGCGAAGCTAAAGCTACTGGTCTTCTTGTAGATTTGGAAGGCCGCGTAGATGGTATTGATGCGCTTCTTAATACTGTAAGCAGCGAAGACAATATCACCTCTTTGAAGGAATTGGCAATTTGGGTTGAAGAGCACGAGACAGAAGTTCTTCCTGTTATTGAGCAGCTCGGAAGAGATTTGGATGCTCTTGAACTTAGTGTTGCTGCAATTGTTCAACCTAAGGAGTCTAAAGAGATTTCTGTTGCTGAAGATGGTACTCTTGGCGTAAAAGAAATTGGCGTTGACAAGCTTGTTAATGTTGAAGGTTTTGAACTTGTTCTTAACGGTGGAAACGCAGATTTGACCGCTTAATAGTGGTTTATAAATGAATAAAACAGGGGAGGGTAACTCCTCTCCTGTATAAATAATTTTTCTATAAAGGAGAAATATATTATGGCAAATGAAATTTTTAAGGAATTGAAAACCAGAATAGCCCTGAAGACTCTTGATCTTGCGGGCTGGGAAGCAATTAAAGAGACTTACAAACCTCTAAAGGGTGAAGTTTGTATCTGTGAGATTCCCGCTGGTAATAACGTACCCACTGCTAACAGTGTTACACCTCCTACTATTCTCTTCAAGGTTGGAGACGGGGTTAATTTCTGGAAGGATTTGAATTGGGCTTCTGCGCTTGCGGCTGATGTTTATAGCTGGGCAAAAGCTCCGGCTAAGCCTGTTTACGAAGCAGGAGAAATTACTGGTATTGACCAGTATATTGCAGACTATGTAAATGATCAAATGGGAATTTCCGTAGACACGGATACCCAGTATAAGCTTGTTAAAGTAAATAATTACGAGTATAAGCTTCAGATGAAGGGTAAAACTGATAGCGCTTGGGCTGATGTAGCTGATAGTGTTATTGAAATTCCTGCAGATGATACTAACACTCAGTATAAGGTTGTTAAAGTTGACAACTATACTTACAAGCTTCAGTCTAAAGAAAAGGATGCTGATGCATGGGTAGATGTAGCTAATAGCACCATCACTATTCCTCAAGATGATACTGACACTACATATCAGATTGTTAAGGGTGCAGATAATTACACCTACAAACTTCAATCTCAGGCTAAGGGTGCTGCTGCATGGACAGATGTAAGTACTTTTACTATTCCCGCAGATGATACTGATACCCAGTACAAAATTGTTAAAGTAGATAATGATAACTATAAGCTCCAGTCTAAGGCGCTTAATGGTGCTTGGACTGATGTAGAAGGCGGTACCATTGCTGTTCCTGCTACTGCTGTTGCTACCTTGGTTGGTAATGATGCTGGAAAATCTGCACGCGCTATTGCAGAAGAGGTTACAAATGCAGCTGTAGATGCTCTTCCGGATGCTGACGAATATAGTGTTGTTAAAGCTGCTACAGCAACTACTGGTTATGCAGCTACCTATCATTTAACTAAGAACGGTACTAATGTAGGTGCAGCAATTAATATTCCTAAGGATATGGTGGTATCTAAGGGTGAAGTTATTACCTATGAAACTACCGGTGCTTGGGGTAAGGCTGGAACTTATATTGTACTTACCCTTGCGAATGCTACCAATGATGTTCTTTATATCGCAGCAGATAGTCTAATTGAGTATGTTCGAGGTGCTAGCAGTGATGAAATTGTCATGACTGTTACCCAAGATCACTTTATAAGGGGTACTTTAATAGACAAGAGTATTGCAAAGGGTAAGCTTACTCCTGCAGTGCAGGCTTCTCTTGATAACGCAGATTCAGCAGTTCAGCCTGGTGATCTTGCTGAGGTAATTAATGGCACAACTCCTGTTGCCAAGGCGACAAATGCAGATGACGCTGACAAACTTGACGGTCATGATTCTACATATTTCGCAACAAAGGCGGCTTCTGATGCAAAGCTTGACCATATTAAAGTTGAACTGACCAATGGCGACGGTTATATCAAATTTAGTTCTACAAACGCTGCTGGTGAAGTAGATAGTTATAAAATTACTGGTGAAGATATCATCTCGTTTGGTAAAGATGTTAATGGCGATATTGTTCTTGGCATGGGAGAGACCATGGTTGAGAAGTTCAGGGCACTCGAAGAAAACGATGCCGGTTACCTTCAGTCTGTAAAAGTTCTTGGCCATACACTTACTAAGACTGCTAATGAAATTACGGTAGCACAAGCAAAGATCGCGCTTGGTCTTGACAGCATGGCTTACGAGAATAATGACAATTATCAGGAAAAAAATGATAGCCTTACTAACTTCCTCACTTATTGGAGTGTTAATAATGAGGGTGCATTTGCCGGTATTAATAACGAATGCCTTGCTGTCATTCAGAACTCCACACTTGGTGGAAGTATGTTTGGCGGATCTTATGACCATATTATTAATGAGATTATCCTTGGTTATGACAATCCCCATGTCAAACTCGGAGGTTATGGAGACGGATATCTTTATATTTCCAATGGAACCGATACTGTAGGCCCCACAAGAGCAATAAGAGTAGACGTTGAAAAACTTCAACTTACCAAGAATGGCAAGACACACGATATCTATCATCCACCAGTAAATACCGGTGCGAAAATAGAAGGGGAAGAGCTTGAATATGTAATTTCAGGTTCTGCCGAAATTGTTTATGTACTTGATTGCAACTAATTCCTAAACAAATAAACAAAGCACCACTCCTCGTGAGTGGTGTTTTCTTTTATGTACTAACTATAAAATAAATTCACTTATATAAAGAGATTAGAAAGGAGGAAAGGAAAATGACCCTACAATTTTTTGTAAAAAATCAAACCCTCTCCTTAAATCCCGCTCAACAAGATGTAAAAATTGCTTCGGATAGTAAAAACTATCTAAAAGCCCGTTTTACATTCCAAACTTCTGAATGGACTCGTGGCAATGTCCGTTATGCTCTATTCTCGCATAATGGCGCAACCTATAAGAAGTTTCTTGGTATAGAGCCTGGTTGTAAATCCAATGAGTGCTATGTTGCACCCGAAGTCATCAAAGATGGAGCATTTAATGTTTCTGTATTCTGTGATGATTTAATTACCTCCACGGTTGTGTCTATACCTGTTGAAAATTCGGGATATACGGAGAACATCGTAAATCAGGAGGCAACACCCACTGTATTGGAACAAATGAACCAGTTGATGTATAAGTATGCTTCCTTGTGTAATGACATTTATAAGGAATGTCAGCAAATTAGAGAGGAGGTAAGTAAATAATGGCTAATTTTGATACCTTGTTAAGTAATCTGCACGGAAATAGCAGTATTGTTAGTAACACTTCGGCTGATTTAATCGTTAGCCCCAAGCGTCAGTTCTCTGCGGCGGAGGGTTTTGACACAGTTATTGGCTATGAAGGAGACATAAATTCTCAAATAATTGTTATTGAACTACCCGAAACACACGCGGGACACAAACTCTCGCTTTGTGCGCGAAAAGAGTTGAAATGGAAAAATCTATCAAATGGCGCAGAAGGTGCTTCTACTCTCGCAGCAAAGGATGGTAGTTCAATACTTTATGAATGGGAAGTTCCGGCAGACATAATGGCTGCGGCAGGTACAATAGAAATATATATATCTTTTTATGATATTGCCGAAGGACACCTGGCCTTTGCCTGGAACACTGCTTCATACTCTGGTTTGTCTGTTGGAAAAACCATGGGAAGTGTGAGTTCTTATCGTCCCGCGCGTGATGAAATTTTGGTAATTGATGAAGAAACACACAATATTATTGCTCCCGCCGGCTATAATAATATAGTTGGTAATTTTGGAGAGGCTGGAGTATCTAATATTTACTTCTTAATAAATAGATATTTAGGAAAGAATAGAAATATAGATGTTATGGTGGCAGATGCTACATTATACATTGTTATTCCAAACATTATGGCGGCCAAAGCTGTGATTACTAATAAAGAATTATATTCTGCAGAAGTAGAAGAGCACAATGAAGGGCTTGTTCTATTAACTTGGGAAGTGCCCAAACAAATTACCTCAAATGCTAATGCTTATATCGGCAAATTTGATATAGCTATAGGATTTGCAGAGGGTCCCGAGGGTGATAAAATTACTTATTTAAGTAATACTTACTCCAATTTAACAATCGGTGATAGCCTACTCCGCGCGACTGTACCTGTTATACCAGATGACCCAATGAGCGACTTTAAAGATGGCGTATTTAAAGCCATTGATGAATACTTCACAATCAATAGCGTATCCTTCTTTGGAGAATTAGAAGAATAAAAAAGAACACCACGTAGTTGATACGTGGTGTTTTCTTATTAATGCTCATCAGGAACAGTCGCCCAACTATCCATAGTCTCGTAATAGCCATCAATATAACTATTACCGCCTATCGACTTATAAGAAGCATAAGCCTATCTTAACTCATACCTCTCGTGGTCTTCTAACTGTCTTTCCGTTCTATTTCTGCGATAAATTTCCATTATTCTCTCTCTTAGTAGTTCTTTCATCACTTCGGAGAACACCTTCATTTGATCGTCGTGCTCATCTACCGCCTCAATTCTATCCTGAAGTACATCTACAACCTCATTCTTGATTTCTTCAAGGTAGCGCTGTCTATCTTCCAAGTATTTTCTACGAGTTTCGTGATCGTGCGCTACAAGACGATCGGGCAAGTGCTTGTCCAAAAGTCCTTCAAACGATGCTGTAAGTGTTCTTACTGCTGAATCAATCATTGGCTGAGCCACAAGTTTCGCGCGTTCATCAACTTTTGCATTGAACTCCGCTTCCCTTTCTGCTGTCGCCTCATCTACCTTCTTCTTTATGCCCTTGCCGGACTTGGCGAAGAAGTTGTAGATATTAGTGATGGCTACAAGAACCGCTGCTACAAGAATAATTATGTCGCAAATCATTCCTAATCCCATCGGCATAACCCTCTTTCTTTTTTTATTTTTCCTCACATTTATAAGTGGTTTTTCTTGGGTAGTTGTCAAATTTTTTGTATTCGGCTAACGATGTAGAAATTCTACGTGTATGATATACGTACAGGGCGCGAACCCGTCAAAAATTTGGAGAGGACAACCCATCCATCAATGAATACACTTTTTTGCGGTCGCCGCCTTGTACGTACGATAATCTGAGAAATTTTTGTACTGGTCTTTTGCTAAATATTTGTCCTAAAACAAATCATTCACACTCTTAATCTACTCAATTTCCCAGTAAGGAACAATATATAATTTTATTTTATGTGCCAAGCAATATGAAATTTTCCTCATATCTCGGCCTTGTGCTTTCTTCCACTCAACCTAATCCTTATAAAACTTGCCTACGAACTCATAATGCTACTCCCCATTGAACTCAATGATGCAGTCGCCGCCGTGTACATTCGGTAAGTAAAAGTCATATCTAAATTTACCACCGCGGAGGTCAGAAAATGTTTTTTCTCTTTCAAAATAAATTCTTGCTCCATTTAGTAAATCAACTATTTTATTCTCTCCTCTGCTCATAGAAATTACCTCCTACTCAAATAAGTAAATTTATCGGGCGAAAACTCTACTTATATATAACCAAATATGAAAGGTTAAGTAGATGATGGAAGGACTCATCTACTACGCTCCAAAAATTTGGAATGATAATTTTAAGGAGGAAATACAAAATGAGCGACGAAAAAAGGCTCAAAGCGCGAGTGGCGCATAAACACAAAACCAGAGATGAGTGGTTCTTAGATGTTTATGATGCGGCCACTGACCAAAAACGCAGCAATCCGTTTATTCCCTTGGACGGAGAATTGATTATTTTTGATGCTGATGACAAGTACGAGAAAAGATTTAAGTTTGGTGACGGTGTAACAGATGTATGGGATTTGCCATTCTTTGAACCGGCAAATGGTTTTGATTTTGTTATCTCTGAACGTAACGAAGTTCCCCAGTATGAGATGGGTTACTTTGATAAATGGAGAAAGCAGTCAATTACCGAACTATTGGCGGATAAGTATGGTAAGGTTTATGTTACTATTCCTTATGATTACGATGAGGATGGGAATTACATTATTGTTCCCGAGGCAATTACTGTAATAGAGTTTGCAAAAAATACTCTCAACACTGATGTCGATGTTACCATTAGTGGTTCTGGAACAGGCTGCCAAGTAATTCGTAATGCCACTATAGTGTGGGGCGGTTATATTGAAGGGTTTAAAGGTGGTGTAGAACACTGTCACGCTAAAAGTGGTGTTGGTTGGAATATTGAAAACTGTGATAATATCTCACATTGCGACGTATCTGGCCTTACAGATTGTAACAATATCAATGATTGTACTATTTTTTCTGCAGCAAATCAGATCACCACTTTTTCAAATTGTCATTATATCAACAATTTGATTATAGACAATGCTCCATCCGAGGCATACTATTTTGATAATTGTTCTCACTTGAGTAATATTGTTGTGAGAAATAGTTGGGAAGACCTAACATTCAATTATTCAGGATGCACCTATGTAGACCCCTATACATGCGCCGGTTTTATTCCCGATGAAGATGTCGGAAAAGCCCAACTACTTACTAATGATGGTACTTATCAAGCAAAAAATCTTGATGGTTGGGATTATATCCTTACAACCGCCGAAGATTTTAGAAATCTTGCTAATTATAGCGGCAGAATTTTAATTAAAAATATCGGTTTTTAGGTTAATGACGACTTTAATCTAACTGTATCCGAAGGTACTATACACCTTGAGTTTGAAAATTGCTATCACGATGTTATAGCAGGGGATTATATGGACTTAAAGATCACTTTAGATGGTGCAAATCATTGTTCTATAAGTGGTTTACAATTAAATACACCTGAGGATCTTTGGGAATCACATCAGTACACTTGTCGTGTCACACTTAAAAACTTTACAAAAGTAGAAAATATAAATGTTGGTGGTAGAGATTATCTAGAAGCACAGTTCTTGATTGAAAACTGTAAAAATGTTTCTAACAGTGTAGTTTATTCTATTAAAAATTCAGAAAATATTGAGAATATTACTTTAACTGGTGACCTTGCCTTTATAGATATTAGTAATTGTTCTCACCTAAAAAATATATTTCTTGAAGATGTACGTAAATTAAACTTAACTAATTGTCACTACATTGATGGAATTTTCCCTAACGAAGGGGCAAATTATGCAAGTATTTATCTTAATTCTTGTTCACATATTCAGAATGTAAAGGCTGTTCCTCTTGATGAGCCATTTACTGGTGATACTCCTGTTACTTATACTAACTGCACCTACGTAGACGTAGAAACCTGTGGCGGATTTATTCCAGAAGAGGATATAGGAAAAGTTAGAGTGCTTACCAATAACGGGTCTTACCAGGCTCTCAGTCTTAGTCCAGGTACTGGAGTTGATAGTTTACAACAAATTCCGGATAATGTTGCTGATGGATTTGATTTCACTGATAAAAACCCCAATGCAACCAAACTTGACCCTTCCCTGACAGGTAAAATAGCTTATGGTGCTACTGGTGCTTTTGCCTCAGCTTTTGGTGGTAAATCAGCAGCAATGGGCAAAAGGTCTCATGCAGAAGGTACCACTACCATTGCGAAAGGCGCCTATTCTCATGCAGAGGGCTCTGATAGCGCAGCCATCGGAGAAACATCACATACTGAGGGGTGGAAAACCACTGCTTTAGGGGCTGGAGCACACGCTGAAGGTAAGAATACTTTGGCTGGTTCTGCATACTCTCACGCGGAAGGAGTAAATTCTAGAGCTACAAACGAAGCAGCTCACGCCGAGGGAAATGATACTTATGCAAATGGCAAGGCGTCTCACACCGAAGGAAATTTTAACATTGCAGATGGAAATTATGCTCATGCCGAAGGAAACACAACTCGTGCACCAGGTCTAAGTTCTCACTCTGAAGGAGAGGAAACCCATGCGAATGGCCGTTCATCTCACGCAGAAGGAAGAAATACAATAGCCACCGGAGACTATTCCCATTCTGAGGGTAATGGTACTGCTGCATATGGTAAGTCTTCTCATGCTGAAGGAATTGATAATGAAGTAGGAAATCTTGCAATAGGCGCGCATGCAGAAGGCGGCGAAAATAGAGTCACTGGAGAATATGCTCACGCAGAAGGTTATAGTGGATTTGCGAAGGGTCGTGCTTCTCATACTGAGGGTGTTGATAATACTGTAGAGAATGGCGCAGAAGGAGGACACGCAGAGGGTAGAGATAATAAAGTAAAGGGTGCCTATGCTCACGCAGAAGGTTCTTATAATACAGTCTTAGGTATATCTGCCCATGTAGAAGGACAGCACAATACTGTAACTGGAGATTATGCTCACGCGAGTGGTACTGAGAACCATGTTACTAACAGCGGCGCTCATGCTTTGGGCAGAGGTCTTAAGGCTTACGGAGAAAATCAGATAGTTCTTGGAAAGTATAATCTATCTCACGAGAATGCGATACTTATTGTGGGTAACGGAACAGATGACGATAATCGTTCAAATGCGCTGGTCGTTTATCCAGATGGCAAATCAGGTCTTTTAAATAAGGATACGTACGGCAACACTTATGGAACCTGGCTTGATTCTGATGGTTTCCATTATATGTCTTCTGAGCACTTTATGGGAGTGGATAGTTTGGGCATAACTTGGGATGGTATAAGTTATAGTCTTCCACGCGACAATGTATCAGGTTGCTTAAAATTTCCAAATCTTGACGCCAGAGAAGATACAATAGCAACCTAGGGATGGGTAGCCCAGAACGCATTGCATGAAACTATATCTAGTAACAATGGTACATTAAGTTATCGTGAAGGAAGCTAGTCTTACGATCCAGGTTTTGATCTTAATAGTGGGTGTCTTCATTTAGCTTGGTCAATAGACTGTTATACCAATTATAAAAGTACTGGTATAGACTATTTCGCTTATGACGGTAACGTAAAAAGCTACTCTTGGAATTTCCCGTTAGGAAAGTCAGGTACACTTGCTCTTGTTGAAGATTTGGGCGATTGGTACAATGAAGTTAAGCCGCGTCTATATTAGCACACAATCAGTGTAAATTTTGCTTATGGCAGTGAATATTATACGCTTGAATATGTAGTGTACTCCAACACTTCTGGGGCTTGGAATTATAGTGCTTCTGAAAATCCTGCACCTTATCAAGTATTGCCAGGATTGGTAGACCAAGACGCTTGGTACCCTATTGCTGGCTGTAAGGATAATGATGGAGTGTATAAGGATCAGGTGGTCGCCGCAAAGAGATACGGAACATCCGATTTTGGACTTCAATACTTTACAGGAAACGGAGAATCACCAACGGAGCACTCTTTTGCAAGCAATTACGTAATTCCTTATTCCGATATTACAGATGTAGTTACGAAAGACTCCGTAAGACAAATTATGTAATAAAACAAGGGAGGTTTATTATGAAACCATTTAACAAAGCCCTTTATTACACCCTCAACTTCACTTGGGGAATAATTATGAATATATTCGGCGCCATTGGTGCGTGCGTAATGCTCGCCCAAGGCAAAAAACCCATCCGCCACGGTGGCAGCATAATGTTTGCCACCGGCTCCGGCTGGGGCGGAGTTTCGCTTGGTATTTTCTCTTTTGCTTGTGAGGAAGCAAGCGAGCACACAAAGGACCACGAATATGGGCATTCGCTTTAGAACGCCGTATATGGCCCACTCTTCCCGTTTATAGTTGCTATTCCCTCATTTATTCGTTATCATTTAATAACAAAAAAGATCATCACTGTAAAGAACTATGATGATATATGGTTCGAGGGACAGGCTACCGAATGGGGTACAAAAACCAAGCCCGAATGGGACTAATATAAAAAAGAAAAGACTACACAGCGATGTGTAGTCTTTTCTCTATTATTAGTTTGAATTAGTGTTTGAGTTGTGGTTGTGGGTTTTGAATAGTAAAGAACAAAGCTCAAGCAGACCCCACATCGGCCAGAAGGTCATCACCGGCGCGCCAGTCCAAATCATCGGCATCACCCAGTTCCAGAGTAGCATACCAATCCACGCATAGAGGCACGAGAGGCCAAACGCGATAGCGAATACGAGAATTACCATAAGTATAATTCCGAGACATCCGATGTCGTCCTTCTTGTCAAAAAGTTTATCAAAATTGTAATTCATATTTATTCTCCTTTTTATGTTATGTATGTTGTTATGTACGTATACGGCGCGAATTGGTAAAATTTACCAGTCGCCGCCTTGTACGTTTAGCCTGTAATTTTTTCCAAAGTACAATCAGTAAGTGCCAAATCCTTGCGCCAACCGACCATTTTGCCGTGGCGGAGCGAGTTATTCCACGCATCCCACTCCATCGCATTTACCTCAATTGGCTTGAACGCATACTTCTTTGGGTCTGCTTTCATTTCGTCGGGAAGACCAGAAAGCCAACCAATAGGGAAGACTTCCATATCTTCATACACGACATCCCCAATCTTACACTTACTACCGGGTTTGTGCTTGAACACCGCAATCTCCAACGAACCGGCCCATCCGTTGTAATAGCCTTTTGTAATCGGTATAATCGGGCAACCTGCCGCGTATTCCTTATACATCTCGGCATTTATCTTCTGACCTGTCATCTGGTTCTCCCAGTACTTCCAAGTCTCAATTTCCTTGCCCGTATAAATCTTGGTCGGCGCGGAGCCAATACCCGTGAAGAAGCAATCAATCGTCTGTTTTAATTCTTTCTTAATCTTCAAGGTAGTCTTGCTCGGACGCTTGCCGGGCTCGTACAGGCCGTCGCCATTTGTAATTACTACGCCCTCATCATCTCTTGCCAAAATCTCCTGAAGCATCGTCCAAAGTTCAGCACCTGCAACATAATGTGCGTGTGATACGTACTCGGCCGCGACGTCATAACTATCAACGAACGCGAAGCGCTTTCTTGCAGGATAGGACATCCAACTTTTACCGGCATACGCGAGGCAATCAAAGATGTAGAAGTGGAGTTTCTCGCCCTTCTCCTGTCGCGCGATAGCCTTCTCTTTTAAGCAACCCATAATCGTGGTGATGTTGCGGGAGCCGGGCGCGGACGGGAAGTAAATCTCACCCAAGAAGCAAGTACCATTCGGAATGGCATCAAAAAATGGCTGTAAGTGCGGCACCCACTCGTGCTTGTCGGCAAACTTGCCATTCACTCCGCGCGAACGACTATACAAAATGATATTACCGTCCTCGTCTTTAATTAGTTTAGCGAAATAGCCGTCCTTCTTTTCTGCTCCATACCAGTCGCCGCTAAATATTTTAGCCCGCGCGTTGTCACGCTTCTTCTCGTCGCTCCACGTAGAGGGCGGCGCGTAGTACTTCATAGCCTCCATTTCGCCGAAATCATAACCATCAATAAATCCTAACATTTATCTCTCCTTTATATTACGGGGAAATACTTGCCCCAATATTTTCTCATTAACTCTTTTACCTTTTCGGTATCCACATCATTATCTTCATCGTCTCGGCACGCCCAAAACATATCAAGCTCTCCATAGTAAGCCGAGCCATTAAACGATATGGATGGAGCATCTTCGTGATTGGCTGTCCACCAAGTTTCTCCCTCCCAACCACTCGTCAGATTTAATTCTGGCTCATAGCCAAGCTCGCCCAGCAAATCAAGACAATTACTCAGCGATAACTGTGTGCTTATCAAATCAATCTCATCATAGTTGTCTTTACATAACTCAAGCAGAGAGTGAAAAAATTTTCTGCGGTCATCGTGAGTTACCTCATATACACCCCTCATATAAAATCTCCTTTCATATTCTATAAATATTATAACAAAAAAAGGACAAAAAATCAAGTTTTCTGTCCTCTTTCACATCAAATATCAAACTCTAAAACCTCGCGCAGGAAATATTCCGCAGAATGTCGTAAATCCTCCAAAAAGCCGTTATTAGCAACTATTGTATCATATGTATAGTTTAATACGGCTTTATCCGATTCGTTCTGCCAATTCTTTTCTTCTGCGGCGTCGCGCCGTATAAGTAGGGTTAATGCGCCAAATTCTTCTTTAAATCTCTGAATTTCTTTAGGCTCGCGGCAGTGTATAAACATTACACTATTCTCTGCGTATTTTCCGCCCATCTTACACATTTTTTCTTCAAAATCTTCTATTTCAATTCTGGTTCTTCTGTATGGGATATCATCCCACTCCGTTAACACCCTTTTTAATTCTGACAAGAACTTTCTATTCTTATCATCTTTTGTTCCATCCCATCCGATCTGTGCGGCCACCGCCTTTACATAATCAACTGTGGAATAATTTTTTACCTTGTCGGGTCCAAGTATAGAAGCGCAAAAAGCAACAAACAAATCCTTGCCCGCGCCGCCTACTCCATTAATCATTACAACTCTCATATTACTCCTTCGCGGCCAACGATGCTTTCTGTGCCATCGTATCCACGTGTTCATTCCACGGCACACCAGCGTGTCCGCGCGTTTTTACAAAATCTATCTCTGGCATTTCAAAGAACTTAATCAATCTCTCCCACAGTTCTCTATTTGCCACTGGCTGCTTCTTGGCGTTTTTCCAACCATTTTTCTCCCAATTTACATACCACTTTTGCTTTACGCAATTATGTAAATAGGCAGAATCGGTAACGACCTCAACCCTGTCAAACGGAACCATTAACTCGTTATAAGTAAGATACTCCAACGCCTCAGCCGCGGCCATCAACTCCATTTGCTGGTTGGTTGCGCCCTTTACTGCCGCACATTTTTCTACGAGTATTTCTTCCTTATCATTTAGCACAACATATGCCCACGCGCCGACTGCATTTTCATATCCATTATTTCTTGCACTACCATCACAATAAATAATAAATTTCATTATCTATTTTCTCCTTCTTCGCAATAGTATGCGTGATAAATATCACCAAATCTAAATTCAGCACCGCACAACTCACATGCATATCCGCGCAAACCTTCCAAAAATTCAGGCACATCAATCTGTTCGCCCTCGTCTTTATTCTTTACAATAGTAATAGACTTTTTATATTTTGCGGCGAGTCTGCGTCTTGCGCCCATCGGGCCGTCAACCGCCAAATCTTTATCGCCGAGCACTCCTGCACACGCGGCCGCGACTGCAACCACGAGAAGATGCCCCTCGTTTTGATAGTCAAAGTTCTTCAAATTTATGCAGTCCGCGCCGTGTGATAGATTTCGTAATCCGTTGAATATACAATAACAAATAGCATCATACTGCAACTGTAAATCTTCCATAATTCGTCTCCTTTTTATTTCTACATACAGTATATCATAATTTATATGAAAAGTCAAATTTGTAGAACTTTTGCTTGTTTTATCTACTTATATTTTAGAAAGAATAAAAATTTGATTTTCACACAAATTTATGTTATCACGCGTACGCGCACGTGCACCCGCGCGATTCTAATTATAAGGAAGAGTTTTGAATTTTCGCTGAAATTTGTGCTGAAAATGCGAGAAAAGGAGGAAGTTATGGCAGAAATAGTTGTAAAAATCCCAAATGACAGACAAGCGGATTATGATTTTATCGCTTTTTCATTTAATGGGAAACATAGTTTTGAAGATTTTGGGCTTATTCGTACCAGTGATGGAAGCCGCTACAACATTAACCTTGCGCCAACTATGTAGGATAAGACTGCGGAGGTACCTGGTGGCAACGGTATGTACTATTTTGGTACCACATACAAACAAAAAGATTTTCCCATTAGTTTTGCTTTTGATGAAATGGATGAAGCAACCCTATAGGGAATGAAGCGTTGGTTAAATGGTGATGGAGTTTACCCGCTTTGGTTTGCGGAAGAGCCATATAAGGTATATATGGCAAAAGTAACGGGCACTCCTTCATTAAAATTACTACCTTTTGAAATTGAAGGGAAAAGAGTGTATAAAGGAGAGGGAAGTGTAAGTTTCACAGCATATAACCCTTTTGCCAGAACGCCTGATTTTGTAGATACGGGAGTTCATAATACATATTATAGCGTTGGCTCGTTGGATTCGAGTGATGAATATACTTATATAACAGATGTTAAACCAAAAGCGGGGAAACATATAATTCGTCTTTTTGGCTATAACGAGAACACAAAGTCGGAAACCGAGATTGCTGGTGAAAAGTTATATCTTAGCGTTAGCAGTTCTGGAGAACCAATAAAATATAATAAAAACAAAGGTGGCTATTTCTTTGAAATAGACGAGGATTCCACTAATTATATGACCATAGGCTACTATTATGGTAATAAAAAAATCTGTACCGTACTTAACGGTCAAGAAATAAAACTAAAAGATTCAAGCTCAAACAATTTACCTATATTAAATTATAAATATTTAGATGGACAATTGGCCTCGTCATACACCAGTTTTGCTAACTATAAGCAGTGGATAGCCGCGAGCGGATTGTCTGATACGAAAATACAAAATGGTGGCACTTTACCGGCAAGTGCGAAGGTTGAGATGTATAGCTGGAATGAAATTACAGAAGAGGAGGCGAGAAGATAATGGCGATTAGTGCATTTGAATGGTGTGGAATTACCTTTCTTCATGAAGGAAGTAGCGAATACCACGCATAGTCAGTGGATAAAGCTTCTGGGCAATATAACGAGATAATAACAACAGACCGCCCCTTTTATACATTGGCAGGAGATTATCGCTCTTGGGCAGACTTAAAATCATCAGAAACGACGCCAATTAAATTTTATCTTGATTTTGGACTACACAGTGATCCTGACCTCGCGCTTTTAAATAGTTTTCATACAATTGATATAACTATACCAGAACAAGTAAATGTAGAAATAATAATTAGTTTTACAGAGGTAGATGATACTTTGCAAACAATCAATATAGACGGCGCACAGCTTTGTACTATTTAGAGAGATTATGATGCCTGGTCATCATTGTTTGATTCAACGGACCCTTCTTTTACGCAAGAACTTAACATTGCACTTACAAACATAAATGAGATGACGTTAAGTAAAGTGTTTGTGAATTCTACAATTGGTAGCCTTGTCATAGCTACAAATTGGCTTGAATGTATTGCAGAATTTTGTGGTTGTTATATAGGTGATTTTGAAATTCAAAGTCTACTAGAAAATAATCCTAAGTTTGTCTTTAAAAACTGTTTTAATAATGGCAATGCAGTGAAAATAAATAATTTTACAA
>JAEIGA010001263.1_pt1 | contig 39243 bp, 64 predicted proteins | sample 9270691 | NCBI WGS metagenome assembly JAEIGA01 (sample SAMN17057246, study PRJNA624740) | gut metagenome | biome: biome; isolation source: fecal sample | host: Bos grunniens | place: China: Xizang | collected 2019
CAAACCTATGGCGGCACAGCTATCACCGCTGAGAATGCCCCCAAAACCTTCCAGATCGCGTCTAAGACTATCGACACCTTAACATACTGCCGAATCGTTGAACGAGGTCTGGAAGGCCTCACACCCTACCAGAAAAGCACTGTGCAGTGGGTAGTTTGTGCGCTCGCTGAGTGGCAGGCTGAGAACGAGGATATTCTTAACAATCCCTATTCAAGCTATTCTATTAATGGAGTATCTGCTACATGGACTCCCGGCGCAAATATCAAGTGCATTAACGGAGTTATGATCCCTTCTTCAATTTATGCAGAGCTTGTTAAAACCGGACTTTGTTATAGAGGAGTGATGTGATGAAATATCCTAAACTTGTACGGAATGCAAGAACTCCTGTGCATGTCGTAATCGAGGCTGAGCATACAAACGAATTTGGAGAGCGAGAAATCCTTCTGAACGACGATTTTAAATGCAACTATCAAGATACCGCAAAAATCAATTACACGGCACAGAAGCAATCCTCACAGGTCACAGGCGTGATTTATATTGACGGCGACATCCTTCCGGGTGTTGCCGTTATTTCTGCTGGCTATGTAGAGATATTCGGAGAGAAGCGAGAAATCAAAACAGGCTGCAAGGCACGAAATCTTGACGGTTCTGTCAATTACACCAGATTGGATGTGATCTGATGAAAGTTTCAAGTCGAATCAAAATCTTTGATCATAAGATCAAACAGCTTACTGATGCTCAAATCAAGGCATTGCAACAGACTGCTGCGAATTTACATACCGAAGTTCAGCAAGCACAAGTTATGCCGAGAGATACTGGACATTTGCAAGGCGACGCAACAACTGTTGATTATTCGCAATCTAAGTCTGGCAAGGTCTCGCTCGTAACACAGACTCCTTATGCTCGACGTTTGTATTTTCATCCGGAGTATAACTTCCGGAAAACAGAAAACCCAAACGCTCAGGGCAAATGGCTGGAGCCTTGGATAAGTGGCGATAAAAAAGACTGGTGCTCGGAGGAATTTAAGAGATTATACAAGCAAATCGGAGGTGTATGACATGAAGACAGAAGCAGTTCTCGCATGGGTCAAAACACTGTCAACGAAGCCGGAGCACTATTATTGTGGAATGCTGAACGATAAGAAAAATAAATCATTCGGAATTTATCAGCTTAAAGATCAGCGGTCCCGTGATATATCTCTCGGAGGTATGACGAACACTAAAACTGCGGTAAAAGGTATCTCTATATTAGTCCATTGGACTCAATCAACCAGAGAGACCGAGGATATAGCTGCAGATTTATATGATAACCTTGCAACCGCACAGAATGTTGTGATCGGTGGCAAGCAGGTTAATTATATCCAACTTTTACACAACGAATCTATTGACGTCGGAGCAGATGAAAACGGAATCTGTGAGCGCGTCATTGAATTTATTATTCATTACGAAAGGAGCTAATAATGGCTAAAGTAACAAGCGGAGTATATCCGGTATATGATCACCAGTTCCAGATTTGCACCTCTGGCAGACCTTCTGGTACAACCACAGGCACTTATGTAGACATCGCTGATATGGAGAGCTTTTCTGTCTCCTTCGACGACAATGTTGAAGAGTGGACTCCTATGACAACCGAGGGTTGGGTGCGCAGACTTAAAACAGGTAAGGGCATCACCATCAGCCTTAACGGTAAGCGTCACGTTGGCGACGACGGCAATGATTATGTTGCTGGCCTCGCATTTAAGAGTGGTCAGGCTTGCAATTCCGAGCTTAAGTGGACTTTCCCCGACGGTACTGTTGTAACTATTCCTTGCGTGGTTAACGTTACAGCGATTGGCGGTGACAGCACCAACGTAGACCCACTCGAATTTGAATGCCTCAGCGACGGCAAACCCACTGTCACTGCTGCGACCTAATCAATGGGGAGGTATGAAAATATACCTCCCTTAATTTTATTAATTAAGGAGATAACACAATGGCAACTGTTATAGATATTACAAGTAAAATCAAAAACGAACAGAAATTTATCGTCTACAACGGCAAAAACTACAAGGTGGATGATCGTAAAAATACAATAATTGAGGTATTCTCCATTATCGACGATGCCAACGGTGCCAGCGTCGAGATGATTGACAAGGTGCTTGAGAAGCTTCTTGGAAAAGAGGCTGTAAAAGACTTTGACGGTTTCTCTTATGACGATTACCTCGTACCTTTCTTCGCCGTTATGGCTTGCGTTCAGAACAAGAGCTATGACGAGGTTGAACAGTCCTTTCGTAAATCCTAAACAGGAACAACAAGGTTTTTATGACCTTATAGGTGACTGGGAACTGATAGAAGCAAGTTTTGCTCAACAATACGGAATCCGTCTTAGACGTGAAGAGGACATGAGCTGGGATGAATTTACAACTCTCTTAGGCGGTATCAGTGGTGATACTCCTCTTGGACGCATTGTATCTATTAGAGCCGAAGAAGACACGGAAACAATAAAACGATTCTCACCGAGTGAGAAGAAAATCCGTAACGAATGGCGTACTCGTCACCGCAAAATTATTACAGACAAGCAAGAATACGAGGCAGCTATGACAGGCTTCCTCGAAATGTTTAAATCTTTAGCGAAAGGAGGTTAAATATGTCCAATAGTATTGGTCAAATAGCTCTTGATTTGGTGGTCAATCCCACAAAATTCAAGCAGCAAATGAACGGTATCACCAAAACAGCCAAAGGTTCTACCAGCCAATTAACTGGAATGTTTAAAAAAGTAGGTCTTGCCGTTGGAGCAGCCTTTTCCGTGAAAGCAATCGTTGGTTTCTCAAAAGAATGTCTCAAACTTGGCTCTGACCTTGCAGAGGTGCAGAACGTTGTTGACGTTACTTTTGGTAGCATGTCCAGTGCGGTTGATAAATGGGCAAAAGACGCAATGACCAACTTCGGTATGTCCGAAAAAGTGGCCAAGGAATATATGGGTCAGTTTGGTGCTATGTCAAAAGCCTTCGGAAACACCGAGCAGATGGCTTATGATCAAGCAACAGCCTTAACCGGGTTAGCGGGCGATGTTGCATCGTTCTATAACATGACAACGGATGAAGCATTCACTAAGTTGAAGGCGGTTTATACCGGTGAAACAGAGGCTCTCAAGAGCTTAGGTGTTGTTATGACTCAGGCTGCTCTTGATGAGTATGCTCTGGCTAATGGCTACGGAAAAACAACTAAAGCCATGAGTGAACAGGAAAAGGTTGCTTTGCGACTTGCCTTTGTAACGGACAGACTTTCTGGTGCCTCCGGAGACTTTGTGAGAACTGCTGACGGTTGGGCTAACCAGACCCGTGTTCTGGCACTCAGATTTGATGCTATAAAGGCTTCAATTGGTCAGGGCCTTATAAATGCACTCCTTCCTGTTGTTCGACTCTTAAATACACTTCTGGAGCGTTTACAGGTCGTTGCAGATGCTTTCTCGGATTTTATGGCTAATATTTTCGGTGATGCAGGCTCCTCTTCCTCTGCGTCCTCGGCAATTGGCGATGCAGCATTGGGAACTGGTGCAATGTCCTCCAATCTGGGTGATGCTGCATCTTCGGCTAAGGCTATTAAAAAATCTCTGGCAGGCTTTGATCAGCTTAACGTCCTTTCCAGTGGCTCTGACGGCTCGGATGCCGGAATAAGTGCCGGCTCAAGTGGTGGAGGAATTTCCTCAGGCAGTATCGGAGCGGTAGACACTGGACTAAGTGCTGGTGCAAGTGCAGCCGAAAAATTAAAAACGTTTCTCGACGAGATCAAGATTAAGTTCGAAGAGATCAAGATTAAGATCATCGATATTGCTAACATCACAGGCTTGACGGGTGTTTGGGATGATTTCCTTATAGGAATAGGCAACGTAAAGCTTGGCATTCAGAATTTGTTCGGCTCATTTAAAGCGGCCATTGCTGAAAATGCTCCCAATTTTGAAGCCATGAAGGAGAGCATTATAAATACTTTCATAACTACTTCGCAGGCCATAACAACTATATGGGGCGATATGTGGGTGATTACCGGTACAAAGTTCAAAGAATTTACAGAAAATTACGGACCTCAAATACAAGAGTTTTTATCTAATCTCGGTCTTGAATTTACCAACTTCGGTACGTTGGCAAGCACTGCTGTAGGCGATATATTTTCAAGCCTGAAAGACTGGTGGGAAACCGACGGCTCCAGAATATTCGGTGAAATTCAACAAGTACTTTATGACGTCGGCGGAGTAATACTTAAACTCTGGAACGAGTGGGTGCATCCGGTAATACAGAGCATACAGGACGCTTGGGCTGAACTGTGGTCAAATCATTTAAAACCCTTGTGGAATGAAATTCTCAAGGTAATAACATCGCTTTGGGATGCGATAATGGCTATCTGGAATAATGTTCTCAAGCCTGTTGTAGACTGGCTCGTTAATCGTTTCGGCCCTCCCATCGTCAACGTATGTAAAACAATTATAAATATATTTAAAACGATAATTGCTGGCATTTCCGACGGAATCAAAGCTGCTTTAAAGGGTTTTCGAGGCTTCTTAGATTTCATCACTGGTGTATTTACTGGTGATTGGAAAAAAGCATGGAATGGCATTAAGACGTTCTTCAGTGGTTTTTGGGATTCTATGGTCAACATCGTTAAAACGCCTGTAAATCTAATAATCGATCTTATCGAGGGTATGACTAACGGCGTAATCAGCGGAATAAACGGTATGATCCGTGCTCTAAATAATTTGAGTTTTGACATTCCCGATTGGGTACCGGGACTAGGCGGTAAAAAGTTCGGTTTAAATCTGAAGGAAATATCGACAGTATCTATTCCAAGACTCGCAACGGGTGGTTATGTAGCTGCAAACACTCCTCAGCTTGCCATCATCGGTGATAACAAGCGAGAGGGTGAAATCGTTGCTCCTGAGAGCAAGATTACCGAGGCTGTTGTTGCTGCATTCCGTCAGTTCCTTCCTCTGTTCAATAACGGCGGAAATAATAAACCCATTTATCTCACACTCAAACTCGGCGACGGCACCTTCTGGGAAGGTTTCGTCGACTATCACAATGATATCGTAATGCGTACCGGTGATACACCGCTGCTGATATAAGGAGGCAATATTATGGCATTACTTAAAATTTATGATATAGCATTGCCTGCTCCGACTGTTTTACAGCCGGGATTACAGGACCTTGATTCTGAGGACGGTACAGGCAGAAACCAGATTGGTACAATGTTCCGTGACCGTATAGCAGTAAAGAGAAAGGTTCATTGTGAATGGGGTGTTTTAAACAAAGAAGAAATGGCGGCATTGCTTACGGCAATGTCGTCACCTTCTTTTAAACTTACTTATCCCGATCCACAAGAAGGTAGATTAAAAGAGATTGAAGCCTATGTAGGTGACAGAACTCCAGCGATGTGCTCTGTAATCGGTGAGAATGATTGGATGTGGACAGGCTTGAGCGTTGATTTTATTGAAATGTAAGGGGGCCGTTCATGTTAAATATAAGCACTAATTTACGTGCAGCCATTGAAGCAAATGCACGTCACATCTTGTTAAGAGCATATATCGGTGACGAATTGCTGACCGGTGATAATCTCATCGACCTCACCGTCACCGAAGCTGTAAACACTTCTGATGGACTGTCAATGGGAACGACCATCGCTTCTAAGCTGGTTATGAAAATCAAAAAGCCGGAAACACCACTGTTGCTCACTGGTAACAGTGTCCGGCCTGAAATGTCCTGTTATGGTATCGACGAGTGGATTCCTCTGGGTAAATTCTATATTACTGAAGCGGTATCTAACGACGATTTTGAAGTCACTTTTACAATCACTGCTTATGACGATTTCAGTAAAACCGAGAGTGTTTATATACCACAGATAGATATGCCTAACACGGCAGCCGAGATTTTAACGGATATAGCCAACCAGTGTGGATTCTCCATCGGTGAAATACCCGAGCCTCTTCACGACGTGCTGATAAGTCAGGAACTTTCCGAAGTTAATACCGCCGGTGCTCTGTCATTCCCAAACGGAGCCAACGTGGAAAACGGTGCGTTGCTTATAGGTGATTTCGTCCATGCTCCTGCCAAGGATGTTAATTCATATACTTGCCGTCAATACATCGGTTTCTTTTCTGGGTTGTTGGGTAAGAATGCTCACTTTGATCGTGCGGGCAATTTATCATTTGTATGGTATAGCGAAAGCGAATATACCATTTCTCGCTCAAAGCAGTATTTGGGTGGGTGTAAAAGATTAACGGATCAGGATTACACGGTACATTCAATTACGTCAGGCTCATCTGGTAAAGAAATCGTCGCAGGGTCGGGAGTCGGCATTTCTTTTGAAAACCCCTTCATGACTCAGGGTATTTTGGACGATATTCTTTCAAATATTGGAACGATTACCTATACTCCTCTGCGGGTAAAGTGGAGAGGTAATCCTGCGATTGAGGCTGGTGATATTATTGCAGTTGAAGATAGTACTGGCAATATGTGTACGGCTTACGTTATGGAGCAAACAATCCGAGTTAGCGGTGGTTTATATGCAGAAATTAAATGCTACGGAGCCTCGGAATCGGAGGCCGCGTTTACTACCTCGCCGACAAAGATAAAACTCCAACAGGTCTATACAAAACTACAGGCTGCACTGGCTGAAGCAACTGCACTTTTAAATGGTGCAAATGGTGGAGTCTTTGAAATTCTCGATGAAAATGGCGACGGCATCAACGACGGCTGGAAAATCCGCAGCGCAGACGATAGACAATTCATCAAAGCAAATCTAAACGGCATTGGTATCACGACTGATGGTGGAGCTACTTATGAACAGGCGATGACTATTGACGGTATTAATGCCTCTGTCATTCGTACTGGAGAGATGAGCGCACAACGAATCTCTGTTGGCGATGAAACTCTGGGTGATGTTTTCTCAGTCGATCTCGATGAAAATGGACACCCTGTGGTAACAATCGGATCGTCTGATAGCTCTATTAAGCAAAAACAGACCAATGATGCGGTCACTTTTGTAGCAGGTGACAACGAACAGGTCGCAAAGTTTTCTACTACCGGCGCCGAGTGGGCAGACCTTCAGCAGATGAAATACTGCGGCTTTGTCTGGACTAAATCGTCCGTTACGGGAAACGTTAGATTTACAAAGGCAGGTGAAAATTAATGGCAGGTTATACTATTACTCTTCCAAAATCATCGTCTTCTGGTTCTTATATCGAGGGTCAGGTTCGATTGGACCAGACGATTGACAAGGCAAAGCAATCTTCTTCTGTGACTGCGAAACTTTATGTCAGAAAGGGAAGCACCACAACAACGCTTACTATTCCCACTGAGGGTACATGGTCCTATAAACTACAGATTGGGGATACCGCCATAAATACTACCGTGTCCAAATCTGTTTTGACAGATTGGGTATATTTTCAAAGTATAAGTGTCAACCTTAAGCATGCGTCAGACGGTACATTATCTATTCACCTAATCGCATCCGTTACTGCACCGACAGGAACATCTCTTGTAGGCGAGACTACGAAGTATGACAAGACCATTAATCTCCAGTCCATTCAACTCCCTACGACGATTGATTCGTTAACTTGCTCTACTGAATATTTGGACGGAGTAATTACAGCCAAGTATACTCCCAAAGTAGCTACATTCTATAACCAACGTAAGGTCTATGTAAATGTAAATGGAACGTTGACGGAGATTCATAGCCAAAATTTGGGTCAGCAAGCAGCCAGCCAACAAACGCACACCATACAGTTTAACGATGAGTATTTGGCGAAAATTTATGCCGCTGTAAAGACTACCATAAATGCAACGATACAAGTAAGGTTTATAACTTATTCCAATAGTACATACACCGCTCGAGTTGGAACTGTACAATATCGTGAGATTGTGTTGAAGATTCCGACTTCTGTCGCACCGGCAGCTGCATTAACTCTAAAGCCGGTAAACTCCAACTCTTGGATAGCAGAAAAGAATATTTATGTTGCCGGACTATCGGGAGCAACGGCTACGTTAGCTGCAACTCCCAGTGCAGGCATAAAAGAAGAAGAATTAACCACCACGATCACCTATGATGGTGCAACATACAACGCTAAAACACTCAATGTATCCACGTTAAAAAAATCGGGTAATATTAAATTTGATGCAAAGGTAACTGACCCCAGAGGGCGATCTGCAACGGCGACTAAGTCTATTACTGTTCTTCCGTATTCTGCCCCTACGATTTCAAAAATGCAGGTTGATAGAGGCACTTATAACAACGGTTGGACCGCAGCTGATGAAGGATCGGACGTGCGTGTAATCTTTAAAACAACTTTGTCGCTGAATGCCAACGGTAACGTTTATAGTGCAGCTTTTAAAGTTGATGGTTCATCTAAGGCTCCAAACTATGGTGCGACCACTGGACTTAAATCCGGCACCGATTGTACAGTTTACTTCCTTGGTATCAACGGAGAAGCCAGTCACACTCTCGCAATGACGGTAACCGATAAGACCGGTGGCACTGGAACTGCGAATATTACAATCCCGACAATTCATATTACGATTGAGTTTAACGACAGTGGTAAAGGAATCGCATTCGGAAAGACTTCTGAGAAAGATGCTTTTGAGTGCGGTTGGGATGCTGAGTTTCGTGGCTCAGTAAAACGAATCAAAGATGATGGTTCAATAGTGACGCTCGATGATACAGGTTGGATTGACCTCGGAATATCTGGCTCGGTGACTACAACGTCCAGCACATCGGCAGGCCATTATATCGGATGTGCTTACCGAGTTGTTAACGGTAACCATGTATATGTTGCATTCAACGTTCGCGCAGAATATTCCGGAAGCGCGGTTACAGTAAGTGGAAATCCTATACCATCTGAGTATAGGCCTAAACTTCAACCGTATGCCATTGTCACTCTCAATGGAAAGAGAGTATCAAGAATATTGGTCAGCCGAACCACCGGCCATGCGATGATCGACTGGATTCACAACGTAGCTGACGACACAGACGGTACTTACACCCCTGAACCCGAAGTACACACCGCCACGTGGATTGACGGATATATTGATTACTTTATATAAATAAAACCCTCGGGAAGCCCGAGGGTCTTTTTTTATGCTCTTTAATCTGGCTCTACAATCACAAGCGCACCGCTTGCATCAATATATGCTATGGCATTCTTATCGGCTACGGCTTTGCATCTGCGAAGGACTCTCACTTCTGCGAGGGTGGTGGGTGTCCATCCTTCTGAAAGTAATGCATTGACTGTTTGTGCATCTTCGGCGGATGCTATGCGATAGGTGTTTGAATATTTACCATGATATATAAAGTATTTTTTCTTCATTAAATACCTCCTTTTTTAATATCCATCATCGAGGCGGTAACGAATAGCCACACCAATGATGGAAATGGTAGGGTGTAAAAAATCACACCCTTTTTTTAACCTCAATCTCGATGGGGAAGGCTGTCCAATGACCGCCTGCTGTCTTGATGGTTGTGCCTTTCTTTTCGCCCGGCTTTCTTCTTGTGCGCTCAGGCTTTTGGCGATTGTATTCTATTCTTTCGATGCAGTCTTTAAGAAGCTTATTCTTCTCGGCTGCGTCTTTTTTGGGATCACGAAGGGCATTGAGTGCATCGGTGAACATTGCTATTTTCTTCTCGTAGTCTGTGGAATCAGGCATTGATTCGTATGCGTTATGGAGTGCCGTCTCTACCTCTTCCTTCTCTTTTAAGAGTTTTGCATTAAGTTGTTGGAATATAGCCTGAGGCATACGTTTTGAGGGGTCGGGATCGGACTGTGCTTCCCATTGGGAAACCTCTCTTGCATTTATATCTTTGAGTCTTTTCTCAAGGTTTTTTATCATAGCCTCGTGGTGTTTTCGGCTGTTTGCGTTATTTTGATTCATTTTGATTTCAAAATCCGCTATGCCGTCCTCAAGACTATCGCATACAAGGGGTATCAATTCTTCGTATAGGCAAGAGCCTGTACCACAGTGAACCTGATCGTCACATAAAAGTCTTGGCTTGCCGTTGTGAGCCTTGTATGTCCTCAGAGACATTGCTCTGCCACATCTGCAGTATAGGATACCTGCGAGGGGATTTCTTACCTTGGTTGATGATTTTGCTCTGTAATTTCTGCCTTGCTTATCACGAGCTGCTTCGAATAGCTCATCCGAGATTATTGCAGGGTGCTTACCGTCAAATATGAGGTAGTTTCCCATCTTTTGTTTGGGAGTTGTCTTTTTGATTTCTCCATCCTCTACAACGGTAACGATTTTTCGCCAATTCCATTTAACTTTGCCGAGATAGTGAACGTTCTCTAATAGGTCTTTGAGCGCATGCGGTGACCATCTCTCTCCTCTCGGAGGCTTTATGCCTAACTCATCAAGACGGTGACAGATATTTACTCTGCCCATATTTTCGTGAACGTACAGATGGAATATCATACGGACAACATTTGCCTCATCTTCGTTAATAGCGAGGGTGGGGCATTTTCTTTTGCCTTCCATTACCCATATCTTATCATATCCATAGGGAGGCTCTGAGCCTACATAGTTTCCCTGACTTACAGAAAGAAGCCTGCCTCTATTCATAATCTTCTTTTGGTATTCAAGGAACTCGTTACCACGCTTCAGCTCTCGCTCAAAGGCATCTCGGTCATACTCGTCCTTCAGATCATAGGTCTTTGGCGGAGTGATTACAAGGGTGTTGGTGAATCTGAATAATTTAATGATGCGCCCTGCGTCCTCCAAATCGCCTCTCGAAAGTCTTTGTACTTCTACAATGAGGACCGCTTTGATTTTTGGTGACTCTATCTTCTTTAAGATAGTTTGTATCTCGGGGCGGTCTGCGATAGTTTCGCCTGATACTACCTCTCGGTATTTGTTGGCTTCGGGTATTTTCTCACCGAGATTCTTTTCTGCCCATTCGTCAAGGATAGCTTCGTGCCTCGCGAGGACCTCTTCTACTGAAAGGAGAGGATCGTCTGAACGGGACTTTCGCAGATATACGAGTATTTCATCTGCTTTGAACTGTGAAAAATCAATGTAATTGTACAAGTTACCTCCTCCTTTATTTTTTTAATATTTTCTCCTTATATTTTTGATAATATCTTCTCCTTATTTTTTCTTGTTTTTCTTCAAAATGCGCTATTTGTTCCGGTGTTCTTTTATCTACCAGAGGAGCGTTGCTTTGCTGAATCGCTGTTTTGATGTCCGGTGAGCTTGTGCCTTCAAACCATGCAAGAAGATTATAACCACCGTTGCACATATCACACTTTCCGTCGTGAATTTCATCGGGTAACGAAGTGAGAGGTGGGAAACGTTTATCTTTACCGCTAACCGAAAAGATGCGAAATTTATATAATGAGCATAGCGGACAGCAAGAGCTACCATCGAACATCGCATGATCTTCCGAAAACAAAAATTTGCTGGGATGCGATATATTTAATATCCTTTCGCGTTTTGCCTGTGTTCTTTTATATTCTCTATAAGCTTTTACTATCTGGTCTATAAAACATTTTATACGTTCGCCTAACATATTATTTACCTCATTCCACCGGTTTTATTGGAACAAAATGCTTGTAAACGGATAGAAGTTCTTCTTTTGCTCTGAGTTTTTCTTCGAGGATTTCTATTCTATGAGCTTGCTCGGCTGTTTGGATTCTTAATACTTCAAGCTCAGCGGAGTTGTCTATATTGGTTACTTTCGATTCCAAGAACAGTCTAAACTCTGCAGCGGTGGTGGCATCCATAAATAATTCGTATGGTGCTAAATCTAATGTTCCTCCCATATCGAGTAAGGTACTTATGTGGGGATCGTTAATTTTGCCATTTATAAATCGGCTGATTGTCTCCTCGGGAAGATGCAGAACGGAACGCTCGGACATTGTTTTTGTTGAGACTCCTTTAGCCTTTTTGGTTTCGATTATTCGGTCTCGGTACATGGTTTTCTCCTTGATGATGTTGATGTAGCAAAATATGACGTTGGTGTAGTTGATATGACAGCAAGATATATTACAACTGTCATATATGTATCACAAGTTGATATCAAAACACTCGGTTTTGACATAAGTGACGCTTGAAAAATGCAAAAATTGAGAATATAATTATCTCAAAAGCAAGTTACGGATTATGTCGAAATTTGTTTGACAATTCTGATATAGTAGTTTAAACTGAAATTAGAACATATGTTCGTGTACTTTAAATTGAAAGGGGATTATAGTAATGACAGACAATGAAATGGAACTAATTAATATCATCCGTGAAAACGATAACCCAGAGATAGCCTTAGTCACGGCTGTCGAAACTATCCTTTTGTATTTAAAGCAGCACGGATCATACCAAGAACAAGCTGCTGCTGATCTTCGGGAACTTGCCTAAATAAATCGAGTAACATCTTTTCACCCTCGGAAAGCTTCGGCTCTTCGGGGGTAGTGATTTCTTCGTCATTCCAACCCATAAGGTGAGCAGGAGTAGTACCCAAAACGTCGGCAAATTGTACGATCTTGCTTTGGGGAATGTCATTGATTCCAAGCTCTATCTTATTAATTGTAGACTTTGATTTGTATCCCATCCTCTTTGCAAGTTCTTCCTGAGTCCAACCTAAACGCTTTCTCATAAGAAGTATGTTCTCACCTACAGTAGACATTTAATCCACCTCCTTTACCTATATTTTACCACAAAGTAGACTGTTTGTCAACTTTTTTTGAAAAATTCTCAAAAATTACTTGACTTTTTTTGTCGAATGTGTTATCCTTTAGTCAGTAGATTTTAAATCTACCTAAAATTCTGACAGAAAGGAGTAAGAATCGTGACGAATACAGTATTACTTGAGCAGTATATCGAGAAGTCTGGCTATAAAAAGAGCTTTATAGCAAAGCAACTTGGTCTTACTGCCTATGGATTTACGCTCAAAGTCAACAACAAGAGCGAATTTAAGGGCAGCGAGATGACTATCCTTTGTAATCTCCTAAAGATAAATGCAAGGGATAAAGAGGCTATTTTTTTTGCAAAGTGAGTAGATTCTAAATCTACCAAACAAAAGGAAGGAGAAATCAAAATGAAAGAATACGGATTAACAGACGAGCAGGTTGAGCGAGAAATAGCCAAGCTTCAGGAATCTCCTCTCGTGAAACTTGCGAAGAAGGATGAGCTTATTCGCTACAGAAGAAGGCAGTATCTCTATAAGCTCCGTGGTTATGAGAAGAAGGGTAAGGAACTTGCCAATTCGGGCATCACAATGGAGATACTTGAGAGCCTTGATAAAAGCTGTGGCGAAATCGAGTAAGCATGCATACTATGTAGCAATCATTTTTTAAGGAGTTTTTTATGGGAAAACAAAAAGACACCTACAGCGAGCCTAAGACCTACATCTATCCCAATGCCGTGGTAAAGGTATACACCCCGATCCTTACGGAAGAGGAGAGAAAGAGGAGAATGGAACAGATCGCAAAATCAGCCGCGAGGCTGCTGACTTCAAAATAAAAAGGAGAACAAAAGATGAAAAATTGGATTGCAACTTACACCGATGACTACGGGCAGACAGAAAAGACAATGCCCGTACAGGCAGAAACGTACACACAGGCATATTACACCGTTGACCTCAAGATATACAAGTCAAACGGCATCATATTAGAACTTAATGAAGTTAAAGGAGAATAAATATGGAGTACGTTCCCGACTACACCGATATGTTCAATGAACACGATGCGAGGCAGCAGGCACAGGAGGAGAAATACCCCAAGTGCGACTGCTGTGGAGGGAGAATAACCACGGACAAGTTCTTCAACGTTGAGGGGACTTACATCTGCCCTGATTGTATAGAAGATTTTAAAGTAGACACAGATGAATATATGGAGGATTAAATAATGGATGAAAAGAAATTAAAGACGATATTAGAGGTGCTTGCCGAAGAGATAGAGTCTCTCAAGCTTGAAATCTATCTCAAGGAATCGGAGGTAGAGAGACTCCAGAAAGAAAAGGAAGAGATTATAAGACAGAGAGATGAACTTATTGCGAGGAGGGACGGCTAATGGCTGACTTCTCAAGTGGAGTTAAGCGATTTATCAAGGCTCGTGCCGTGGTTGAGGTTAACTTCCCAGTAGATTGGCGAGATAATGCTGAAATCGCTTGCAAACATTGTAATTTCTTCGTAAGAGCCACACAGAGATGTGGACTTAATCAACAGATAGTAAATTATCCAGAAAGGTTTATTGGGGAATTTTGTCCCCTTGAAGAGGTAACAGAAGATGTGTAAAGAGATAAGAGAAAAGTTTCAGGAGCTTTATTCCCTGAATGTGAATCAGTATGTGGAGAAGAAGAACGATCTCTCCTATTTGTCTTGGTCCTATGCTTGGGCAGAGTTTAAGAAGATTTATCCCGATGCGACCTATGAGATCAAGAAGGACGAGCAGGGCAGATGCTACTTCGGTGATGAGAATATCGGCTATATGGTATATACAAGCGTTACCGCAGGCGGTCTTACCTATGAGATGTGGCTTCCGGTAATGGATGGAGCTAACAAGGCTATGAAGGCTCAGGCTTATACCTACTCTACGAGGTATGGAGAAAAGACCTGCGAGGCTATGACTATGTTTGACGTTAACAAGACGGTTATGAGATGCCTTGTAAAGAATCTCGCAATGTTCGGTCTTGGTCTTTACATCTATGCCGGGGAAGATTTACCGCAGGATATCAAGGAATATGTCTGTGCCGATTGTGGCAAGACGGTTGACTCAGCTATGGCGCAGAGAACTCATAAGGCTTTCGGAGTCCACCTCTGCAAGGAGTGTGGCCTTAAAAGAAGCGAGAAGGACAAGCAATGAAGGTTAGTGGAAGAATAGTCGGTGCTAATATCGGCTTTATGACAAATAAGCCTCAGCTTACCTTGGAAGTCAACGAGCTTAATGATTTTAAGCAGCTTGTAGACGATATGAACGGATGCGAGAAGCTTTCTATAGAGATCAAGCCGTTCAGACCGAGAAGGTCGCTTGATTTTAATGCCTATGCGTGGGTTTTACTTGACAAGCTTTCCGAGAAACTCAATATACCCAAAGAGGAGCTTTACCGAGAGTATATACGGAACATTGGCGGTGTATCAGAGACTGTATGTGTGCAAGACAAAGCGGTAGATAAGCTCTGCGAAGCGTGGATTTCAAAGGGAATAGGATGGCAGACAGAAACTTTCCCAAGCAAGCTTGATGGATGCACCAACGTGATTCTATACTATGGCTCATCTACATACGATACGGCGCAGATGTCAAGGCTGCTTGATTTAATCATTCAGGATTGCAAGCAGCTTGGAATACCTACCGAGACACCTGATATGATAGCAAGAATGAAATCCTTGTGGGGAGAGGAGTGAGAAAATGGAGATTTGGAAGGATATCAAAGGCTATGAAGGCTTGTACCAAGTGAGTAGCTTGGGGAGAGTCAAAAGGCTCTTGAAGACGAATCCAAGCGGACGAATATTGACATCCATAGCAGGAAAGGACGGATATTTACAGGTCAGCCTGAGCCAACATAATCACGATAAAACGCACAGGATTCACAGGCTTGTTGCTACTGCATTCGTTGATAATCCAAACAATTATCCTGTAGTCAATCATAGAGACGAGGATGTAACCAACAATACTGTTGAAAATCTTGAGTGGTGTACCGTTAAGTATAACACAAGATACCGTGATGCTCACCTAAAGCGTGTCGAATCTCTCAAAAAAGCGGTATGTCAAATCGGCTTGGATGGAAAATTCATTAAGGTTTGGGATAGTGCTGCGGATGCGGCAAGGGAACTTGGCATAGAGCGTAGCTGCATCAGTTCTTGCTGTTTACATTATCCGCATTTCAAAACAGCAGGCGGTTATATATGGGAGTTCGAGTGATGAAAAGCATAATACAAGATAACACACATCGATGCTTTATATGTGGATCGCATAGGTGGCTTGAATGGCACCACGTATTCGGCGGTGCTCTCCGTTCCAAATCTGACGAACTCGGCCTTGTAGTAAGACTCTGCCACTACTGTCACAACGAGCCTCCGAAGGGAGTGCATCAGAACAGAGAGATACGGCATAAACTACAAGCGTTTGCACAGGAAAAGGCGATGGAGCATTACGGATGGAGTGTAGAGGACTTCATCAGAGAATTTTATAAAAATTATTTGGATGAGGAGAAAGAATGATGGTTTACACAATAGCGGAACTTAACGAGATGTATAAGGACGTTGAGTATGAAGACCTTACTCAGTGCGAGAGAATACTCAAGCACATTGCAAAACACGGCTCAATATCCTCTCACAAGGCAATGACAAAGTTAGGTATATACCGTCTTGCCTCAAGGATTAATGACCTCAAGAGAAGAGGCTATAACATTGAGGGAAAGATGGAATCGGGCAGGAACAGATTTGGCGAAAGCACAAGCTTTAAGGTATACAGACTTATAGAAAAGGAAGGAAATTAATTATGGCATTAAATAAGGTTATCATTATGGGCAATATCTCAAACGAGGTTGAGCTTAAGCAGACTCAGGGTGGCACTTCGGTGTGTTCATTCAACGTGGCGGTGAATCGCTTCTCTAAAGAGCCTGATGCAAAGAAGGTGGACTTCTTCACCGTGGTAGCTTGGCAGGGAAAGGCTGAATTCGTTAGCCGTTATTTCAAAAAGGGACAGGCTATCGTGGTGTGTGGCAGGCTTGAGAACAGAGAGTGGTCTGACAAGCAGGGAAACAAGCGTATTTCAACGGAAATCATTGCGGAGGAGGTTTCATTCGCAGGTAGCAAAGAAAGCACCACAGAGGCTAAAAATGAGGCTTATGTACCGAGTGCATATACATCAAATAGTCAGAATTTTGAGGAAATTGCCGGCGATGAGACTTTGCCGTTCTAAAGAGGTGAGGTCATGGATTTATCAAAGGAAAAACGAGCGATACAGTATCTTCGAGCATTCGAGCCTGAGACGGAGCCGTATTATCTTTGTTACTCCGGAGGAAAAGACAGCGATGTTATAAGGATATTGGCTTCGCTTGCAGGCGTAAAGCACGACATAGTTAATAATCATACCACAGTTGATGCACCTGAAACAGTGCGGTACATAAGGACTATCCCTAACGTTATCATTAACTATCCTGAGAAAACAATGTGGCAGTTAATTGTAGAAAAAATGATGCCTCCTACAAGGCTCGTGCGTTATTGCTGCGCTGAACTTAAAGAGAATGGAGGCAAGGGACGGGTAAAGATCACCGGAGTACGAAAAGCAGAAAGCAATTCCCGTTCAGCTAATGCAGGCGTAGTAAAAATAATTGGAAAGCCTAAAACTGTGGAGAAGGCAGCAATAGAACAGGGTGTTGAGTATGAGATAACACCAAAAGGCGGTATCGTACTTAACATAGATAATGCCGAGAGCAGGCAGTTTGTGGAACACTGCTACAGGACCACATCTACAATGGTCAATCCTATTGTGGATTGGTCGGATAGAGATGTGTGGGATTTTCTCCGCTATTACGGATGCAAGAGCAATCCTCTTTATTATTGTGGATTTCGCCGTATTGGATGCGTAGGCTGTCCTATGGGCGGAAGTTGTCATATGAAAAACGAGTTTGCAAGGTATCCAAAGTATAAAGAAAACTACATACGAGCATTTGACAGAATGCTCATTAGAAGGTCAGATAGGTGTCTCCCGACAGTTTGGAAAAGTGGCGAAGAGGTTTTTGCTTGGTGGGTTGGCGACGATCCTAATCAAATATCGTTTGATGATTATGACCAAGATTGGTACTTACATTAACCGGAAAGGAGAATGATACATAATGAAAAATAAAATTATAGAGATATTAAATAGCATTTGGACATTCATTGAGGCGGTTTCCGCATTGGTCCTTTTGGCTTTCATATTCTCTTTAATATTGTTCCTTGCCATTTCCGCAGTGGGCGGTGCGCTTTGGCTCTTTGATTTCATATTCTTGGGAGGTGTGATATTTGGCTGAGAGAAGGATGTTTGCCAAGACTATAGTAACGTCTGATGCGTTTTTGGATATGCCGTTGAGTGCAAGGTGTCTATATTTCACACTTGGGATGCTTGCCGATGACGATGGATTTGTAAATAATCCAAAGAGCATTATGAGGCAGGTGGGAGCAAGTCAAGATGACTTAAACCTGCTTCTTGTGAAGAGATTCATCCTTGCCTTTGATAGTGGAGTTATCGTTATCAAGCATTGGAGAATCCACAACTATATACAGAAGGATAGGTACAAAGAGAGCAAGTATATAGAGGAAAAAGCCTCTCTTATGATTGATGAAAAAGGGGCGTATACAGAATGTATACAAGATGTATACAAAGTGGATACACAGGTAAGGTTAGGTAAGGATAGGTTAGGTAAGGATAGGTTAGGTAAGGGTAGTGTAGTGCCTGCCACGGCTACGGCTACAGAAGAAGACCAATTAAAATGTATTGGTGGGGAGCTTGGCAAGAACGTGGTATACCTCACGGACCGTCAGCTTGGTGATCTGATGGACAGGCTTGGCTTGGATGCCTTCAACCGGTATGTAGAAAAGCTTGCCACATTCATTATTGAGAATAATGCGCGTATCAAGAGTCACTACGATACCATTCTCAAGTGGTATGAGGAGGACAGCAAGGTAAGTACGAAGCCTAAAGCCAAGGCAGAAAAGGTGCGATACGGAAACTTTGACGTGAACGAGGCATTTGAGAATGCCGTGGAAAGGAGTATGAGCGATGAAAGCAAGATTACCTAAATCGTGGGACAGGCTTCCTCCAAGAGAGAAGCAGATAATTGCAGAGGTGAAAGAGCAGGAGATAAACCAATACTTCGCCAAGCTGCAGAAGAATTGGCTGATGCTTGCTTGCATCGTGCTGAATAGATGCTATGGCTTTGGAAAGAATAGATTACTTCTGTTCCTTGGCAACTGGTACGAAGTCTATTGGCTTAACTCAAAGCTTAAAACCGATGAAGAGCAACAGGCTTGGCTCCGGGGCGAGATGGAAAAAATCTTCGGCAAGGAAGGGTATCCCAAAGAATTTATAGATAGTTTGGAGGAAATGTAAAAATGACTCTTGGAGAAAAGATTAAATATCACCGTAAGAGACGAGGAATTCAGCTACAGGATATGGCGGAATTGGTAGGAGTGTCAAGGCAAGCACTACATAAATATGAGAGTGATATTTGGATTCCACCGTTCCCCACGATTTCCTGCATTGCTAAGGTGCTTGGTGTCTCTTTAGATTATTTGGCTTGGGGGTGAGTGAGTATGGGAAAGATTGATAATCCCTGCCATGGCTGTGAGAGGCGGTGGGCAACTAATAAAGACAGTTGCCATAGCACCTGCAAGGAGCATAAGGACTTCTCCAAGGCGAAGGCTGAAGAGGCGGCGATGATCCGAAAGAAAAAAGAAGCGGAGGCTGCAGTTGTCGGTGTCCTCGTGCGATCTGCTGAAAAAACTATACGAGAGAAAAGGAGAAGATAAATTATGGAAAAGATAGAGCTTACAAGGGCGGAGATAGATGCTCTTGATAAGTATAGTGCAAAGAGAGAAACGGAGACGATCAAGGAAATCTTCTCCAAAGTAAAGAAGACCATTGACTTGGCGAAGGAGCTTGAGCAAAAGAGGGCAGAGATAAGTCAGAGTTATTTGGGAGAGAGAATACACCAATATGCAGTGAGTCTGTGCTTGACCCTGATCAATGATTTCGAGGATATGGAAAGGAGGCTTTTGGATGAGCAGAGAAAAGCAGGAGGAGAGGAAACAAAATGATAAAGATAGAAAAAACTGAGGTTAGCGGTTGGAAAACCGCCATAAGAGGAATGCGGAATCCCTTAAACAGTTGGGATAAAAGCGACAGTAGATTTGATTGGAATAAGTGCGAGTATCATATCGGTGAAAATGACCTCGCTCTTATGAAAAGGCTCTCCAATGCAGGAGACGACCATGCGAAGTATCTCAGATACCTTATAGTTACAGCAGACATTACCGCACCACTCTATTGGTGGAAGGAATACGATACTTACAAGGTCGGTACAGTTGCTAACTCCTGCTCTACTATGCACACAATACATACGAAGGAATTTACCCTTGCAGACTTTAGTTGGGAGGACTTAACCGAGCCGAATATACGAGTCTTGGAAGCCGTAATAACCGCCTTAAATGACAGCAGGGAAAAATATATCGAGACCAAAGATAAAGTGCATTGGAAGCAGATGATTCAGCTTCTTCCCACCTCCTATGAGCAGAAGCGTACTGTTCAATTAAATTATCAGGTATTAAAGAATATCTATCACTCACGAAAAAACCACAAGCTTGACGAGTGGCACACTCTTTGTGGGTGGATAGAGAAACTGCCGTATAGCGAACTCATTACAGAATGAGAATAGCAGGCATTTTACCTCATAGCTTCGTAAATGGTGAGGGCATCCGTTATGTTGTGTTCGTGCAAGGTTGCCCACATCATTGCCCCGGTTGCCATAACCAAGAAACTTGGGACTTTGATGGCGGCAAGGATATACCCGTAGAGGATATTGCCAAGGACTTTAAAAGCAGAAAGTTTATAGACGGTATCACTCTATCGGGTGGTGAGCCTTTCGCACAGCAAGAGGCTTGTGTTGAATTGCTAAAGCAGTTGCCGGGCGTAAATGTATGGGTTTATACAGGCTATGAGTATGAGGATATACAAGACACGGAACTCGCAAAGATGGCAGATGTACTTGTTGTAGGGCGTTATATAGATGCCCTGAAATGTACAGGTGAGCCTTATGGGAGTTCTAACCAAAGAATTATTTATAACAGGAGAAAAGATAATGAGCAGAGATAAGCAGATTGAGGAAATGGCGAAAATGCTTTCAGAGGATTGTGGCTCTTGCGAGAATTGTAAGGCACTTGGGGCAACATCAGACGGAGTTGATTGCACAGACTATTATTACGCAAGGCAGCTTTACAACGCAGGCTACCGCAAGTCTTCCGAGGTTGCAGAGGAAATCTTTGCGGAGATTGAGGAAAAAATAGATTTAGAATTATCAATAGTCCGAAAAATCATACACGCAAAAGGCGGTAGAGCAAATGGAAAAACTGTTCTTTTGGGAAAAATTCAAATGCTTATTGACTTGAAGAACTTTCTTGCCGAACTCAAAAAGAAATACATTGGTGAGGACACAAATGTCACTACCAACACGGAGGACAAGGAATGAAAAAAGTTGAATTAATACTTCAAAGTTTATTTGTAATTATATCTGGAATAGGTGCAATTACTCACCCTAATATAGTCACTTCTATCATATTTCTTATTACTTCAATTTTGGCGAGTGTACTTGTGGGGTATGGCTTGTCAGAGATAAAGGAAAGCGAGGACACGGAATGAGCATTTGTAAAGATTGCTTTCATAACGAAGTTTGCAAATACGGAGAAAATAGAAGCAACGGGATGTACTGCACAGGCGAGAAATGCAAACAGTATAAACCCACCGCCGATGCGGTTGAGGTTAGGCACGGAGAGTGGATTTTTATAAATCAAGCGAAGGGATATTTAGAGCCACCCTACGGAGATACCCTAAAATGCTCTCTGTGTGAATTTGTGATAGATGTATCGGAAGGAAACTATAAATACTGCCCCCACTGCGGTGCAAAAATGGACGGCGAAAAGTGTGCAAAAACCGATATAAAAACTACTGAAAATTGCGAAGTTTTTGGAAAAAGTGAGTAAAAACTTATGAAAAAAAGGAGCGAAAATGGAAAATAGAGAATTGAAGCCGTGTAAATGTGGCAATATTCCCGAACTTGTAGATGTTTCTCGCAAAGCTAAATATGGTATAAAACCTCAATTTATGGTTAAGTGTTACAACCATAAGTGTTGCAATTCAACCGAATTTTATTCCACTAAACTTGGAGCAATAGATGCTTGGAACAGGAGAGCAAACGATGGAACTTAACAGAGGAAGATATAAAAGAAAATGCCCGTTTTGTGGTGAGATTTGCGAAGGTGATTTGGGATATAATCTTTTCTGTAAATGCGGTGCTAAATACTATTATTATTCGGACACTTGGCTTGAAAGAAAAGGTGCAAAGGAAACGAGGGGAGATTTATGGAACGAGAACAGATTATAAAGGCTTTGGAGTGTTGCATAACGCCAAGAGATTGTGACTGTGACGATTGCCCTCTTGATAAATACGGTAGTCTTAATTGTAAATGGTTATTGATGTCGCATTCCCTCGCACTTATCAAGGAACTCACCGAGGAGCGTGACGGACTTTATCGCCTTGTTGACGATAAGATACAAGAAAACAAAAGGCTCACCGATGAGAATGAGAGGTTACACGCATCTTGCACGGAACTTACACGCAAGTGTGCAAGTTTAGAAGCTGATGTTGCAAAAGAGTTTACTTGCGTATTCGGTACGCCTCACAAGGTATCGGATTGCCCCATTGACGATGAGATCGCAAAAGCCAAAGCCGACACCGTAAGGAAGATGCAGGAGAGGTTGAAAGAATGCTTCCCCGATACGGTAGACGGAAAAGCAATTTATACAGCAGGACAAGTCATATTTGGTATAGACGAAATCGCAAAAGAGATGTTGGAGGGCAAAGAATGAAAGATAAATCTATGCTTGAAGCTGCGATCATTATTGCTATAGAGATCGCTGTTGCTCTTATTGCAGGTTTCATAATGTATAAGACTATGACATAAGAAGGGAGAAAGATAATGGATAATAAATGTGCTTTTGATTGCCACGGAAAGTGTACTGCTCTCAATGAGCAGAAGTGTATAGGATGTAATTTCTATAAGACCGAAGAGGAACTTCAGGAGGGACGAGATAAGGCTGTGGCAAGGGTGATGAAATTAGAGCCTGAATTTAAGCGGTATGTGAGGGAGAAGTATTATGGTGATCGTAGGAGGTATGATATATGAAATGCAAAGGCCTAATAAAAGCAACGTGGGAGGTTCCTCAGAATATGCTGGGGTCAATCATTAAGAGGGTTTGCAAGGCTACACCCATTACCACCTACAAGGATGCTACTGTGTATTATTGGAATATTTCCGGTGGAATGTCACTCGGGAAATACATATTCGTTCCGTTCCGTTATGACGGCACTCGTTATTATATTCCAACCGACAGTGGTATTCAAAGGGACGTTTACCTTCCCACTGATTATGCGGAAAATTTCATCAAGCATGAGTATGGCCACACGATCCAGAGTAAATATCTCGGATGGCTTTACTTGCTCGTCATCGGAGCACCCTCGCTTATATGGGCGAACTGTTTCGGGAAATATAGAGAAAAGACCGGCAAGAGCTACTATGATTTCTATACTGAGAAATGGGCAGACAAGCTCGGCGGTGTAGATAGAGGTGAGTAAATGAATAAATATGGTAACAAGAAGGTTGTTATAGACGGTGAGGTATTTGACTCAAAGCGAGAGGCTGTGAGATATCAGGAGTTAAAGCTTCTTGAACAATGTGGTGCTATACGCAATCTCCGCAGGCAGGTATCATATGAGCTAATCCCTACGCAGAGAGAGGAAAGCACAAGAGTCTATCAGAAAGGCAGAAAGAAGGGACAGCCTATAGAGGGCAAGGTGATTGAGAAGGCTGTTACATATATAGCAGATTTTGTGTACGTTGATAATGCTACGGGGAAGTTGGTTATTGAAGACTCTAAAGGCTTCCACACGAAAGATTATATCTTGAAACGCAAAATGTTACTTTACTTCTATGGCATAAAGATACAAGAGGTATAAAAGGAGGGAGTGTATATGAACAATATAAGCATCTTAAACAGATGCTATTATCTTCCACAAATAATCGAGAGTAAACTTGAAGAAATCAAACGATTAAGATTGCTATCCGAAAGCATACCGGGGCCTGACCCATCTAAAGAGTTTATTCCCGGTGGTCCTCAGGTTCAGTGCAGATTCGCTGAGATCATAGACAAGGTTATAGACCTTGAAGGCGAGATAATCGATCAGATCAATGAGCTGCTTGATATACAGAGAGAGGCTTATAAGATTATCAATGCTCTACAGGATGACACAGAAAAGTTAATATTGCAGTATTATTATATTGACAGAATGAGTATGGAGGAAATCGCCACGAAGATTGGATATTGTCCGAGACAGACGCAAAGAATCAAGAAAAAGGCTCTCGAAAAGATAAAAAATATTCAAATTCTTTGAAAGTTGTCACCTAATGTCATTGAATGTCACCCCTAAAGTGTGCTATAACTATAATACCAAAGTATAACACAAGGCGAGTTGCTTCATGCAGCTTGCCTTTTTAATTGCATTTGCGGCGGTGCTCGGGTTTTAATTCTCCTTCCCGGGCATCGCAATTTTAATAGAAAGGCGGGGATGTGCATGAATGGTAAGCAAAAGGCTTTTGCAAGTGAATATGTAATAGACTACAACGCGACGCAAGCAGCGATCCGCGCTGGGTATAGTGAAAGGTCGGCACATAGCCAAGCTCACGATCTCCTTAAAAAACCTGAAATTCAAAGGGAAATCGGTAGGTTGGAGGCTAAAGCATCTGAAAGGACTCAGATATCAAAGGACATGGTAATCAGAGAACTGGCTCGAGTGGCTTTTGTTGACCCTCGTAAGCTATTTGACGATAACTGTAAGCCAAAGGACATAACAATGCTTGATGACGACACTGCAGCTGCTCTGGCAAGTGTCGATATATATGAGGAATTTGATTATAACGGTGACGAAAAAGAGCTTTCAGGTTACACCAAGAAATACAAGTGGGCAGATAAACTGAGAGCGTTGGAAATGCTCGGCAAACACCTTGGAATGTTCACCGACAAGGTTCATGTTGAGGGAACGGTTGATACCGGCTCTGATAAGCTGGCAAACATCCTCGCACAGTTAAAAGAATGACGTTAAACGGCTGTTTCACGACGTTATTACAGTAAATAGGAGTTTTTATGAAAGTAATTAGAGCTGATTTGCCTCGTGAAATCGAGGTTTTAGAACTTCATACTTTTGCGGATGAGCATATCGGCGACGAGCATTGCGATCTCAAGAGATTGTTCTCCCGAATCGAGTATGTCAAGAACACTCCCCATGCTTACTGCATACTGAATGGAGATATTATTGATAATGCCACAAGGACAAGTATAGGTGACACCTACACACAAGTATTCAACCCCATGGAACAGTTGACAAGGGCTGTGGAGATATTTGAGCCTATCAGAGATAAAATACTCTGCATCACCCACGGAAATCACGAAAACCGTACATATAAGAAGGAGGGAATTAATCTCTCCTTCCTTTTGGCTAAACAGCTGGGTCTTGGTGATAAGTACACTTCTACATCGGCGGTTTTATTCATAAGAGTGGGAGAATCGTCAAAGGGACTAAAGGAAACCAACGGCAGCGGCAGATATAGACAAATCTGCTACACTGGATATGTTCTTCATGGTAGTGGCGGTGGAAGAAAAGAGGGTGCGAAGGCTATTCGCCTTGCAGATATGGCAAGTATCATTGATTGTGATTGGTATATTCACAGTCACACTCACCTTCCAATGGTTATGAAACAGGCATTCCACCGTATAGACGAGAGAAACAGCAAGGTTGCCATCGTGAATAAATTGTTCGTAAATACTGCCGCCAACCTTGATTACGGTGGCTATGGTGAAGCGGGTGAGTTTAAGCCGAGCAGTAAAGATACCCCTGTGATTTATATGAGGGGATCTAAGAAAGAGATGTGGGCTAAACTATGAGTGATCTCATACTTTCGGATAAATATAAAGCATTTCTGCGTTGCAAAGCACCGGTTGAGTTCCTTGAAGGTACAACGGCAGCAGGTAAAACAACAGTGGGAATATTTAAGTTTATGCTGAGAGTGGCAGAGAGTCCTAAAAGACAGCATATCCTTTCGGGACTTGATACAGGTACAATAGAAAAAAACATCATAAACAAAGAACTCGGCATACTTGATATATTTGCCGGGCTTATTGAATATAACCCTGCTGGACGTGGACCTGAGAGCCTTCCGCATATGGTGTTCAGAACAGGCACAGAGGAGAAGATTATATATGTCATCGGCTATGATAACAAAGCACGATGGAAAAAGACACTCGGTGGTCAGTATGGATGTCTCTACATTGACGAGATAAACGTTGCTGATATGGACTATGTCCGAGAGACATCGATGCGTTGTGATTATCTTATGGCTACACTAAACCCTGATGATCCTTCTCTACCGATATACTCGGAATACATAAACCACAGCAGGCCTCTTCCTGAATACGATAAGGATGCACCGGCAGAGCTTAGAAATATGCTTAATCAGACGGTGAAACACGGATGGGTGTGGTGGTATTTCAGCTTTGACCATAACGCAGGACTTACAAAAGAAAAAAAGCAAAAGATAATTGAAAACGTACCGGTTGGAACGAAGCTCTATAAGAATAAAATCCTCGGTCTTAGAGGAAGAGCGACAGGCTTAGTATTCAGCAACTTTGACCGCAGCCGACACGTTATCACCAAAGAGGAAGCAAAACGATTTATAAAAGTTCCACGTAGCAAGGACCAGAAAGAATGGTTTGTTAAATTCACCGCTGGTCTTGATACGGCATACAGTACAAAGAGCCCTGATACAATAGCAATGAGTTATCAAGGTATCACCAACAAGGGCCGTTGTATTTTGCTTTCTGAGAAAGTTTATAACAATGCAGAACTAAATACACCCATAGCACCTTCCGACACCGTGACACAGTTTATTGCCTTTCTGGAGCGATGCCGTGAGGAGTGGGGTTCTTGCCGAGATGCTTTTATAGATTCAGCAGATGCGGGAACGATAACCGAGTTTGCTAAATATAAGAGATTACACGGTAGTATATATAACTTCGTCGCTGCTTGGAAGGCTCTTAAGGTTGTGGATAGAATAAATCTTCAGCTTGGATGGTTTGCACACGATCAGTATTTAGTGGTCGAGGACAACACGAATATGATTCGAGAGCTTGAAAGCTATTCGTGGAAGGCTGACAAGGATGTAGAGCCTGAAGATGGTAATGACCATATGATAAACAGTACACAGTATGGTTGGCTTCCTTATAAGCACGAAATAGGTATAACAGATTTAAGTAAATTATAAAAAACGTCGTTAAATGCCAATTTAGCGACATAGGAGGACAATAAATATATGGGAATGGGGGACAGAATCAGAATGGCTCTTCGGTCATTTCTAAAAATTGAGCCTGCACAGCAATTGAACGTCGTCGTTGATGAGGAAATGGACTTCTCTACGACGGCTTTTTGTCATAAACTGTGGTATCGTGGCAAGGCTGCAGAACTCAATCAATTTTATAAACAAATAGACGACGGAACAGGCCGTTTTTGGGGTGCAGTTCCTACAAGGGGACTTGAAATCCGTAAAATACACACGGGTATTCCCAAGCTCATAGTTGATACACTTGCTAATATCGTTGTAAGCGATATGAACGACCTTGAATTTGAGAAAATCGACCATCAGGACATTTGGGATGCGGTGGAGCGTGAGAACGACCTCAAAGACCTATACAAGAGAGCAATTCAGGATGATCTTGTTGTGGGTGATGGTGCTTACAAGGTAAGCCTTGACTCCTCTCTTTCGGACTATCCGATAATTGAGTGGTATTCCGGTGACCGAGTGGAGTTCAAGCGAGATCGTGGCAGAATCAGAGAGATTATATTCACTGATGAATACATAAAGAAGAATGGTCGCTATACGTTAAAGCAGATATGCGGTTTCGGATATGTGCAGTATAAACTCTATAAGGGTGATACATTGGTCGACCTTACAGCCATTGAAGAGACAGCAAACCTTCAGCCTGTAGCATTCGATGATTCATTTATGATGGCAGTTCCCTTTATGATTTCCAAATCGGAGAGATGGCAGGGTCGTGGTGCGTCCATATACGAAAGCAAGACCGACAACTTTGACGCACTTGATGAAACATGGAGCCAGTGGGTACATGCTATGAGGACAAGTCGTCCAGTGCGATATATCCCAGAGACATGTATCAAGAGAGACGAGAACAACGGCAGAATGCTGAAGCCAAATCCCTTTGATAATCAGTTCGTGGAAATTGCTGCTGATATGTCAGAACGTGCAGACAATAAGATATCCACAGAACAGCCTGAATTCCCTTCTGACAGTTACAACGACACACTTATAACAGCCCTTGACCTTTGCTTGCAGGGTATTATCTCACCCTCTACACTTGGTATCGATGTTAAGAAACTCGATAATGCTGAGGCACAGAGGGAAAAGGAAAAGGCAACACTTTACACCCGTAACAATATCATCGCTGCTTTCGTTCCTATGTTACAGAAGCTCGTTGATACTGTATTCAAAGCATATAATACCGCCATGCGTTTACCATTGGAAGATCTCGATATAAACGTGACATTCGGCGAATATGCAAACCCCTCATTTGAGGCTGTTGTTGAAACTCTCTCAAATCCTAATACTCCCATGAGCATTGAAGCTAAGGTTGATGAGATGTGGGGAGATAGTAAGGACCAGATATGGAAGGATGAGGAGGTTAAGCGAATCAAAGAGCAACAGGGCATTGTAACGATGGAAGAACCTGCAATCGGAGGTAATATAAATGTCTGATTATGTTACAGGGTTTATTACCAAAGACGGTATAAAAAAATATGATTATCGTGCTTTGGCAAATCTGCCTGAAAGTGGAACAGACATCACCAATACTGTCATATCTCCCAATGCTGACTATGCAGAGGTTGGAGAATGGGCTGACGGAAATCCGAGTCGAGAAGATCGCCTCGGATATTTTGTTGCAATAGCAGAGGTCGGAGATAATACAACTAAAATCCGCAAAGCAACGTCAACAGATGATGTCCGTGGTGTTTCAGTATATAACCCTGCCTTTTCCGGCAATGCTTCCAAGGACAAATATGGCGAAGATGGTGAACTGCTACCACAGTACAACTACATCGGCATCATGGGTATCGTAAAAATCATCGATAACGGACGTTGCTCTGTTGACGGTAGATGTATGCCCGCTGATGATGGTACAGCCATAGCATCCACTAATAATATGGGCTATGCAGTATTAGAACGTGTTGACAGTAAGCACGTTTTAATAGCTGTTGAACCCGGTGCTGATATGATTCAGCGTGTTAAGACAGATGTTGAAAAAATCGAGGAACAGCTTGAAAATGGTGGTGGAAGTGGTGAAGATGGTGCTACTTTCACTCCTTCGGTATCAGACGAGGGAGTTATCTCTTGGACTAACGATAAAGGTTTAGACAATCCTGATCCTGTTAATATCAAAGGTGAAGATGGTGTAGGTATTGCTTCATTAGAAAAGACATCCACTTCGGGACTCGTTGATACTTACACAATAACGTATACTGACGGAACAGTATATACTTTTACTGTCACAAACGGACAAGATGCTGAGGATCTTAGTGAGGAGATAACCGAACAGGACAGCCTTATTGAACAGATAAAAGCTGCTATGCTTGACAAAGCGACTGTCGTTGGAATCTTAAAAGTTGAAAAGACCCTCTCCGTTGGACTTGTTGACACCTACACAATTACTTTTACTGATGAAAGTACAACCACCTTCACTGTGACAAACGGTATAGACGGTATAGACGGAGTAAATGGAAAGTCTGCATACGAATATGCTAAAGAAGGTGGTTACACCGGCACAGAGGCAGAGTTCGGTGAAAAGCTGGCGGACACTGGCATACTTGGAACGTGGACGTTTATCGATAACCCAAACCTTGACACTCTACCAGACCAATCCACTGAAATAAATTTTATATCTAACGGAGAAGAATTTAACGGTATTTGGCGTCACTCTATTGGCTCAGATTCTTGGGGCATATATGGTATGACCTATCTTCGTGGTAATGGTTCTTATTATACTGCTTATGCCTACAACCCTGAAGGAAGTTATGGCATTGAACACGGTTGGAACCCTGTGTATGACTGTAAGACCATAACTATCACCAAAGCGCCTTCAGACCCTTATATTGTTGTTTGGATTAAAGAAAATGCAGTAAAGGGAGTAAGTCAGACCCAAACTGATGCAAGACTTAAAACCAAGAGTAAAAGGCTCGTTGATGCTATCAATGAACTCAACGATCAATTTGCCGAAGGTGGAGCAGACGGTGTAGGTATTTCTAAAATAGAAAAGACCTCTACCGAGGGGCTTGTAGATACCTATACTATAACACTTACAGATGGCAGCACGGCAACATTCACTGTTACTAATGGTGTTGAGGGTAAGGATGGAAAGTCTGCATACGAAATAGCCGTTATTAACGGCTTTGAAGGAACTGAACAAGAGTGGCTTGGTTCACTTGTTGGAGCTGATGGCGAAAAGGGTGAACCCGGAGAACCCGGCGCTGACGGTGAAAAAGGTGAAAAGGGTGAAAAAGGTGAAAAGGGTGAAAAAGGTGACGGTCTTGAAATCGTAACCACCACAGGTACAGGTGCGGCTTATGAGGCAACGGTTAGAGGAATAACCGAACTTAAAGCAGGTGTCAGTTTTATAATGATACCGCATACAGGCAGTCAAGACACAACACCTAAATTAAACGTTAACGGTCTTGGTTTTAAGGAAATACGAAGGGGTAGAAGCACATATAGCAAACACGCAGATTCGGGGTATACACCCCAGTGGCTTTCAGCTTCTTACCCTTGCTTTGTAATGTATAACGGTAATTTTTGGATAGTGACAAATTTGCTCAAGCCAAGTGCACTTGACCTTGATGGTATAGTTCCTGTTGCAAAAGGCGGTGTACCTTCCACAAATGCCGACAATGCTGGAAAAGTGTTAACCACTAATGCAAGTGGCACACCTGAGTGGCAAGAACCAAGCGGTGGGAACATCGATTTAAGCGATTATCAGACCAAGAACGATGAAAGTCTTGAAACCGCTGATAAAACCGTAGTCGGTGCTATCAATGAGGTCAACAGAAAGACTGTTGATAAGATTTATAGTATTGATACTTGGTATGGTGATATGGAAGAGGTCAGCGATGACGGCAACGGAATTAGTTGGGCTAACTATTTTGCTTTGATGGATGATAATACAAATGTTTTATCATCTGGTTCGGTAACATTTAAAATTCCCATTGTCGCAGGAGAAAATGTAGACTTTTCCTATGACGAAGAAAACAACGCCATAGCCATTAACGCAACAAGCGGTGATACAATCATTGATAAAACTGATAGTATTGACTTTTGGTACGGCGACAAAAGACAAGTAGGCACTGACGGTAGTGACGGTATAACTTGGAATGAAACTTCTGCCTTCCTTGATGGTGACGAAAACGAACTAAAAGTATTCACAAGTAGTCACCGAGTACCCATTTCCGCAGGAGAAAATGTCACATTTTCTTATGACGGAGAAAGTAACACGATCAAAATCAACGCAACGGGCAGTGAGATAGATACATCTGACCTTGCTACTGTTGATAAGATTACACACTTTGACTTTAACAGTGGGGGTACTTCGTATGTAGAGCCTACTGCTAAAGGAATATTCTGGGAAAACGACGAAACTGAAATAGAGATTGATGGAGGCGAAGACTATTATTATTCTTCTTCTTCAAGTAACTGTGTTCCAATAGTAGCAGGTGACAATATAGCCTTTGAAGTAGATGAGGAAAAAAAGGTTGTAAAAATCAATGCAACAAGCGGTGGATTTGGCAATATTGAATACATTGATATGTATTATGGTGACAAAAGCAGTGTCCACTATGACACCGACGCACCTGAAGTTGGTATTACTTGGTCTGAAGAATTTGCTTTTCTTGATGGTGGTGATAACGAAATAAAAACTGCATCAAGTATTAATCGCATTCCCATCATGGCAGGTGACAATGTCACCTTCACCGTTGACGAGGGAGAGCAAATCATAAAGATTAATGCAAACGAACTTCCATCATATGATTCAACCAACGAGGGACAATTTCTTCGTATTGTTGGCGGAACACCTGCTTGGTCTGCTATACCTAACGCAGAGGAGGTTGCTTTCTGATGGATGAATATTTAATACAAGGTACAACCTTAACTAATATAGCAAATGAAATAAGAAGTTTTGGTGTTGTAGGAACAATGACACCTGACCAAATGGCAGGCTATATTTCACAGGTGTATGATAACGGCTATGAAGTGGGATATGCGGATGGCAGTAATGCGAATGCGGAAACCAGACCATTTGCTCCAATAGTTATACAGAAAAATGCAACTTCCGTAACACCTGTAATTGGTTATGGGGTGTCAGGAAATGTATATAATGCTAGTGATTTTGAAAACACAACTTACCATTGGCAGAATGATATTACCGAACAAGTAACGGCTGCACTTGCCAAATTAACTCTTACAGTTGAAAATAAAAATCCTTATTTGTATGTTACGGTATGTGTTCTTGCGAAATATACACATTTATTAAATGGCACAGTAACAAATAAATATATATCTGTTACCGTTCCCCCATCATCTACCAATACTGCCGAACAGACATTTTCAAGAGTAACGGGTTCAACTTCGTATGAGGTAACTTATTTAAGATATAGTATTGATGGTAATTAAATTACCATCAGTTGTTGCTAGTTTTATAATTATTTAATAGAACAAATAGGAGGGTTGAATGTCATATAAAACAGACTTACAGGGGAATAACACCGAACTTGAAGAAATATTAGAAACGGTGCAGGATCTACCAGATGCCGTTCAACGCTCACCCTTTCCCATAGAGGTAAGCACAGCATCAAAAATGGATGCTATCTTGAAGAAAGCGACAAAGGTTGACGTCGGTGCTACTTATAAATATGTAGGTGAAACGACAGGCACCTATAGAAACGGAGAACTCTACATCATAGCAGAGGAGACCGAATAATGGGATTTACATTTAAAAAAATGTTCATAGGCGAGATTGTCTCGTCTAATGGAGGTATAGTTTTTAGAAAATTATCGACTACACCTCCCAAACGCAAGTCAATTCAAATTGATTTGAGTGCTCTTGGACTCCCTGCTGGCGAGTATACGATAACAGTTACAGCAAGTGCAGCAGGGCTAATTTCAGAGCATAGTAACGCCGTAACTTATACGGTAAAATAAATTTGAAAGGAAAAAATATTATGGCTGAAATACTCTTATCAGACTTGAACTTACCAGATGGTAAAACTGAAATCTCTGCGACAGCACTCTCGACAGGCTTGTATAATTCAGCGATTAGTACATCAGTTGAGTACACTTCTGATATGCTTAACTATGAACTGGTTAACTATATTTATACTGTAACTGGCATAAACGCTGACTATATAGACTCGCTGACCCAATTAACTATTCCTGACTATGTAGGTGGTTATCCAGTAAGAAAAATTAAAAGTGGAGCATTTGCAGGGAATACAGTTCTCAAGTATGCGACACTTCCGAACTGCCTATCTGAAATTGGCGACTCAGCATTCTCGGGCTGTACAGCTCTTAGCAGTGTATCCTTCAAAAGCCCCTCTTCCATTACGGTTTATTTCCGTAATAATCTTGGTTGGACTGATGTCCGTTGTTATCGCTATTATTCTGAGAACTCCTATGATGAGTTAGATGGCGTGGCGATGGGACAAATTGATACAGATGGTGACGCAACGATTCACACTATAACGGTTAGTACTTTCGTAAAAACCATAGAATTCACAGGTTTAGACGCTAACAGCAACCGTGTAAGAACACTGTCGATTAGTGCAGAAGATATTTTACACAATCGCTGCTGGGAAGCGAAAATTTACGGTCTTAACTATAAGGCTGTTGTATGTGATTACAGTAGAGCTGGTATGACCTTTGGTACTGGTGTATTTAGTGGCTGTAGTGCTCTTGGAACAGTAACCCTTCCTTATAACATTAAGGACATTACTACCAATGCTTTCAAGGATTGTACATCTCTGTCTAAGGTTAACTACCACAGCAAAACAAATCTTATCAGCATTGGCGAGAGTGCATTTGAAAATACAGCAATTACAACAATTGAAAATCTGCCATCGACCGTTACTGTAATCAGCAAGAATGCATTCGCAGGTTGTACTGCTCTTGAAAGCATCCACATTCCTATTGGAATAACACGCATCGAGGAAAGAACATTCTATGGTTGTACAAATGCAGAAGCAGTGTTCATTGACAGTGCTACACCTCTTGAAAGCATCGGTAATGGTGCATTCAGCAATTGTTTAAATCTTGTAGCCGTTCAAAACCTTCCTACGACCTTGAATAGCATTGGTAGTAATGCATTCGCTAGCTGCAACCTCTACACTGTAATATTCGACGACCCATACGGTTGGTTTGATATCAACACCGATGGTGACATCGCTCTGTCTTATAGTGCCCTTTCAGAGGCGAACGCTGCTTCTGACGTACTTGGACGAGTAGGCACAAGCGGCTTATATAAGATTGACCAGATGCCTGCTCCTACTCTTGATATTGATGCAGAAAAACTGTATATCATTGATTCAACTGGTATCGCAGAATCCTTCAGGATTTATGTGAATAAAGAACCCAAATGGTTGTACGACGTAGCCAGCGGTAAACTGACAGCTATATAAGACTATAACAACGCCATCTCTCTTGGTGGGCGTTGATAAAAAACAAGGAGGAAGGAAATGGATATTGAACATGCAGAGCGACTTTCCAGAGTGGAAGAACTCGCAGACAGTAACTCCCGCCGCCTTGGTGATGTAGAAAAGCGGCAGGATAACCTTGACGAGCTGGTTGGCACGGTAAAAGTGCTTGCAGTTCGTGAAAAACAGGTTGAGGCTGATGTTAAGGAAATCAAGAACGATGTAAAAACATTAGCAGGTAAGCCCGGACAGAGGTGGGAAACGATGATAACACATATTATCACGTTACTTGCAGCCGCAGTTGTCGGCTTTATATTAGCAAAATTAGGAATTTAAGAAGGGAGACGTTATGAAAATTAATTGGCTCGTAAGAATCAAAAACAAGAACTTTTGGATTGCCATTATTCCAGCTACACTTTTGCTTGTGCAGGTTGTAGCGGCAGTGTTCGGTTATACACTGGACCTTGGTGATCTCGGTAACAAACTCCTCGCAGTAGTAAATGCAGCATTTGCCCTGCTGTCCATTTTGGGAATCATCACCGATCCCACTACAAAAGGAATTTCTGACAGCAAACAGGCCATGACTTATATTCAACCCAAGGAATAAGGATGTGATTTTATGTCAAAAGTATTTATCGGAGTCGGCCATGGTGGATCAGATTCCGGTGCAGTAGCAAATGGCTTTAAAGAAAAGGACTTGAATCTACAGATTGCTCTTGCTTGTAAAGATTATCTCATACAGCATGGAGTAGAGGTAAAGATGAGCCGTACTAAAGATGAAAATGATCCTCTGAGTGAAGAAATCAGAGAGTGTAATGCGTTTTCACCTGATCTGGCAGTTGATATTCATAACAATGCCGGTGGCGGAGATGGTGCAGAAGTATTCCATCATTACGGAGGCGGTACAGGAAAGACACTTGCTATAAATATTTTAGATGAAATCAAAAATATCGGTCAAAACTCCAGAGGAGCAAAGACCAGAAAAAATGCAGCCGGGCGTGATTATTACGGTTTTATTCGTGAGGTCACTGCTCCGGCTGTTATCGTAGAATGTGCCTTTGTAGATAATGCCACAGACGTTGAAATTTTAGCCACAGAGAGGCAAAAGAAATCAATGGGACAAGCAATCGCAAAAGGCATCTTAAAGACGCTGCGCGTTGAAATTCAGGGCGACAGGCTATATAGAGTGCAAGTCGGAGCATATTCCGATAAAACAAATGCTGAAGCAATGCTTAAGAAACTAAAAGCGGTTGGCTTCACAGGGTATATTAAACAGGGGTAAAATATGGCTTATTACGATATTAGCGAGGTATTTCAGAAAATTGAAGAAGATATGATTGCCTCTATGATGCGTAATCTGAAACGGCACCTTGCAACTGAAAAAGAAGAAGGCATAAATTATGCTATGTGGCAGGCTGAACAGCTTGCTGCATTAAATGAATTTAAGCGCAATAATAAATCCCTCTTTGGTCGCTATTTCAGCACGATAAACGGTCAAATTGAAGAGGTCCTTAGAAAAGCTCATGAGACCGGTAAAATGGATCAAGAGGTGCAAATCCTTGAAGCTATCCAGAGAGGCTGGAGTACAGCCCTTAAATCATCGGCTAATATTCAGGGTGCATTCTTCCGGATTAATGATCGCAAGCTCAAAGCTCTCATTAATTCTGTAATGAAGGATATGAAGAAAGCCGAGACTGCGATGCTGAGAAGGACCAATGACGAGTACAGAAAAATCCTCTTTAATTCTCAGGCTTACTATAATACCGGTGCTGGAACACTCCCTCAGTGTGTAGATATGGCAACCAAAGACTTCCTCTCGAAGGGTATTGATTGCATAGAATACAAGAACGGTGCTCGTGTCGGTATTGATGCTTATGCCAGAATGGCAATAAGAACAGCCACGACAAGAGCCTATCTCCTCGGTGAAAGTGCAAAACGTGACGAGTGGGGAATAAGTACGGTAATAGTCAATAAAAGAGGAGTAGCTTGTCCTCGATGCTTAAAGTACGTCGGCAGAGTCTTTTATGATGATGTATGGGGATCAGCGCCTATTCCTTCTCCTGAGAAATATCCCAGACTATCCGAGGCGATTGCAGGTGGTTTATATCATCCCAACTGCAAAGATGTTCACACTACATATTTTGAGGGTGTAACCACACCACCAAAGCCTATGACGGAAGCCGAGAAAAAGGAAGCTGCAAGGGTTTATAACCTTGAACAGCAGCAGAGATACAACGAGCGACAGATCCGCAAATACAAGCGTCTTTCTGATGGCTCTGTAGATCCCGAAAACCGTGAAAGGTATTATCAAAAGCTCTCCGAGTGGCAAGATACACAAAGGAAGTTTGTCAAGGCAAACGGCGATGTATTAAAGCGCAGATATGAGAACGAGGCAATTCACGGTATAGGACCTATTGATAATGCCGACACTCGCAGAACTGTGGAAAGTATGAAACGTGAGGTTGATCTGGAGAAACTTCGAGCTTCCAGAATAAAGGACTTGACAAATTCTGGGAATGGTGATATAATGCAATCGGGTGCGATTACCGGAGCATATAACAGTAAAAATGACCCGTACGGCGCAAAACGAGATGCACATGCCAAGGCATATTATGCTTCAATGCGAAACAGCGACAAGGGAAAGATCGTCTCGACCATTGCCAAAAATGCAGATGTTGAAGCCGAATTGGTTTCAAAGATGTATGACCATTTGCTAATAAACAAATACGATTTGTACAAAGGGCATGCAACATTTGATGAGGATTATGACATCGCACAATCTATTCAAAGATTGCGAGAAGGCAAAAATATTCAGGATCATGATAGGCTACTAATCTTGCATGAAGCACTGGAACATGACCTGATGAATAATGAAGGCTTGACGTATGAGGAAGCCCACGAAATTGCAAATAAGAAATACAATTATAAAGAGGCATTGGATAAATGGCTTGATGAAAACGAAGGGTAGGTGACAAAATGCTAAAATTTATCTTGGAAAAAGAAACGGCCAAAGAGGTAGTTTATAGATACTATCCAGAAGGCAATGAGGATAGTGGACTTGTCTCCTATGACAAAGAGAAAAAAGAATGCAGCATTGTCACTCTATCAGAGCAAGACAGACACCAGCGGTATGCTTGTAAAATGTTTGCAAGGATAAGGACTTACGCAACCAACGATTCCTTCGAAAAAGAAGGTATGATAGCTTGGTACTAACGAAACACATATAAAGCACTTTGCGAAGGACGTAAATGTCCCAACCAAGGTGCTTTTCTTATACCCAAAACTAAATATCAAGCACTATGCGAAAGCATGGTGCTTTTCTTATGCCGAAAATCAGGGACAACTCTGAAATTCCGCATCAATCTCGACGGAGTATAAACGGAAAACAACCGACACGACGGATTCGTGGATATTATAGGCGACGGCCTTAAAAACGGAGGTATTTATTATGGCAGAAACTACAACCAACCCTGCAGTTGAACAGCAGCCTGCAGCGACTCCCAACTACGATGAGATTTTTAGCAAGCTCGATGCGATTCTCGATAAGAGAGCCGATGGCTTGGCGAAGTCCGCGCTGAAGGACAATGGCGTAGAGGAGAGTGAGATCGCAGATATTGTCAAGGCCTACAGAGAACAGAAACAGACCAAGGCAAACGAACAGGCAACTGCTCTCTCAGATGCCCAGAAAACAATCGCAGACCTTCAGAAACAGATCGCTGATAGAGCGCTCGACGATGCTTTTTCAACAGCTGCATTGGAATTGGGTATTGAAGCAAAACAGATTCCTTATGTTTCCCGTCTTGCAGCAAGAGACGATGTGCTCGGAGCAGATAATCAGCCCGACGTCGAAAAGGTAAAGGCTGCAATCAACAAGGTACTGGAAGATGTTCCTGCTTTAAAGGCATCTGCAAATGCAAATAAGGGATTCGTTCCCATAGGTGCTAAGACCGGAGAAGGCGCAGGCTCCGGAGACGATGCAGAAAAGAAACTGCGTAGCTATTTTGGACTCAAATAATTTAATTAAAGAAAGGAAAAAACACAATGGCAAACACTATTAATCTTGTAACTAAGTTCCAGCCTCTCCTTGACGAGGTTTATAAGGCAGCATCTCTTACTACTGACCTTGAAAATTCCGCCGTTAAATTCGACGGCTCTAAGACTGTAAAGGTACTTAAGCTCACTGTACCCGAGCTTGGTGCTTACACCAGAAACTCTGGTTATACCTCTGGCGATGTAACCGCTGACTGGGAGGCATTCACTCTTACTCAGGACAGAGGTACTGAGTTCTCCGTTGACGCTATGGACGACGAAGAGACTCTCAACATGACCTTCGGCAACGCTTCCTCTGAGTTCATCAGACGTTCCGTTGTTCCTCAGGTTGATGCTTACAGATTCGCTGCTATGGCAGGTGCTACAGGTGTTGGCACTGTTGCAGGCGCTGCTCTTACCACCGGTGAAGCAGTTATCAAGGCAATCAGCGCAGGTATGACTACTATGGATGAGGCTGAAGTTCCTGCAGAGGGCAGAATCCTCTACATCACTCCTACTCTCAAGGGTCTCATCGACGATCTTGACAGCTACAAGTCCAAGGCTTGTATCGAGAGATTCGCAAAGGTTGTTATCGTTCCTCAGTCTCGCTTCTACACCGCTGTAAATGTTACCGCTACTGGTTTTGCAAAGGGTAC
>JAEIGA010001264.1_pt1 | contig 39231 bp, 33 predicted proteins | sample 9270691 | NCBI WGS metagenome assembly JAEIGA01 (sample SAMN17057246, study PRJNA624740) | gut metagenome | biome: biome; isolation source: fecal sample | host: Bos grunniens | place: China: Xizang | collected 2019
AGAGTGATGACTTGTGGTCAATCTGCCACTGGTGGTTGAGCGAAATCTGTGGCTTGTGGTAGTGGTTTACCATAGATGAGCGCTCCTTGCCATTGTTGTCAAAACCGTAAATGGCATTGTAGCGATACTTATTCTCCTCACCCATCCACTTAGCAACCTTATCCCACTCAAGGATTGAAAGACCTGCATAGAGAGGCTTACGCTGGTTGTGTGTCTGTGGAGAACCAAAAGCGGTAAGTGAAATCTGATGCTTGGTGTTGATACGCTTTGAAATGTTAGCAAACCAGTTGTAAGCCTCGTAGCCTGTACCCTGGATATAACCATCACCCCAACGCTTTGCAAACAACAGGCTCATAGCCCATCCCTTCTTGTTAAGACCGGTAGAGAGGCTAAGTGACATAGTGTTAGCACCGTCATTACCGATACCGTAAGATATTGTGCCACCACGCTTAGCATCGATAGAGTTTGTTACGATGTTGATAGTACCACCTACAGTTGGAGAAGATACCTTAGAGGCACCCATACCACGCTGAGTCTGCATAGAACGAGTTACGTCAGACAGACCGGCCCAGTTAGACCAATAGACGCCACCCCACTCCATGTCGTTTACAGGCACACCATTGATCATAACAGCAACATTGGCACTCTTAAATCCACGCATGTTGATCTTAGAGTCACCATAGCCACCACCATCCTTAGTAGCGTAAACGCCTGGGGTAGACTTGAGTACCTCAGGGAACTCCATGCCGCCAATCTTAAACTCGAGCTCCTCGAGATTGATTGTAGATACTGCAACAGGAGTCTTACGAGCTACAGCTACAGACTGAGTGATTACCACATCCTCCATAGCCAGCGCCTCAGCAGCAAGAGTAACTGTGCCAAGGTCATACTTTGCTCCACTGATTGCTGCATCAAGAGTAACACTCTTGTAACCGATGCAGGTAATCTGGATTTGTTTTACGGTACCGCGAGTTGTGAATGAGAATGTACCATCCACATCAGTGCTTGTACCCATAGTCGTACCAGGGACGAAGAGTGAGGCACCGATAATCGGCTTGTTTGCCTCATCAACAACCTTACCCGATACGATAGTCTGTGCACCTGCTGCGTAGCAGATAAACAGACCACAGATCAGAAGTAAAAATTTCTTCATAAGCATTTAATTAAGTTAAGAAATGTTTAATCGCGGTAAAGATACGACTTTTTATTGTAAAACAAACTTAAAAAATGTAAGTAAAATAAACAATTTATTATAGTTGTAGATAAAATCGTAGTGAAAGCCCTCTTTCTGCTTATAAATTAAAGCCTCAAAATATATAATGGGCGCAAGATATACGATAAACAGATATTGAAAATTCGTTAAATTATATTAATTTTGCATGGCATGATTTGCACTTGCGATTGTCATATTTAGTAAAACTATTATCTTTGCACCCGAAATAAGTTATTGATAGATAATGAAGACAATATATAAACTGATACTTAAGTCCTATATTGGTCCGATGTTTGCCACATTTTTTATCGTCATCTTCATTTTGATGATGAACTTTGTGTGGCGATATATCGACGACTTGGTAGGTAAGGGTTTGGATGCTGCTGTAATCATCGAGCTTATTATGTATGCTACGGTGAATATGATTCAGATGGGTCTGCCGTTGGCGGTACTGCTTGCTACCATTATGACCATGGGTAACTTGGGCGAGAATTATGAGCTACTGGCGATGAAATCGGCTGGTATGTCGCTACTGAAGATTGTTCGCCCATTGGTGTTTGTAGTGCTTCTGATTTCTGTAGGTAGTTTCTTTATTATCAATAATTTAGCTCCATATTCTAATAAGAAGATGTTTAGCATTATCCACGATATTCAGCGCCAGAATCAGGCTTTGGAATTTCAGGATGGACTCTTCTTTAACGGAATTGATAATATGAGTATCCGTGTGGAGCGTCAGAATCCTGAAACAAAGCTTCTTACGGGCGTACTTATCTATGACAATCGCTCCTCTGGCGGAAATATGACTACTACAATAGCCGATTCGGGTTATATCCGTCTTAGTGATGATAAGCGATACCTGCTTGTTACGCTCTTTAATGGTTCTACTTATGAGCATACTCGCAGCAGTCAGTGGTACACCAAGAGCACCCTTCGTCGTCACACCTTTGAGCGCCAGGATGGTCAAATTCCAATGACTGGTTTTGACTTTGAACGCTCGGATGAAAATCTCTTTAGTGGTAGTAGCCAGACATTGAATATCAACGAGTTGCAGCATAATATTGACTCGCTTGAGATGGCTGTGAATAAAACAACAACCACAGCCTACAACCCTCTTCTGCGAGATCAGATATTTATCAAGGACCCCGACGCAATCTCTCCGCCTGACTCTATTTATGTAGACCGTTCGGAGAAAAAATACGCTAAGTTGCTACTTGACTCAGTTCCTTTGCTTACAACACGACAGAAGCAAAAGATGTATAGCAATGCACGCCAGAGTGCTATCTCAGCAAGAAATAGTTTCTCTTTTGACGAGTCTACATCTAAAGAGGCGCTAAATCAACTCTATCGCAATAAAAATGAGTGGCATCGTAAGTGGGCACTTCCAGTCTCTATATTCATTTTCTTCCTTGTTGGTGCTCCTCTGGGTGCTATTATTCGCAAGGGAGGTTTGGGAACGCCTATTGTTATTTCGGTCATCTTCTTTGTTATATATTATATTATAAGTATGACGGGTGAGAAGATGGCAAAGGAGGGAACTTGGAGCTCTCTGCTCGGTATGTGGATTTCGTCTATAGTACTCTTCCCACTTGCCGTATACCTTACAAACAAGGCTACAAATGACTCTGCATTGCTTGACTTTGATTGGTATCTGGGTAAATATAGGCTGTGCAAGGATTGGGTAGTAGCAAAGCTACCACAGAAGTGGCAGAATAAAATCATTAAGAAAAAGTAGTATGAATCCTAAGGATATTCGTATAGTCTTTATGGGTACGCCAGAGTTCGCTGTACCCTCACTCAAAGCCCTGGTAGAGGGTGGATATAATGTCGTTGGCGTTGTTACAACTCCAGACCGCCAGGCTGGTCGTGGACTCAAAGTTCATGAGTGCGATGTTAAGGTAGCAGCGCGCGAGTTGGGTATCCAGACCATTCTGCAGCCTGAGAAGTTGCGAGACGAGGAGTTTTTGTCGGCATTGCGTGAACTTAATCCAGATTTGGGTATTGTCATCGCCTTCCGAATGTTGCCTGAGGTTGTTTGGGCTATGCCTCGCTTCGGAACATTCAACCTCCACGCATCACTACTGCCGCAGTATCGCGGTGCTGCGCCAATAAATTGGGCGATTATCAATGGCGATACCGAGACAGGTGTTACAACATTTCTGTTAAATCATGAGATTGATAAGGGCGCAATAATAGGGCAGGTGCGCGAGCAAATAGCTGATAATGATACAGTTGGTACGCTATACGACCGACTGATGACTATTGGCGCTGACCTTGTCCTTGATAGCGTAAATCGTATTGCCGAGGGTAATATCACTCCTATTGAGCAGCCTCAGAGCGATGATAATCTGCGCCCAGCGCCAAAGATTTTTAAGGATGATTGCCTTGTTGATTGGAGCAAGAAGGGTGAGGATATTGTAAACTTCGTGCGCGGACTATCCCCATATCCTGCAGCATGGAGCCGACTGACAAAGGATGGTGCAGAGGCTGGTAGTGCAAAGATTTTTGAGGTGCACTTTGAGCCTAAAAACGGCATTACAGAGGTTGGTAGGGTAGTCTCCGATGGCAAAAAGTATATGGGCGTAACCTGCGCAGATGGTGTTGTCTATATTGACGACATCCAAATTGCCGGCAAAAAACGCCTAAAAATCAAGGAGTTACTTCTCGGTTTCAGAGGCGCGGAGGAGTATAAGTTTGAGTAGATAGCGAGTGAATAAAAAGTGTATTTTGTCGTTATGCTTGCTCTCAAAATCCTCACATACGCTTTAGTATGCTGCGGTTTTTCGGGCTTCGCAAGCCTAAAACTACATCTTTTTATTCACTCGCTTTATCGGTTGAAATTTTGGGATACGATCTCTTGTTACATCTCTGCTTTAATTTTGTTAATATACTCAATCGCTGCATTTAGCGATAAGCCTTTCTTCTGCATAAGAAGATGTCGTGCGTGAATATCATTTCCAGCAATAATTTCTCCTAGAATAGTATTCTCTAAATCAACTTCCTCCTCTGTCTTAGGTTTGTCAATAATCTGGGGTGTTTCTGGTTGCTTATTAGTGTCAACTATTTTTGTTTTATCTTGAGTAGAAGTAGATTGTGTATTCTGTAGATTTTTCAAAGATCTTTCTATTTGCTGTAATTCAGCTAGGATATGCTTTGAGTAATCTAGTTTCTCAGAGATGTTTATAAAAGTGTCAAATAAAGCTCTAATGAGAGTAATGAATAATATGAAAATAATGGATGCTGCGATTACAATTAAACCTATTTCTAATTCATCTATTAAGATAATTGCTCCTGAAGATAGTGCTATTATACATATTAACAAATATACGTAATAGACAAAAGTAACTAGTGTTCTAGATGTACTCTCTGCATTTTCTTTAATTGTTGCATTTTTCATAATATCAAAAATTTAAGTTAAACAATAAGTGTCAATGCCGTGAGATAGCAACCGTTTAACTCAAAAAAGAGAAGCGTGGGTCATGCTTATTCCTTGAAGGGACGACCAAGTACCCATACACACATAAGCACAACTCACGCCATAAGGCGAGAGCATTTATTGTGCCTATTGCTGTGTGTAATAATTTGGTCGTTTTACAAGGTAAGCAATAGCCTAAATGCCATCTAAAGAATTGCGTATTCCGCAATTCCCAACACAAATATAGTAAATTTAGTTTGTTTACAAAAATAATAAAACAAAAAATCGCTCCCGAAAGAGCGATTTGATTATTACTGTATGTAGGTATATCTTAGATCTCGAGTGCACCACCCTTGCCAAATACATTACCTACGAGTGTATCGAAGGTCTGAGTACGCTTAGCGAGGTCGAAGAGGTTTACTCTCCAGCGCATAAGCTGTACAAAGTTGGTCATATTCTTCCACTGAGCGCGAGATACGCCAATCTGCTCTGGAGCAACAGGTGCGCCTGCAGTTACGAAGAGGTCACGCATCTTCTCAAATGAGTAAACCTGGTTGCGGAGCTTCTCGCTAAACTCTGGCCATGTAGCCTTAACGCGGTTGAGCTGCTCGCGAACCTCCTCAGGGCTCTGCCACTTCTTTGCAATCTCAGTAGGACCAAGCTCTGGCACTGGGAAGCCCTCGAAGAGCTGAGTTGCGCGTGCGACCTCAGCCTCCTTAGTTGGCCAAGCAGCAACACAAGCGTCTACGTCAAGCTTTGTAAGGTCGAGCTTAAGCAACTCATCAAAGAATGCACACATTGTAACAGTACCAACAGAAACCTGGAAACCATGGAGTACCATACGATCCTCAAATGTGTGGTGAGTCATATCAAGATAGTGGCTAAAGAGGTGCTCTGCGCAAGAGAGCGGACGTGTGTCGTTTGCAATCTGCATAGCAACACCAGAGAGGGTCAAACCTGCAAATACATTCTCAACAGCCTTAGGTGTACGATCTGCAATACCCTGAGCATCAGCAAGTACCTCTGGAAGCATGTCGTGAATAACGTGCCATGCATCGTCACGGATAGGCTCTGTGCCGAAAAGATCAGCAATCATCCACTCACCACCAGCAGGAACCTTAGCAGCAAGGTCTGCATAACCAGCAGTAGTAAGGCGAGCTGGAGCGTTACAGAGGACATTTGAGTCACCGATAATTACCAGCGGAGCAGGGCAGGTGAAGGTCTGCTTAGCGCCATCCTTAACAATTGCTGAACCTGATGCAGAGTAGCCGTCAGCAGATGCTGCAGAAGCGATACAGATATAACGCTGACCAAGACGGTGAGAAGCAAGCTTACAAACGTCGTTGATAACGCCAGAGCCTACAGCGATAGCGATAGCATCGTACTGCTTCATAACCTCCTCAATCATCTCAACATACTTCCACTCTGCATGGAAACTCTTGTCAGGAATAACGAACTTCTCGCACTCTACACCCTCATTGTTCATGATGTTGTAGACATCCTCACCAGCAGCAGTCCATACGAACTGGTCGGTGATAACCACAGCCTTACGACCTGGGAAGAACTTTTTGAAAAGCACTGGAGTACTCTTAAGAGCGCCCTGTGAAATCTCAGCACCTTTAGTCTGACCGGCCTTCTCAAGAGCCAGGTCCATTCTTTGCTTAATTGTCATTTCTTTATATGTTTAAGTGAAACAAATTTCTTAATCCCTACAAAGGTAGTTATTTTTTAATTAAGGTGTATCCTTTTAGCTATATTTATTTTTCACCCCACTTCTCACCCTTAAGAACTACGCGCTCTGCTACAGAGCGTAGGTATGCTGCAATCTCTGGTGAAAGCTTGCAATTTGCGGCATTATTACCAAATGGCTGCTTGTATACGGTCAGATATGCAACCGCTGCAGCAAGGTAAGAGCCTGCATAAGATTGGTGGTGGTTGTCCTTGTGGTAGAGGTTAATGTCCTCACGCTCGTGCATTACAATCTGCCAAGCATAACCTACTGGTGTTAGCATGGCATTATTCTGCTCAGCCTCGGCTGTCATAACATCCATAAGTCGCTGCTGCATTGCATCATATGAAGAGTAGAATTGTGGGTACTTTTCTATGTATTTTGCATACTTGCCAAAGTTGTTGTTGCCGAACTTTCTACCCCATGTTATTTCAAGTGATACTTTAGCATCTGGACTACTCTTTCTGACCCTCTTTATCATCTTTGTCATCTGCTCTGCAGAGCCTGCATCATCAGCTGTGCCATTGAGGGTCGGAAGGATACTCTGGTCCTGCAACATGACATAGTCATAACCACCCTTGTCCACCTGCTCCATAGAGTGTGGATTTGCAAGGTGTGCCTTCATGGTGTAGCCGCCTGAAATGAAGATGTTGCAGTCAGCAAAATGGCCCTCGCGCCAAGCAATCTCTTTGAAAATGGCAGGGTAAGTATGGTAATAGGTGTAGCTGTTGCCCAAGAAGAGCATGCGCAATGTATCTTGTGGAATTTTGTTATCATAGATAACAACTTGTGGCTTCTGTCCGTGTGGTGAAGGGCAGGCAATAGCCGATGTGATTGTCTTATCATCTAGCTGACGCAGGCGAATAGCAAGGTTCTTGCCCTCTGGAATAGCGCGGCTAAGGCGGAAGGATTTCCAAAGACGGAGAGGATGTTTTAGCGATGTTGTTGAGAGCGCTTGAGCTACCTCAATCCACTTCTTGCCATCGCGATATTCAAGCACAAAGTTGTTGCGCTCGCCCTCGTTGCCGGTAAATGGGAGGAAAATATCCACCACGGTGCCGCTTTCTAACCCGCCAGTAGGCACCTCAAGGAGCCAATAATCCCCCTTTTTAGAATCCGCTGATGGATAGCCCTTCTCGTTTACCGTTGGCTTGAGGAGTTTGCCCTTGTGGCGGAAGCTAAGAGTTGCCTCCTTTATGCCGTCAACTGTAGGGTATAAACCAGTCTCTAAATATGCTGCTTTTGGTTTATACTTGTCACTCTTGGAGAAGCGCCACTCTGCGCGATTTGACATGCCGTCTGCAAAGGCTACTACTGGAAGTAGTAATAATGCAAAAGAAATCAATAATTTTTTCATTGTTGCGTGTAGTTATTTAGGTTATTTTAGACTCCGTGTCGCTATTTGCAGATAAAGGTACAAAAAAATAATGAAAAATAGTCGAAATGTCACGAAAAAATCTTAATTGTGCCGAAATTTCATTATATTTGCGGACTAGACGAACAAAACAAATTTATTTCTATAAACTACAAATTATTATGCAGAAAAAAACATTTATTTCAGAGCAAGGCTACCAAAAGCCTACTCTTGATCTCTACACAGCGCCTGTAGAGAACGGTTTTGCGCAGAGCCTTGACGGCACTGGCGGCATTAAGGACTGGGAAAACGATGGCGAGGGCTTAGAATTTTAATCAAACCTAAAAAGAAAAGACTATGAGAAAGACTATTTTTACTTTGGGTTTGATGCTCGCAGCAGCACTCTCCCTTACAAGCTGTTCTAAGAACGAGGAGGTAAACTTTACCCCAGAGCTTAAGCCATCTTTTGAGCTTTTTGCAAATCTCGATAGCCGTACCACCAATGACGGTATGTCTACCAAGTGGGCAGCTGGCGACGCAATCAATGTTTTCCACGCTGTAGCAACTAGCGATGACTACAAATCTGATGGTAGCTTCTCTACAGCAGATGCAAGCGGTCTGTTCACGGGTAATCTTTCAGAGGAGCTTACAGCAGAGGCTTACGATTGGTATGCTTGCTATCCTTACACCAGTCATGTTGTAAGCCCAGCAAACACATCTACAGGCTATGTATACATCGGTGGTCGTTCTGACACTCCACAGGTACAGAAGGGTAATAGCAATATGGCTCACATTGCAGGTGCTAACTACCCACTCTATGGCGTAGCTAAGGGCGTTGCTGCATCTGATACTCCATCAATCACTATGTCTCACGCATCAAGCCTTGTTGAGTTCAATGTGACAAATACACTTGACGAGGAGATTACAGTAACCTCAATTAAGTTTATTGTTAATGGTGAGGAGAATATTGTAGGTAATTTCTATATGGCATTCAACGACGGAACGCCTACCTTTACAAATGCTACTTACACATCTAATGAGGCTACTCTGAATGTGGTAGATGGTACACCTATTGCTAAGGGCGCAAGCGCACAGTTCTACATGGGTATTAAGCCTTTTTATAGCGACGAGTTTGATATGCAGGTTGTTATCAGCGCAAAGTCAGCAACTGGTGTTGGTACTTGCACAAAGGAACTTGGAGCTGTTATCACAACCTTCCATCCTGGAAAGGTTAAGACCATCAAAGTTAATTTCAACGCTGAGTTTGAGGAGGTTGTAGAGTCTAAGTACAATATGATCTCTACTATTGATCAGCTTAAGGCTGGTAAGTACTATATGGCAGGTTATGCCAAAGAGTATAACAATCAGGGTGAGATCACGACATTCGATCCATATCCATACCACATTTGGACCGGTGGTATTTCAACAGGAAATAATGCTGATTTAATGACAGTGAACTATAGCTATGAGAATGGTAATCTAGTAATCAATCCAAATCTCTCTGCACAGGATGCAGCTAAGGGAACAGCTCAGTTTGTTGAGCTTGTTGCCGTTGAGGGTAAGGCTAATACTTACTATATTAAATTCGGTGGCAAATATCTGACTTGTACTGGTAAACGTAAGGCGGCTCTCGTAGACACTGCCGTAGAGTGGACATTCTCTGCACACAGCAAAGGTGGTATATGCCTCACTGTCAACAATGTAATCCTTGGTACTGCGGGTGCGACATATAACATGCTCCGTTGCTATGCTTCTCCAGCTGCCTCTCTCCTATATGGTGTAGTGTTCTTTGCCACTACAGATGGAGAGGTTGAACTTGCCCCTTACCTGTCTGCTAGCAATATTAGTGGTGTTTCTGTTGACGGCGTTACTGATGCAACAACTTCATTTACCGCACAGAATCTTACTGAGGATATTACCGTAACTTACGATGGCGATGTAGTAACCGCTGCTACTGTTACTGATTCAACTATCACATACAGCGTAAGCAAGAATGAGACAGATGCCGCTCGTGAGGGTTGGATTAAGCTCGCTGCAAATGGTATTACTGTAGAAATTAAGGTTGCTCAGAATGCGCCAGCACCTGAGGTAACTGGTAGTCTCCCAACCATTGACAAGAGTGCGAACTACATCTTTAAGCTCGCAACAACTGTCGAGGCAAATAAGTGGTATGCACTGATAGCTGATGGAAAGGCTGCAATAAACTTGGAAACTGAAAAGAACTACGGTTATCTATCTGTCACCACAGCTACTATTGCAGATGATAAGGTTTCACTTCCTGCAAACTGTGCATTTGGACTTCTTGCTGCTGGTGATGGATATATGATACAGCAGGCAGATGGTCGCTACCTATATCAAACTGGCTCATACAACAGTTTCAATGTTTCAAATGAGGCACCAACTACTGGTGGCGTATGGGCTATTGATGGAGTAAACCCTGCCACAATTACAAATACGTCTGTAAACAAGTGGATTCAGTATAGCTCACAATACACATCTTATGGTAGCTATAGCTCAGCAAATGGAACTTCTCCAACTCTATATGAGCTTACAGAGATAGATAACTCTACCTCTGAACCAGAGCCAGAACCAGAGCCAACTCCAGACCCTGAGAACCCAACTCCTGGAACTGGAGGTGGTACAGATGATTTTGCTACTATAGATGCTAGTACTTCTTATAGTACGTATACAACTACGGCTGGCTGGAATTGTGTGAACTGTTGCGTATTGAGGGGTGGCAATTCAAATTCAAACCCTAATTTCATAATGTTTGGTGAAGCTACTACCCGTGCAATTTGTATGAATGGAAAGACCACAACTGTAGGTAAAATAACCTCTCCAATCCTTACAGCAGGTTGTGGTACACTTGAGTTTAATTACGGTATCCCATATGGTGATAGCAAGATTAAGTTCAAGGTTGAAATTATGCAGAATGGAGCTGTAGTGAAGACCTTTACTGTTGATAAGACTAGTGCAACTAAGTTTGCTGTGTACTCACACGAGGAGACTGTTAATGTTGCAGGTGACTTCCAGATAGTATTCACCAACCTCTCTCCTTCTAGTAGCACAAGCAACAAGGATCGTACCGCTATTTGGAATGTTAAGTGGACTGGTTGCAACAACTGAGACTCCGATTCGGAGGGTGGAGATGATACACCTGTAGCGAAAAATGCCGCTTTCGGACAGTCGTGGGCAGAGTTGCCCGCGGCGTCCGAGGGTAGCGGTTACACAGAGAGCTACAGCAAGTGTGTTAGGTTGATAACCGATGCGCAGCTGCAGAGCGACGGCTGTTATCCACGAAACTACTCTATCTGTTACGACACCAAGAATTATGTAGCGCGTTGGGTTGCCTATCCGATGCACAGTTACTACTTAAGTGGAGAACATGACAGTGAGACGTTTGTAGCAGATCCGAACTTTGAGGAGTGGGAGCAGATTGGCAGCACTTACCGCTACGACAAAGACCAAAGTAATGGTACAACGACAGACTACGATCGTGGCCACCAGATAGCCAAGGCGCAGCGCACAGTGACCGGTACAGCACGAGAGCAGACCAATTACAACACCAACATGACACCGCAGTATTGGTCGCTCAATCAGAAGAGTTGGGTGTCACTTGAGGAGAAGGAGCGCGGGGCGTGGATGTGTAGCGATACGCTCTACATGGTTTCGGGATGTCACTTTGATAACTACAACACAAAGATTCCAAACAACGACGGAAAGAGTTGTCCAGTGCCGACGCACTACTTCAAGGTAATGCTCCGCACAAAGAGTGGTAACAGTGGTAAAAAGGTGGCAAACTGCTCGGCTGATGAACTTATCTGTGCCGGCTATTGGGTAACAAACACTTCAAATGCTGTTCCGGTGCTAAAATCGGTAGCGGAGATAGAAAAACTGACAGGTTTTACATTCTTTGTCAATGTGCCGAATGCGCCGAAAAATAGATACTCAGCCTCCGACTGGCAATAACAATAAAATCCCGCTTTCATGCGGGATTTTTTATTTAATATACTCTCTGTCCGAAGATACTTGAGCCGATGCGTACCATTGTAGAGCCGCAGGCGATGGCGATAGGGTAGTCGTCAGACATGCCCATTGAGAGGGTGTCGAAACTACTATCGAAAAATCTCTCAAGGCTCTGCTTAATGGTTGCGAGGCGTTCAAAATCGGCGCGAACAATTGTTTCGTCCTCGGTAAAGGTTGCCATGCCCATAATGCCACGGATGCGGATATTTTTCAGATTATTCAGAGCGCCAGAAGCGACAAATTCTTGAAGTTCCTCTGTATCCCAACCACTTTTGGTCTGCTCACGAGCAACATGTACTTCCATCAGGCAGTCGATAACTCTATTGCAGCGTTCAGCTTCACGGTTGATGCACTCTGCAAGTCGTTGGCTATCAACAGAATGTATGAGCGACACGAATGGGACAATGGCTCTAACTTTATTGGTCTGCAGGTGGCCAATCATATGCCACTCAATATCGCTTGGCAGCGTCTGCTGTTTTGCAACAAGCTCTTGCACACGGCTCTCACCAAAGATTCTCTGTCCCGCCTCGTAAGCTTCGGTGATAGCCTCGGCGGGGTGAAACTTAGATACTGCGACAAGGGTAACGCTGGCAGGTAGACTGGAACGTATATCCAATATTTTCGATGCAACAGACATAATTTCTATAATTTTATTACAAAGATAGCTCAAACTATGCGCCAATGCAAGATTTTCAAAGAAAATTACTATCTTTGTAACTATGAGACGTTTTATTATATCAATACTTACCCTTTGCATCGCATCGTTTGCGGTGGCAGAGGAGCGCAAGGCTCCAAAGATTATTGCAGGGCCTTACATTCAGGCGTGTAGTCAGACTGAGTTTACTGTTGTGTGGCAGACCGATAGTGATGCGTTGAGTTGGGTGGAGATAGCGCCTGACGACGGTACGCACTTCTATAACCGACAACGAGAGCAGTTCTTTCACACCATTCATGGCCGCCGTCCGATTACTCAATGGCATTGTGTAACCGTAACTGGACTTGAGCCAGGAACAACTTACCGCTATAGGGTTCTTAATAAGGGAGTTGTTCTCAATGAGGGAAATCGCCGTGTGCGATATACGGAGAGTAAGGGTAGCAATGTCTATCGTCGTGAGCCTTATCGCGTGCGAACACTGAGCAATTCTGCGCAAGTGACTCGTTTTGCTATAGGCAATGATTTTCATGATAAAACAGAGGAACTGACTTCGCTATTCTCTAAGGATGTTATTACCGCGGACAAGTATGACTTTGTTATCTTTAATGGCGATATGGTAAGCAGCTTTGAGAGTGAGCAGCGCATTGTCTCTAGTGTGGTGATTCCTGCATCGCCATTTGCCTCTCAGGTGCCCCTCTTCTATGCTCGTGGAAATCACGAGACTCGCGGTGCGTGGGCTACAGAGTTTATAAACTATTTTCCAACCTCAACGGGGGTACCATACTATACTTTCAACTCTGGTGATGCAATGTTTATCGTTCTTGATGCTGGTGAGGATAAGCCTGATAGTGATGTAGAGTATCACGACCTTGTGCGCTATGATATCTATCGTGAGCAGCAGGCTCAGTGGCTTAAGAATGTTGTTGAGAGTGAACAATTTAAGGCGGCTGCGGTGAAGGTTGTAATTATTCATGTTCCACCAAAGAGTACCGGCTGGCATGGAGAGGCTGAGGTGGCACGACTATTTGTACCGATACTTAACTCTGCAGGTGTAGACGCTATGTTTTGTGCTCATATTCACAAGTATCGTTTTAGTGAGGCAGGTGACCCGATTTATGGATGCGACTTCCCTGTTATCTGCAACCCAAATCGCACGAGAATGGATGTAGAGGTGACAAAGGAGAAGATTACATATACGACTACCAACGCTGAAGGTAAAATTATAACTAACGAAATATCAATCAAATAATAACAATGAAAAGAGTAATTTTAACACTAGCACTTGCTGTGGCAGCTGTTTCTGCCTACGCTTGCACCAACTTTATTGTAACAAAGGGAGCTTCAACAGATGGCTCAGTGATGGTGACATACGCTGCCGATTCACATCAACTCTATGGTGTGTTGTATAAGTACAATCCAACAAAGAAGGCGGAGGCAACAATGCCTGTATATGAGTGGGATACGGGTAAATATCTCGGCGATATTGCTCAGGCACCAGTAACATACGCTACAGTTGGTAATATGAACGAACATTCGTTGATTATCACAGAGACCACTTGGGGTGGTCTTCCGCAGCTCGAGGATCCAAATGGTAAGATTGATTATGGTTCACTGATTTACATTACCCTGCAGCGCGCCAAGACAGCTCGTGAGGCTATTGCTACAATCGTTGAGCTTGCAAATACCTATGGCTATGCGTCATCAGGTGAGAGCTTCTCTATTGCCGATAAGAATGAGGCGTGGATTATGGAACTGATTGGAAAGGGTAACTCAACAAATGACCCATCTCGCAAGGGTATTGTATGGGTGGCTCGCCAGATTCCGGATGGATATGTATCGGCGCACGCAAATCAGGCTCGCATTACTAACATTCCGAAGAATGACCCAACCTGCCTCTACTCTGAGGATGTAATCTCATTTGCTCGCAAGGAGGGTCTGTTTGATGGTGATGATAAGGACTTTAGCTTCTGTGATACTTATGCACCTGCAGACTTTGGCGCTATGCGTGGCTGTGAGGCTCGTGTATGGAGTTTCTTCCGCTCTGTAGCAGAGGGTATGGATGCTTATGTAGATTTTGCTATGGGTGTAAATCCAGAGAACAAGATGCCTCTGTGGGTTAAGCCGACCGAGAAGATTAGCCCAAAGAGGCTCTTTGACGCTATGCGTGACCACTATGAGGGTACACCTATGGATATGACAACCGATATTGGTGCCGGTGGTAGCCATTTGCCATATCGTTGGCGTCCTATGTACTTTACTGTTGATGGAGTAGAGTACTGTAACGAGCGTGCTACAGCTACTCAGCAGACTGGTTTCTGGCTCTGTGGTCAGGCTCGCGAGGGTAAGACTGGTATTCTCTGGTTTGGTGTAGACGATGCAGCGACATCTGCCCTTACACCTATATATGTAAATACTACTGAGGTGCCTTGGTGTCTAAGCGAACAGAATGGCTCAATGCTTAAGTACTCTGATAGCTCTCTGTTCTGGATTACCAACCGCGTAGCTCAGTTCGCATACCTTAGATATGATGTTATCGGCAAGAAGGTACGCGAGAGTGTAGATGCATGGGAGAATGCAATGCTTGAGAAGGTAAAGCAGATTGATGTTGCTATCGGTAACACTCCGAAGGCAAAGAAGCAGGCTAAGATTGCCACAGAGTTTACTCTTGAGGGGGCACAGCTGCTATTTGACACTTGGGTTGAACTTGACAAGTACCTAATGGTCAAGTATATTGACGGAAATGTCAAGGGCGAGGATGCAAATGGCTTTATTGACAACGGCAATGGCAAGGATATTCCTGGTAAGATTGAGCAGCCAGGATATAGCGAGAAGTGGAAGAGGGCTGTTGCAGCAGACAATGGCAGAATCCTCGAGGTGGTTAAGTAGTGATTACCTATATAAAGAATAAAGAGTAGCTTGTTGAAGCTACTCTTTATTCTTTTTTAGAATCTCTTACTTCAACTTATTGCGCAGGTAGAAGTGATAAACAAGAGTACCTACAAAGTTTGTACAGAGAATAAGCAGTGTAACCAAAATCTTAATTACCAAGTCTGTTCCAGGCTTCTTTGTAAAAAGATCATACACACAATAGATACCCCAGCATAAAAATACGAGACCAATTAACGATCCAATCATAGTTGTAAATGTTTTAGAGTGTTAAAAATTAGTTGTTTTTATAAAAGTTTCTTCATTATATACCACATCGCTAAGGAATAGCCCTTGAGCAGGTGCCCCGGCACTAGAGAGGCGCAGATCCTGAGCCTCAATAATTTTGCAGAACTCATCTACTGTATACCTTCCACGACCAACATCTACAAGTGTACCGACAATAGAGCGTACCATATTTCTTAAAAAGCGGTCCGCGCGAATTGTGAAACGCAACACTCCATCAGCCTCCACACTCCACTTGGCATCCATGATTCGGCAGATGTTAGTCTTGTTATTAGAGTTTAGCTTGGCAAAGGATGTAAAATCGCTGTAATTCATCAACTTAGATGCAGCTTCATTCATTGTATCAACATCCAGAGGAACATAGTATAACCATGCCGAATAACGGCGAAATGGGTTTTTAGTCTGAGAGATGAAATATGTGTACTCTCGCTCAGTAGCCCCAAAGCGGGCATGGGCAGTAGGTGATACGGGTGTGATAGAGAAGATGGCAATATCTTTGGGCAGCATCATGTTGAGCTTGTAGAGCAATTGTGTACAATCTACCTCAACTGCTGAGTCAAAATGTGCCACATAGTACGAAGCATTTACCCCAGTATCAGTACGCCCAGCGCCAACTATCTCGGTTGCTGTGCGTAGTAACTTTGTAAGTGCCTGCTCTATAGTTTGTTGTACTGTCGGCATCTCTGGCTGTCGTTGCCAACCACAATAGGCTGCACCATCGTATCTCAATTCTACAAAATATCGCATATACAAAGATACAATATTATAATAAAATCACAAAATCTCACATGTTAAAATTTGCATTTAGATGGCTATATATGCTTTAGTCAATAAATTGTTGAAAAAAAGGGATGCATTGTTTGGCTATTCGAAAAAAGTAGTGTAACTTTACGCTGTTGAAAAAACTTAAACTTGATATATGAAAAAGGTTGATGTAGTTCTCGGTCTTCAGTGGGGAGACGAGGGTAAAGGTAAGGTAGTTGATGTATTGACTCCTAACTATGATGTAATTGCTCGTTTCCAGGGCGGTCCAAATGCAGGTCACTCACTGCACTTTAATGGTGAGAAGTTTGTTTTGCACACAGTTCCTTCAGGTATCTTCCGTGATGGCTCTATGAACATTATTGGAAACGGTGTGGTAATTGACCCTGTTATTCTTGCTGAGGAGATTGCTCAGATTGAGGCTACAGGTATCGATGTAGTCGCACGAATGAAGATCTCTAAGCGTGCTCATCTGATTCTTCCAACTCACCGTGCTCTTGACGCAGCTAGCGAGGCTGCTAAGGGTAAGACCAAGATTGGCTCAACACTTAAGGGTATCGGCCCGGCATATATGGATAAGACCGGTCGTAATGGTCTTCGCGTGGGTGACATCCTACTTCCAGATTTTATGGAGCGTTATCAGGCTCTAAAGGAGAAGCATCTCTTCCAGCTTCGTCAGTATGACTATCAGGTTGATGTTGATGCATACGAGCAGGAGTGGTTCCGTGGTGTAGAGTCACTTAAGCGCTTTGAGTTTGTTGATAGCGAGATGCTTGTGAACAACTATCTGAAGAATGATACTACAATTCTTGCAGAGGGTGCTCAGGGTTCATTGCTCGACATTGAGTTTGGTACATATCCATTTGTTACCTCTTCAAATACCCTTTGCGCAGGTGTCTGCACCGGTCTTGGTGTTGCTCCTACACGTATCGGTGAGGTTTACGGTATCTTTAAGGCTTACTGCACCCGCGTTGGTAGCGGTCCATTCCCAACAGAGCTCTTTGACTCTACAGGTGAGACCCTTCGCCAGGTAGGTAATGAGTTTGGTGCAACTACAGGTCGTCCTCGTCGTTGTGGTTGGCTTGACCTCGTAGCTCTCAAGTATGCTGTTATGATGAATGGTGTTACTGCCCTTATTATGATGAAGTCTGATATTCTCAATGACTTTGATACTATCAAGGTTGCTGTAGGTTATCAGGTAGGTGATCAGCAGGTAGATTACTTCCCATATGAGGCTGATGATAGCATCGTTCCTGTTTACCGTGAGTTTGCTGGTTGGAACTGCGACATCTGCAATGTTCGCAACTATGATGAGTTCCCACAGCAGTTTAAGGACTATGTAGCCTTTATCGAGGCTGAGTGTGGTGTTCCTGTGAAGATTATCTCTGTGGGTCCAGACCGCGAGGAGACAATCATCCGATAATTTGTTGTGATAGCACGGCATTTACTGCCGCTAACAAAAATCCCAGCAATGGCTGTACGTTAAGTACTATCCATCGTTGGGATTTTTGCCGAGCGTTGTATCTGCCGTGCTCTGACAACAAACTAGAAGGTGCAACAACACCACCCTGACAACAAAAGATACTATGTGTTACTTATGATGTCCACACTTGCAGCCGTCGCCGTCGTGGTGGGCAAGGACGGTGTGTGGAACATGTCCATGGCTAACAATCTGGATAGGGCAGTTGTAGTTATCTAACTGCTCCTGGGTAATTATGTTTGAGTCGTGACGATGGACAGTTCTATTGACGCAGACAATACTCTTCACAGAGCTGGTGATAGTTCCTATATCATGCGAAACCATAACAATTGCCATCTGCTCATTTAGCTTGCGCAGTAGGGTGTATAGCTCATTCTCAAAGCGGTTATCTACAAAGTTTGTAGGCTCGTCAAGAATCAATAGCTTAGGCTCGGCAATAATTGCGCGACATAGTAGCGCTCGTTGCATCTGTCCGCCAGAAATTTCGCCGATAGATTTGTTTGCAACATCCGCAACGCCTGCAATATCAAGAAGTTGCATCGCCTTATGTCTATCTTGGCTAGTATATCTATGAAAAAATCCCTTCTCGCTCTGTAAACCCGACATTACCACCTCAATTACAGAGATTGGAAAGGAGCGGTCAAAGTTTGACTGCTGAGGAAGATAGCCTATTAGTCTCTCTGAATTTCTGTAAAGTGATGCGTCAAGAGTAATCTCTCCGCTATAGTCAATAATGCCGAGAATAGCCTTGATAAGCGTTGTTTTACCTCCGCCATTTGGGCCAATGATGCCTATAAAGTCGTCGCTATAAATATTGAGCGAAGCGTTCTGTAACGCTATTGTATTTTCGTAACGAACGGTTACGTTGTTCAAGGTTACTATTGGCGTCATCTTTTACTCAGTTATTAGGGTTGCAATAGTGACTATATTCTCAAATATATTTTCGTCTAACGGGTTGATTTCCACCGTCTCTGCGCCAATATCTTCAGCCACTATGGCTACACTTGACTCTGGAAACTCACTCTGATAAAAGACTCTCTTCATTCCATCGCGTCGTGCTCGCTCAATTATAGTCGCTAGGTGTTTGGCGCTAGGTTCTTTACCCTCATGTTCAATAGCCACCTGCTCGAGGTTATAGTCGCGTGCTAAATAGGTTAGGGCAGGATGGTAGATGATAAAGTAGGGGAGTGATGAGTTGTTGCAGAGCTTAGTTACAACACTATCTAACTCTTTAATTTGCTCATTTAGAGTGGAATATGCTGTGGTGTAATTCTTGTCCGGCACCATTGCAACAATGGCGTTATATGTATTCTTTGCCATAATGTCAATGCATTTTGGAGAACACCAGATGTGAGGATCAACACCGTGATGACAGTGCTTGCCATGGTGTGTGTGCGAACAGCTGCCGGCAATGGTTGCTATGCCTTGACTGAGGTTTATAACCTTGCTTTGGTCATGCACGCGCTGTAAAATAGACTTCTCAAAGTCAAGCAATCCAGTGCTTAGAACCATAACCGATTCATTAAGCGCAATAAATTGCTTAGGCGTAGGCTCGAAAGTCTCTGGTGAAGCACCTGCCGGTACAAGAACCTCAACACTGAAATCATCACCGACAATTGCCTCAACAATTGGCTTGAGCGGCGCTATGGATACAAATATCGTATTGTCGTAGCTCTTTTTCTCTATATTGTTGCAACTATATAGCATCATCGCTAGTGCTATATATATAAATAGGTATAAAATCTTTCTCATACTCTTATGGTGTTATTACGCAAAGGTAGTGCTAATTTACGAAAAGTGCACAATCAACCAAAAATAAATTGCTGGTAGGGAAAGTAGAATAATTAATATTAAAATGTGGTAATATGTACCTTATGTTAAATAAAATATAAAAAATAGATAATAGGGGTTATGTGTTAATGATTTGTTGAGAAACTTGTAAACAATGTAATAGTTTGATATTTAACATTTTAGCTAAATAATTGCTGTTAATTTAACCCTCTGAGAATTTAATGAATAATTTATTCTTGGAGATTGTTCAGAATTTTGGAGTATTGAGAGCTTAAATATTCTTGAGTAATTACTCTTTGCTGATGTAGCTCTACTTTTTAGGCGTGAAGCTTTCAAAGCTCTTGTCGCTGTAGATGACGATCACACGTTCGACCTCTGACGAAGTGCGAGCGGATGCAGAACTCTTAGTTGGAGTTGAGGAGTCGATCATCTCAAAGAGAGTCTGGTCGCCTGCCTTGGATGAAGTCGGAGTAGTACTCTGTTTCTCCTCTATCTGTGTCTGAAGAGATTGATCCTTAACTGTTGCAAATGTCGCATTGGGGTCATCGCTCAATCCCAACCACCAAAGAGGGGAGTAGTCCGAGAAGACCTCTATGATTTTTGCGGTTAGCTTAAAGTTTGGCATGTTGCGCCCTACCAGTAGGTGAGAGATGACAGGTGGTTTAACACCAACCATCGCAGCTATCTGTCCAACTCGCAAACCGGTCTGATTCATCAAATACTCTAATTTTTCCTTCATTTTTGCCAATTTTTACAAAGGTAAACAATTTTAACAAAAATAACAAATTAACATAGCACTTTTATTAACAATAACAGTTATTAACAATGTTTACAACTGTACACAGTAGAGCAATTGTTAAATTATGAAAAGCGTTTCAATTTAAGTAAAACTAAATATATAATATGTAAATGGCAGAATAATAATACATTAGAACTATATTTTATAGTCATATCGCACAGCTATCTACAAGCATGTAATATTTTGCGCATTAACCTAAAGCAATATGATATTAAACCACGTAACTCATTGATATATAGTATAGTTATGTTTATAAATACAAAAACTGAACAATATTCTCAAGGTGGAAAAAGTGATAATTTCTCGAGTTTCGCAAGTCGTTACAAATGTTATAAAATACTAATTATTAACAATAGTTAAGATGCCTGAATTTAACAAAAGTAAACAAATGTAATTGTCTTGTATATTACAAATGTTAATTATACAGTCTGAAAACCTTAAAATTCTCAATTTTTTAGAAATTTTTACTAGTTAATAATCTCTCCTTCTATCCTTTGTTTTGATTTTACTTTATTATGTTAAATATCTGTGTTAATAAAAAAGTAAAAAGTCCCTATATCATTGGATATAAGGACTTTATAAAATGTTAATAACTACCCTATCGGTTCAGTTTCAGTGCTATTTCTGAGAACTCTTCTGGAGTTAATTTGAGCTTTTCCTTGCGGAAATCAACATCGTTTTCGGTGTTCATAGGTATCAAATGGATGTGTGCATGAGGCACCTCAAGGCCCAAAACTACCATTGCAACCTTCTTGCACCCTGTCATTTTCTCTATTTTAGCAGCGATTTGTTTAGCAAATACAACCATGCCGCCTAGAGTTTCATCGTCAAGGTCAAAAATATAGTCAGTTTCGCACTTAGGAACTACCAATGTATGACCCTTAGCTAATGGATTGATGTCCAGAAAGGCAAAATAATCGTCATTTTCAGCGACTTTATAGCACGGTATCTCCCCTGCTATGATTTTTGAGAATATTGTAGCCATAATTTACATTATATATAGGTTAAAAATCTTCTTCTTTGAATTTAGGGGTTAAAATCTCTGAATATATCACCGCTTTTCTTAGGTCGAATTCTGTATCATCCTCATCTTTTGAGGTGTTTTTTGGGGTATTATTGGCCTTTTGGCGCGATGTTGTACTTTGAGCTGGAGTGGAACTTTTCGTCATTGGCGTTTTTGTTGCCGTTGATGTATAAAGAGGAGTTCCTATCATAGTTAAAGTATCGCTTGAGGTGGCGGGTGTCATATTACTTAAATCATTACTTGAGGTATTATCTGTATCATTAATATCTATAGGTGCTTGTACCTTCTGTTTTGCCTTAGATTTTTTGCCACTTTGTGTGATTATAGTGACTAAAATTAGCAGAGCTGTGGTGATGATAGTCTCTAACATGGCTTTACTCTTTATTATCAATACTACGTTTAACAGATTCAATGCCCTTTATATGTCTAAACTTATCCATGATGGCATTTAGGGAGTCGGTATCTTGAACATAAATGCTTAGATTTCCCTCAAAAATGCCGTCGTGGCTGCGTATAGATACCTCGCGAATGTTGATACTAAAGTCCTCTGAAACGACGCGAGAGATCTCTAAAAGTAGTCCCATCCGGTCAATTCCCCTCAATTCTATGGTTGAGAGGTACGAAACAGCTTTATGTTGCGACCAGTGAATCTGTTCTTTGATGATATTTTGACCGAATAGCGATGCTAAACGGTTTAGTTCATGGCACGTGGCTTTATGTACTATGATTCGCCCTGTCATGGGATCCTTAAAGCCGACTACGCTATCTCCAGGAAGCGGATTGCAGCAGCTTGCAATGGTGAATTTATCTATCTCTGGGTCTTGATTTGCGGTTTGCGTGTTAATATCCTCAATGTTATCGTCTTTGCGAGAGTCGCGCCATAACTTCCAGAATTTCAACATTTTACTTGCGGAGCTTGACTTGATAATCTTCTCGATATTGTCAAGTGATATTATACCAGCGCCTATTTTACTGTAAAATTCATCTTTATATTTACAGCCGTATGCCTGCATTACTTTGCGCAACACACTTCCGCTTAAAGTGATGTTGAATTGTGCAACTTTCTGCTCAAAAATGGCTAGTCCGTGGCTAATGTTATCCTCTCGTTCACGCTTCAGGTAGTTTGCAATCGCCTGCTTCGCCTTTGTAGTAACCACAATATCAATCCATTCAGGCTTTGGTGAGGCGTTGTCTGCCGTGATTATCTCAATTTGATCGCCAGAGTAGATTTGTTTTGTTACCGGTTCAATTTTATGGTTGATTTTGGCACCGATGGCTTTGTTTCCAATCTTGGTATGGATGTCGTATGCGAAATCAAGAGCAGTGGCTCCAAATGGTAGTTTTCGTTGTTCGCCCTTCGGTGTAAATACTGTTATTTCAGATGTATACAACGATAACTTAAAGTTATCCAAGAACTCAACAGCATTCTCCGTTGAGCCGCTCAGAGCATCACGAATCTTTCCTAACCAGTTGTCAAAGGCATCTTCGTTTTGCGCGGCTTGTTTGTACTTCCAGTGTGCAGCAAAGCCGTGGTCGGCTATCTCCTCCATACGCTGCGTGCGTATCTGTACCTCTACCCAAATGCCATCATTGCCCATAACTGTTGAGTGTAGAGCCTCGTAGCCGTTAGCTTTTGGCATGCTAATCCAGTCGCGTAAACGATCGGGCTTTGGCGTGTAAATATCTGTGATTGAGGAGTATATCTGCCAGCACTGAGTCTTCTCTGATGGGAACTGAAGTGGCTTGAATACTATGCGAATAGCAAAGAGGTCGTAAATCTCCTCGAATGGTATCTGCTTGCGCTGCATCTTTGACCATATCGAGTAGATGCTCTTTACTCTTGCGGAGAGTTTATAGTCTATATTATTCTGTTGAAGTATTGCATGAATTGGAGCGCAGAACTTATTGATATACTGTTGTCTTTCTGGCTCAGTTTCCTCGATTTTACGCTGTATTTCGGCGTATTCATCAGGGAAACGGTATTTCATACATAGGTCCTCAAGCTCACTCTTGATGGGGTATAATCCAAGTCGATAAGCGAGTGGCGCAAATAGGTGGATTGTTTCGCCTGTTACCTTTATCTGCTTATCTTTTGGCATGTAGCCGAGTGTGCGCATGTTGTGCAGTCTGTCGGCAATCTTAATGAGGATAACCCTGACATCATGCGATAGTGTTAATAATACCTTGCGGAAATACTCGGCTTGAGCTGATGTGTCTGCGTTAAAGACGCCGGACATCTTTGTTAGGCCGTCTACCATGGAGGCTATTTTCTGTCCGAAAATTCGCTCTATGTCCTCGACGGTGTATTCTGTATCCTCTACTACATCGTGTAGCAAAGCGGCGACAGCGGACTTAACGCCCAGTCCTATCTCTTCGATAACAATCTTGGCTACAGCAATAGGATGCAGGAGGTATGGCTCTCCTGATCGGCGCCTTACCCCCTGATGTGCCTCCTTTGCTAAGAAGAATGCACGCTTGATGAAATTCCAGTCATCCTCGCCCTTGCAAATTTTGCTGCAAGAGGCTTTGAGGTCTTGCCAAGCTTCATCAATTACTCTTTCATCTTCCCTACTGTAGTCCATTTGTTAGTTTATACCCTATTTTGCCATCATGGTTTCGCGAACCTTAGCCTCTACCTCGGCACGGATCTCCTCGTTGGCTGTGAGGAAATCCTTTACGGCATCTCTACCCTGTCCAATCTTGGTCTCTCCGTATGAGAACCAAGAGCCGGACTTCTTGATAATTCCGTAGTCCACTGCAAGGTCAATAATCTCGCCAAGCTTAGAGATTCCCTCGCCAAACATGATGTCAAACTCTGCTTTCTTGAATGGAGGTGCTACTTTGTTCTTTACAACCTTAACGCGTGCGCGTGCTCCGAGCTGCTCCTCGCCATCCTTGATTACAGATGTGCGGCGAATATCAATTCGTACGCTGGCATAGAACTTTAGCGCGTTACCTCCGGTTGTAGTCTCAGGGTTGCCATATACAACGCCAATCTTGTCACGTAACTGGTTGATGAAGATGCAGACGGTCTTGGTCTTAGATATGCTTGCAGTGAGCTTTCTTAGTGCCTGCGACATTAATCGTGCCTGTAATCCCATCTTTGAGTCACCCATCTCGCCCTCAATCTCGGCCTTTGGGGTTAGAGCGGCAACTGAGTCGATGACAATAATATCTATTGCGCTTGAGCGAATAAGAGAGTCGGCAATTTCAAGTGCTTGCTCGCCATTATCTGGCTGTGAAATAAGTAGATTCTCAACATCTACGCCCAACTTCTGTGCATAGTAGCTGTCAAAGGCGTGCTCGGCATCGATAAATGCAGCAATGCCACCCTGCTTTTGAGCCTCTGCAATGGCGTGAATGGCCAATGTGGTCTTACCTGATGACTCAGGGCCATAAATCTCAATAACACGACCTTTAGGATATCCGCCTACGCCAAGGGCAACGTCAAGGGTGATAGAGCCAGATGGAATAACGGGTATATCTGTAACCTGCTCGCTGCTCATGCGCATGATGGAACCGCGACCAAAGTCCTTCTCGATTTTATCCATCACCGCCTTTAGTACTTTCAGTTTCTCTGGATTAACTTCTGCCATAACTTTTCTATTTTTTTATATTATATTACTCAATTTCAAACATCTGCTTTGCCAACGAAAGTAGCAAAAGAGAGCTAATAAATAAAACACAAATCATTTTGCACTCAAAGTTAAGATTTTTTTTTCAAATTACCAAGTCATTATAGTCTCAATCTGTCCCTCAAGCTCCTCTTGAGTGCGATTAAGACGTGTTCTGCAGCTCGGACAGAAAATAGGCGCTTCGGTCTCGATACTACACTCGCACCCTACGCAGGCACGAATAACACCAAAGTCATCATCTGCAATGTGTAAAAACTCGGTTCCGCAATGCTTGCACTTAATCTTGTAACTAGCTCCCATAATTTTAAGGTTTTAATGGTTTTACTCTAATTTTTATCTACTCCAACTATCGCTGCCGTTGCAAATTGTCCCTAAAACGTTAGCGATCATAGCGATGAATACTAATATTGTAAACATAATAGTTGTTCATTTATTGGTTTCCGAGTGCAAAGTAATTGCCATTTTGTGACAGGTTGTGTCACAAGAAAAAATAGTGCAAAAAAAATGTGCAACTTTTTCTGTTGCACACTGTTTTTCTCTATATTTTCAAAAAAATCTACTTCTTTCGTAATGTAATATTTGTATATAGGTGAGTTGCGCTTGTGGCTATATCGGCGTTATTGAAGTACTCGCCATTCTCTTTGCCGTCAATATCTTCAAAATCGACCCTTGTAGAGGCTTCAAAATGGTGGGAAAAGTGGTACCTTCCCTCGCTGTCTGTGGTTGTGCTGATCTCTAAAGTGGGTACGCTAACTTTAATGCCTGGTATGGGTGCATTTGTGTCGCTGCCATATACCACTCCGCTGATGTCGTCAAATGGTGTAGGATCCATCTCATAGTCAGCCGTTGGCACGCCGTAGCAGGCTGTGAATAATGGCGATGCTGAAAAACCGAGCATATATATCGCTGCTCGCTTGAGTTTGGATTTGAACGGCTCTTTCATAGTTGCACAGGCTTGTGTTAGACTCTACAAAGCTAAATAAAAATCCCCTATAAAGCAAATTTTATAGGGGAAATATGTAAAGTAAACTTTACTTTTCTATTTAGGCATTGATGCTGAGCGAACTCTGAACCAGTTGGTATTAGCATCGGTAGACTCCCAAAGGCGATACTCAGAGTGGTTGCCCCAGCCGGCTGGGCGATCCTTAATCTTGGTATCCTCGCCAGTGTCGTTGTCTACGTATTTGCTAATCATTGAGTGCCAGCCCTTTATGCGTGCAATAGAGGTAGTGTAGTAGAAGTGGCCATTGCTGCTACAAAGCTCTTTAAGTGCATCAATATAAATCTTTTTGTAGTCGTTAAACTGCAGAATCTTGGCAAGCAGTGGAGAGACATCACTATTACCCCACTTTAGCGCGTCGTGGCGACCAGAGTCGTTCTGAACACCGCAGTTGTGGCTTGTGCCAAGGGTGTTGTCGTAGTCGTACGGGATGATGTAAAATTTGTAGTTTGTAGGGTCGGTAGAGTTAAAGTAGATGTAGAAGTTATTGGTATTATTCCAATAGTCATCCCACATGCCCACTGCAACATTTACAGCGTATGTGCGCAGAAGAAGGTTAATGTCAATAGTCTTGCCCAGCCAGTCGTGGAGCTGCTGACCCTTGAGGTCGCGCAGTTGCTTCATAAAGTGTAATAGCTGACTTTTGGCAATGCTTAGGTCGCTGTTTATCTCCTCTACCTCATATGTTGGGTCGTAGTCGTCGCTACTCTCACCCATACTGGCGTTCTTGTCGCGGTCATAGTTGAGCGAAGCTCCCCAGTTGCACTTCCAAAGGTTACCCTTGTGGTTGCCAAACTTATCTTTGCGCATCTTGAGGTATGTATCGTCAATGGTCTCGTTCATCTCGTAAATACCATAGTATGCAGGCTTTGCATCGCCCTCTACATGTATCCAAAGGCGACAGTAGCAGTTCTCAATGGCTGTCCAAACGCCAAAGCGGCGGAAAAGGTCGTAACAGTATATTTCACGACAGTATGCAGCATCGTCTTTGAACCACTTAAGATACATCTTGCGAATACCGCGAATAGTATGCTCCTCGTCCTTGTTGTACTTGCGGAAGTTGAATTGGAAGTGGCAGTGTTGCCAATCTGCATTGTCCTTAACGTGGCCGCCATTGCTGTTCTCTGGACGACGACGAGAGGTGTTGCCCTTTAGACGCACGCCAGCATCATTTACAATGTAGTTCTCACCCTTGAGCTTCATATCTACGTCACAGTGGAAGTACTCCTTGGTATTGCTGTTCTTGTCGTACTCGGAGAGCATACGATTCCACTCCTTTAATGAAATGGTCATGTGAACTTCGGGTAGAGAACTTAAGTCAAAGACATAACTGCGCTCGTCGCCCCACTCTACTGGTTTGTCGCTACTGCCTGAGTTGTTATTATCGCCGTTGTTTTCTGTGTTGCCTTGGTTGTTGCCAGGTCTGTTCTCAGCTCGGTCAATATCACTCTTGCCACATGATACAGTAAGTAGCAGTAGGAGGGTAAATATTACTCTATACATTACTTTAAGTATTTATTTATATAATTTGTTATATAATCTTTTAATTCAGGAGATTCGCTTATGTCTATATCGTCTAAAAGACCTGTCACAAAGCGGGCTACACCTTGTAGATTTGCAACCTTGCATTCGAGTAGCCAGCGACTGTCGTTTAGTTGTGTAATATATCTTTCGGAGAGAGGATACTCCTCCATAATTAGATTGTAAGCAAGTCGACCGAGGTGTAGTTTTATGGGTATCAGCTCGGCGTTTGGCTGTGCAATCATGCGAAAAATGTCGATAAATCCTTCGCGGTGCTGCTCTGTGTGTTGCCAAGCGGTTGATGTAGTCTCTACGGAGTCAATACGTGCAGTCTTGAAAATCTTACACTTGCCATCCTCGGTGTCGTAGCACCATACATTAACATAATTTGTTGTAAAGGCAAAAGGCTCTACGCGGCGGTCGCGTATAGAGTGTGACGATTGATAGTTGTGTAGTATAACCTGCTGTTTATTCTCAATGGCCTCAATGAGCGAATGGACATTGCTTGAATTGCGACCTTTGACAATCGTATCGGCAAGGGTACGGCTGTCGTATACAGAGTATAGTTTGCGTTTAAGATTCTGCTTGAGCAGGTTTGTATCGTCAATACTCTCAATAGCACGGCGAAGAATCACAGCCTCCTCCTCGGTGAAGTGCACCAACTGGGATATATCCTTGAAATGTGGTGACTCTTTGTCAAGGCGAATACATCCCCTACTCTTTTTGATTACAAAGCCGGCCTCACGGAAGCTATCAATGTAGCGGTAGATTGTACGACGTGACATATCGAGTCGTTCGGCAATATCATCTACCGAGTACTCGACGTTTGCTGTTAGTAGCTTCATAAGGCGAAGCAATCTTTCGAGCTTTGGCTGGTCCATCGTGACAAAGATAATAAAAAATCGGCATATTGCTATGCCGATACAATTTTTTCAAGGTCTTCAACTTGTAGCTTGAAGGCTTGATCTGTCTCCATCAGGTTGGTGATTGTTTTGCACGAGTGGAGAACTGTTGCATGGTTGCGACCACCCAGTGCGGTACCTATAGCTGTCAGAGGAATCTTTGTCAGCTGTTTGGCGAGATACATCGCAATTTGGCGAGCAATAGCCACCTCGCGAGTTCTCTCGGCTGAGAGTAGGCGCTCCTTGTCAACATTCATCTGCTCGCAGATGGTGTCGATAATGTGGTCAATAGTTATCTCCTTCTGGTAGAGTGAGATATATCCCTTCAAAATCTCCTTAGCCAAAGATATTGTAATCTTCTTACCCATAAACGAGGTATTTGCAACAAGTGATGAAATTGCACCCTCAATCTCGCGAATATTTGCAGAGATATTATCGGCAAGGTAGTTGATTACATCGGTTGGTATCTCAGCACCGAGACGTGTAGCCTTGGCCTTGATAATCTTAATCTTGGTCTGGTAGTCAGGAATGTTGATTTGCGCTGATAGACCCCACTTAAAACGTGTGAGCAGTCGCTCCTCAATATCCTTCAACTCTACAGGTGGTTTATCAGATATAAGCACAAGTTGCTTTCCGGACATCTGCAGATGGTTGAAGATGTTGAAGAAGGCATTCTGTGTGCCTGGCTTACCAGAGAGCTCCTGAATATCGTCAAGAATAAGTACATCTACACCCTGATAGAAGTGGATGAAGTTTGGAATATTCTTCTCGATAGTCGCTGCCTGGAACTGAGACTGGAACTTACTCATAGCCACGTAGAGAACCTGCAACTCCGGGTGACGCATGCTAATCTCGTTACCGATAGCCTGAGCAACGTGAGTCTTACCCAATCCTGAATCACCATATATATATAGTGGGTTGAATGGGGTGCTGTTACCTGGGTTTACAGCTACAGCCATACTTGCAGAGCGCACAAGACGATTGCACTCACCCTCGATAAAAGTTTCAAAGGTGTAGTTGTGGTTTAGCTGTGGGTCAAACCTCGGTGTAGTTTTTTGAACAATTCCTGGGATTATTAAGCCAGGATTTTGTATATTTGCAGGGTTGATACGAGTTGGAACACTCTGACTCGAGCTGTTTGTTGCTGACTGGATAGTCTGCTGTTCGCTCTTTGGCACTGCATAGCAGAGACGTGTTTGACAACCAAAAGTCTGTGCGATAAGAGGACGTAATACGTTGATGTAACGCTCCTCAATCTGGTCTACAAACGATTTGCTAGGTACACGCAGACGCAACTTTGAACCATCGAACTCAAGAGGTACGATGGGAAGAAACCATTTAGCAAACTCCTCAGCAGAGGTTTGTGCCTGTATTTGACTCAGGCAGTTTTGCCAGGCGTCTTTGTATGCGACTGTAGTTGTGTGCATATTGTTGATTGTCAGTCAGTTGTAATATTGGGTAAGTGTGTCTCAAGTGGCTCTTTAATCATGAGCCTTGTTTTGACAATGCAAAGTTGTGAATAAATTTATATTAAAAAAAACCTACACCCTATTGTTTATTTGATTTTTTATTTTATAGAAAAACGGAGCGAAAAATAGATGTAAAATTTAACTCGCTGATAATGAATAATAGAAAAAATTTCACTATATTTGCATTATGGGAATTTAAGTATCAACAATACTTTTGGTATAAGAAAAACCTATATTAAAACTAAATAATAAAAAATTCTAAAATGAGCAATTTAGATCAATTAGTACAGTCAAAGGCTCAGTCGTGGCTTGATGGAGATTACGACGAGGCTACAAAGGCGCAGGTGCGTCATCTTATGGAGAACGACCATAATGAGTTGGTCGAGAGTTTCTATAAGGATTTGGAGTTTGGAACAGGTGGTTTGCGCGGTATTATGGGTGTAGGTACAAATCGTATGAATAACTACACTGTGGGTTTTGCTACTCAGGGTCTTGCTAACTATCTGAAAATCAATTTCCCTGGTGAGGAGATTAAGGTGGCTATCGCTCACGATTCTCGTAACAACTCTCGCACATTTGCCGAGCGTGTAGCTGATATTTTTGCTGCAAATAACTTCAAGGTATACCTTTTTGATGCACTTCGTCCTACTCCGGAGCTCAGTTTTGCTATCCGTGAGCTTGGTTGTCAGAGTGGTGTTATGGTTACCGCTTCACACAACCCTAAGGAGTATAATGGATATAAGGCTTACTGGGCTGATGGCTCACAGGTTACCTCTCCGCACGATGTTAATATTATAAAGGAGGTTGAGAAGATTACAGAGGTTAGTCAGGTGCTTACCGGTGGCAACCCTGAGAATATCACTATTCTTGGTGAGGAGTTTGATCAGAAATATCTTGCTGCTATCAAGGCCCTCTCGCTCTCTCCTGAGTGCGTGGCAAATAATGCAGATATGAAGATTGTCTACACTCCACTTCACGGTGCTGGTGTAAATCTTGTTCCTGCTTCGCTTGCAAACTTTGGTTTTAAGAATGTAATTACTGTAAAAGAGCAGTGCGTTCTTGATGGTAACTTCCCTACTGTTGCCTCTCCAAACCCTGAGGAGCGTAAGACTATGCAGATGGCTATCGACCTTGCGCAGGCAGAGAACGCAGACCTTGTTCTTGCAACAGATCCAGACTCAGACCGCCTTGGTGTTGCTCTGAGAACTGGTAAGGGTGACTATGTTCTTCTTAATGGTAACCAGACACTTGTCCTTATTATGTGTTATCAGCTTACTCGTTGGGCAGAGCTTGGCCTTATTAAGGAGGGTGACTATGTTGTCAAGACTATCGTTACCTCTATGATGCCAGATGCAGTAGCTGCACACTACGGTGTTAAGTGTTACAACTGCCTCACTGGATTTAAGTACATCGCAAAGATTATCCGCGAGCAGGAGGGTAAGCACACCTATATCGGTGGTGGTGAGGAGTCATTTGGTTATCTTGCCGGCTCTTATGTACGTGATAAGGATGGTGTATCTGCTTGCTCACTCGCTGCAGAGGCAGCTGCTTGGTGCCGCGATACAAAGGGTATGACTCTCTATGAGTGGTTGCAGGACCTCTATGTTAAGTTTGGCTTCTACCGCGAGAGCCTTGTAAATGTTGTTCGTAAGGGTAAGGATGGTGCAGAGCAGATTCAGAATATGATGATTCAGTTCCGTGAAAACCCTCCAAAGACAATCCTTGGCTCGCCAGTAGTTCAGGTTTACGACTATAAGACCCTTGAGGTTCTTGATACAGTCTCTGGCGTTAAGTCGGCTATTGAGGGCATTGAGGATAAGAGTAACGTTCTTCAGTGGGTAACTGCTGATGGTACAAAGGTCTCTGTTCGCCCTTCTGGTACCGAGCCAAAGATTAAGTTCTACTTCGGTGTTAAGGCTACCCTGCCATCTGTAGATCAGTTCGATGAGGTTCAGGCAGCTCTTGATGCTAAGATGGAGGCGATTAAGGCAGAGCTCAACTTATAATTTTGTTGTGAAAATAGGGCTTTAGCCGCACATCCCTAAAAGTAAACCCCTTTGGACTGTAGTTTTTACTACTATCCCAAAGGGGTTTCTTTTGTAATGCACGCCTACTACCGCGTTTTGACAATAAAATGGTGCAAGAATTCAGTGTCATGCAAGTAGTAAATAAAAAACATCCGCAGAAATGCGGATGTTGTGCTAATAGCCAAAAGCAAATGGCTACTTACTCTCATATGGTCCGTGGATGGACTTTACGTCGTAGTTGAAATTGGTATCATCAAGCAGATAGACCATAAAGTTATCTCCGCCAGGTGCAACTCGAAGAACTATGTGGCCGTCATATCCACCAATTTTATCAATCAACTCCCTGTTGTCATTGAGAGTCTGATGGTGTATATTTGTGGCAAAGAAATCTTTTACCGTTGGTAAAATCTCTGCTAATTTTTCTGGGTGTGGTTTTGTTGAGGCAAAGCAGTGTCCGATAGCTACTTGTGGGTCAAAATTTGTGCTAAGCATCTTAGAACCCCACGAGTTTGAGGCTAAGTGGTGGTTACACTTGAACGCCTCAAGATTGCCGTTGCCAATAAAATCGCTAAAATAGAGCGCCATGAGGTTTTGTGGTGAACTTGTCAAATCTCCACAGGCTATATAGTCAAATTTTCCATAAGTTATATGAAAGCCACATGAGCAAGGGTTTCCACTACCCTTTGGTTTTGAGCCTAATAGTGTTTCATTGCCGGAGCTATCCTTGCCCCATACAAATCCATTAGCGCATATATTGAAAATTGAGAAGTTGTCGTACTTTGCGGCATTGTTTTTTAGAACTATCTGCTCCGTGCCAGGTGTAAACCTCTCAGCTGTGAATTTGCCTTCACGAACACCCCAAGTGACAAAAGTTGCCCAATCTGTAGCAAGCTGACCCTCAATCGCTGGTGTACTATCATCTTCGGTGTATGTTGGATATGCTCGGTCAAGTATGTGATTGTACGGCACACGGTCGTACAGAGCCAATAGTCCCGCCTTGCGATAGCCTGCCTCTGCGCTCTCGGTTACCATATCTTCACCGCCAATGTGGTCAATATGTAGGTGTGAAGGTGCGCAGTAGTCAATTGCGCGCTTACCAGTGGGCAAGAAGTGCTTAATGTAGTTGGCATAAGTTGTGCAAGGGCGAGTAAGGGCGTTTGGTCGTTGAGGAATCGCCTTGTCGCTACTTGCAATCTCGCCAGCATCTACCAGAAGCGTTGTGCCATCAGGAAGGATGTAAAAACAACATTCACCACGAGCTGTGTTGATAAAGTGGATGTCTAAATTTCCCTCGCTCCATAGAGGAAGTGTTTTACCGACTGTGGGCAATGTGCCGGAAAGATTTTTTTGCGCTTCACCTTCAGGTATATTGCTACAAGTGATACATAGCATTGCTACGGCGGATAGTAACAAATAGCTCTTTTTCATAGTCCACATATTTTCTCTACGCAAATATACAAAAAAAATCACCTCTTGCTATTATGCGAGAGGTGATATTTGTTTTTAATTTTGACGATTATACGCAGCCCTGAGCCATCATTGCCTCGGCAACCTTCATAAAGCCGCCGATATTTGCGCCCTTGACGTAGTTGATATATCCATCCTCCTCTTTACCGTACTTTGTACATACCTCGTGGATGTTCTGCATTATTGAGTGCAGCTTCTCATCCACCTCTTCGGCAGTCCACTTAATACGCATAGAGTTTTGTGACATCTCAAGGCCTGAGGTTGCCACGCCACCAGCATTTGATGCCTTGCCAGGGGCGTAGAGGAGTTTATTGTTGAGGAACACCTCAATAGCCTCAGGTGTAGATGGCATATTCGCACCCTCAGCAACGCAGAAACAACCGTTGTCTACAAGTGTTTGTGCTTGCTCTCCATTAAGCTCATTTTGAGTAGCGCATGGTAGAGCTATGTCGCACTTGATACCCCATGGACGCTCACTTGCAAAATACTGAGCCTGTGGATACTTGTCTACATACTCCTTGATTCGGCCACGATAGACATTCTTTAGTAACTTTACATACTGAATCTTCTCCTCTGTAAATCCCTCTGGGTCGTAAATATAACCAGATGAGTCAGAGAGAGTTACAACCTTAGCGCCTAAACGCATAGCCTTCTCCGCTGCATGCTGAGCAACATTTCCGGAGCCAGAAACGCAAACAGTCTTACCCTCAAAGCTCTCACCGCGTGTTGCGAGCATCTGCTGAGTGAAGTAGCAAAGTCCATAACCTGTAGCCTCTGGACGGAGGAGCGAACCGCCCCAACCAAGACCCTTACCGGTAAATGTGCCGGTAAACTCATCGCGTAGACGTTTGTACTGACCAAACATATATCCAATCTCTCGGCCACCTACGCCAATATCACCTGCAGGGACATCTGTATTGTGACCAATATGGCGATATAGCTCTGTCATAAATGACTGGCAGAAGCGCATAACCTCATTGTCTGAGCGACCCTTAGGGTTGAAGTCAGAGCCACCCTTGCCGCCACCCATAGGGAGTGTTGTTAGACTATTTTTGAATGTCTGCTCAAAGGCGAGGAACTTCATAATGCTCAGATTTACAGAAGCATGGAAGCGTATACCGCCCTTGTATGGACCAAGTGCGCTATTCATCTGCACGCGGAAGCCTCGGTTAATCTCAATCTCGCCACGATCGTTAAGCCACGGCACGCGGAAGATAATCACACGCTCAGGCTCAGCAATACGCTCCAAAATCTTGAGCTGCTGCAATGCTGGGTCTGCGACAATATAGGGTGCAAGTGACTCAGCAACCTCTCGCACAGCCTGATGAAACTCCGGCTCATTTGGGTTTCTGGCGATGATTTGTGCCATGAAACTCTCAACATACTCTTTTGCTTGTGTTTCCATACTAACCAAAAATTTATGCCACAAAAATAGTTATTTTTACCCTTTGTTGTACAGTTACTCTCTTTTTTTATTCACATTTTGTTGACGAGAGTTATTTAAGGTATCTAATCGCCAAACTATACCCTCAATAAAACTAATCCACATATTGCCACTTGTATCTATGCGTAGGTCGTTAGCTGCAGAATTAGCAAATTTACCTACAGCAAGTAGCTCACCATCCTCACTTACGGCAGCAACTTTGCCGCGACGATTGGCCATGTATATCACGCCGTTGTGACATAGCAGTGGGCAAAAGCTGTGATCATAACCCCAGCCAACATCTGTGCACCAAAGCTCTGTGTAGATATCTGTATTCATAGGCACTGCAATCATCTCGCCATCCATTGTCTTGGCGTAGAATATATTGCCGTCGCTACTTAAACCAGTACTTTCGCGAACTTTGCGAGCCTTGACCCTCCATATCTCTCTGCCGGTTGAGAGCTCTAGGCATGTCGTGTACCTATCTGGTGCAACTATCATCACCCTATCCTCCGCAACTCTTGCAATTGAGTGGCCAGGAGAGTAGAGGACATTTTTTGAGCCATTGCTCCAGCGCCATAATTCACGACCACTCTGACAATCAATGCAGTATAGATGGCAATCCCATGCTCCAAAAATCAATTTACCATCAGCTACTGTTGGTTTAGCTTGTGGGTGACCACTGCCAAATGAGTTTTTCCATATAGTTTTGCCCGTTGTGCAGTCGATTTTGAACATAGAGCCGAGTGTACCTATATATAAATAGCCATTATCGAATGTGCCGTTGCCGATAAATGTGTTGCCATCCCTGTTTCGCCACAATGTTTTGCCGCTATCTAACTTTAGTGCGACAATGCCTTGACTAAGTGTGGCAACAACGATAGCGTTATTTGTAATTACTGGGGTTGAGTATATCGGGTCATTGAATTTACGACTCCAGATAATTTGTTTACTATCAACATTGTATGCCTTTATTTCACCTGCGGAATTGCCGTAGTAAAGTATATTGCCGACTCTTTGTGCTGCGGTATATATCTCGGCATTATCGGTTATAATGCACTCAGCATTAAAACCACCTAAATGGTTCTTTTCTGGCAGTGGGTCAGCCTTAAGAGCGTTAATTGTGCTATCATTGCATTGATGAATAGAGTATCGATGCTCAGCTGGTTTGCCGATAAGTTTTTCAGAGATATGAATAGAATCCCCAACGAAGGTTAATACTGTGTATCCATAGCTATGCTCCTTGCCTTTGGGTAACATTAGACTGCGCCCGATAATGCCTGGCAATGAGTCAAAATTCATCAATCTCGGTTTATGGTAATGTCCACATAGTGAAGCTGTTACGTTATATCGCTTCATTAGTGAGGTGACCTCTGTGCGATTTGTTATATCGCCATTTAGCGGGTAGTGGCATACGGCTACCACTCGACCACGCTTGTCTCCACGACTCAGTTCGGATTCTATCCATGCAAGACGCTCGCTATCTTGAACTGTGCCATCAGCCATCTTGATATACGGACCCGCAGGAAAGGCAACAAAGGTGTACTCCCCCACCTTTGCGGTTGTGCACCCGTTATGTCCCCACAGCCGCTTGAAATCTCTGCCACCACTCTCGCTCCAGGTTGTTTCATGGTTACCATGAGTTGTTATTTGGCGGTGTTTTATGCGTCGCAGATGGTTATGCGCACATTTTAGCTCGGCAAAAGAGCCACGATTAGTCAGGTCACCTGCGGTAATGACAAGGTCAAAGTGCTCGTTGTTGATCTCGTCAACAAGTGCGGGCATCATCTTGTCATTGTTGTTTTGCGGAGTTATGTGCAGGTCTGCAAGTAGAGCCACCCTTATCTCTCTATTGTCAGCAAGGGCTGAGCAGAGATATAGTGCAGCAATTAATGTCAGAAGAGCTCGTTTCACAGCAATATCCCTTTACGATGTTCGATAATATCTCCAGGTTGGCAGTCAAGTACCTCGCATATTGCATCGAGGGTTGAGAATCGCACAGCACGAGCCTTGCCGGTCTTAATCTTCGATAGGTTGACAATAGAGACCCCAACCCTTTCAGATAGTTCGGAGAGGGTCATCTTGCGACGTGCAAGCATGGTGTCAAGGTTGATAATTATTGCCATCTACTTTACGCGGATAAGGTTAATACCGTCACGGATTGGCAGAATGACATTCTCAACGCGAGGGTCTGCAATGATTAGATTGTTAAAGTCGATGATTGCTTGGGTCTGCTTATCGCCTTTAGCTACCGCTTCAACAACCTTGCCGTACCATAGAATGTTATCTGCAAGAATCCAACTGCCACTATGTACTAAGTTGTTGTCAAATAACATGTTGTAGTATGCAGAATATTCACGCTTGTCGCCGTCTATAAATACCATATCGTAACATCTGCCCAACTTTGGAGCAATGTCTATTGCAGAGCCTATGTGAAGATTCAGCTTTTGAGCATGCTCTGAGCGGTCAAAGAAGCTCTGAATCATCTCCTCTAATTCATCGTCTACTTCGCAGGTGTCAATTACTCCATCATCCGATAGACCTGCAGCCATGCTGAGCGCTGAGTAGCCTGTAAATGTGCCAATCTCAAGGATTGCCTTTGGGTTAATCATGCGGACAAGCATCTCAAGTAGTTTTCCCTGGATATGTCCGGAAATCATGCGCGGATTGAGTACGCGCAAATATGTTTCGCGCTCAAGCTCATGGAGCAGAGCCTGCTCAGGGGTAGAGTGGCTATCGATATACTCTTCAAGTGACATCATCTGTATATAAGTGTTGAGTTATTTGTAAATACTTCGTTGGCAACCTCAAGAATCTGGGCTGCAGTAACGGCTTCAATTTTCTTAAAAGCCTCATCAAGGGTATCAACCTCGCCGTGAACAAGCATGCTACGACCTACGCCGAGCATATAACCCTCACTTCCCTCTGTAGATATGGTCATCTGGGCAATATATTGCCTTTTTGCCATTGAGAGCTGACGCGTAGTGAGTTGCTCGGATTGGAGCTTATGTAGCTCATTGTAAATGATTTCGCGACAGAGGTCGGCATTGCAATGCTCAGAGCTGAAGTATATTAGCGCCATACCTGCATCTGAGTATGGAGTGTAGTTTGCCTCAATATTGTATGACAAACCTTTACGCTCACGTACACTAATATTGAGGCGAGAGTTTGCGCATGGACCGCCTAAAATGTTGATTAATAGAGATAAAGGTAGTCGTTTGTCCTCAGATATACTATAGGCACGGTTACCGATAATACAGTGAGCTTGATGGGTGTGTTTAGTCACCTCGCGCTCAAATGGAGTGTGTGCATTGGGAGCAATGCGTGCGTAGCTGCGTACGGTAGCCTTTTCATTGGCAAAATATCTATTAGCAATCTGCTCAATACGAGCAGGTGAAATAGCGCCTATAGATGCAAAAACCATCTGATCTGTTGTGTGGGTGCGCTCAACAAAGCGATGCATCGCTTGACTATTATGACGCATAAGATCAGCCTTGCGACCAAGGATGTTATGACCCAACTCCGACCCCTCAAAGATCATATCTTCAAAGGTGTCGTATATCATATCCATCGGTGAATCTTTGTAGGTATTTATCTCATCTACAATGACTTCACGCTCTTTGTCAAGCTCCTTATCAGGGAATGTTGAGTGAAAAGCCACATCAGAGATGAGTTCTGCGGCTTTAGCAAAGTCGCTGCGCAGAACTGTCGCATGAACAGTGGTATCCTCCTTAGTTGTAAAGGCATTAAGCTCGCCACCAAGGTTCTCAAGACGGCAATTTACCTGGTATGCCTTTCTGCGCTCTGTGCCCTTAAACAGCCCATGCTCGGCAAAGTGGGCTATACCATACTCGCCACGTTGCTCATCACGGCTACCTGCCCCAATGATAAGGGCGCAACGAGCGACACCACTACGTATATTGCGGTGTATTCCCTTGATGCCATTGGGGAGAGTATAGGTGTAAAAATCCTCTTTTATCATTTTATGTGTTGCTTCAAATAGTTGGCTGTATAGCTTGCCTTACAAGATAATAGCTCTGATGGTGTACCCTCAAAGACTATCTCACCACCCCTATCGCCAGCTTCGGGCCCGAGGTCGATAATATGGTCGGCACACTTGATTACATCCATGTTATGTTCAACGATAACTACGGTATGCCCGTTGTCTACCAGCGCATTGAAGGCCTTCAGAAGGCGTTTAATGTCGTGGAAGTGCAAGCCGGTCGTAGGCTCGTCAAAGATAAATAGTATGCCGCTGCTACCACTATCCTTAGTGAGGAATGAGGCGAGCTTAACTCGCTGGCTCTCACCGCCAGAGAGTGTTGATGAACTCTGTCCGAGCTTAACATATCCCAATCCAACCTCTTTAAG
>JAEIGA010001265.1_pt1 | contig 39195 bp, 60 predicted proteins | sample 9270691 | NCBI WGS metagenome assembly JAEIGA01 (sample SAMN17057246, study PRJNA624740) | gut metagenome | biome: biome; isolation source: fecal sample | host: Bos grunniens | place: China: Xizang | collected 2019
TACCGCGCTTTCCTTTGCCTGGTCTTCTCGCTTATAATTCCAATCCATTAATTCACACTCCATTTCTCTATCAATGTTTGCCACAGATCGTGGCGTTTCAGATATTCATAAAAGTATTTAATCGTTAAGTCTATCGGCTCAACTATGTCTCTTGGGTATCTCTCTCGGTATACATACTTGCCATCGCTCACGATGAATGTCATGCGTCTTGCTTCTGGCACAAGCGAGAGATACATCATCAATTGAGGGGAGTTCAGATACTTATTCAGATGATAGGTTTTGCTGAACTTGCAATCCCATATCTCCCCCTCACGCAGATAGTCTAGGACTCCGTGAAGTAGGGTAGGTTGACCACCCACTTGGATTTCCTTAAACAAGGTCACTTGCTGTTGCGCCCCTTGAAGTTCCTCTGCCATCTCCGTTATAGGGAACTTCCACTCATGATCTTCAGGCAAATGTTCCCCAAGTAGCACCGCATTCAAGCAGTTCTCAAAGCGGATTCCGTCAAGCATCGCCTTTGTGGGTGGAGTCTTCTCTCGGTTTAGCGTCTTTAGAAAAGACTCATACCCATCATCGGTCTTGAACGAGTACTCCCACGATGTCAGGAGAGTCTGCGTGACTCTGACCTTACTCGGTCGATTTGTAGACATACTTGCCTTTGGCTTTATCCCATACAATGCCGAGTGCAGACATCTTGTTCTTCAGCATCGCTACTCCCTCTTTTTCGCTTGTCAAGGCGTGGGGTAGGGATTTGATTGCATCGGCTGCATCGGGGATGTCTTCAGGCTTGGTCACCTTGTCGCAGATAGCAGATGCCATCTTAATAGCCTTGTCATACATCTCTTTCTGCGGAGCAAGGCTCTCCGTTTCCTTGGCAAGGTTTTCCCTTACCTTTGCAAACAACTTCGTCAAGAAGTCATTGGGATCTCCGTCTGCGAGTTCCGGCACTTCAATCAAGCCCTTGATTCCATAGGCACTCTTTGCCGAGTACTGCTCCGTAGGAGTGAAACCGAGATATCTCCGTCCGTTCTGAATGAACAGATGTGCAGCGAGGTCAGCGGGCTGATAAACAAGTGTGCGTGTCGAACCCTCAACAACGAGTTCGTAGAACACTCCCTCATCTCCGTTCTTCGTCATGTTCTCATGGAAGAGGTAGATGACATTGAACTTCTTGCGGAGTTCGGCAGACAGACGGAGGAACTCTTGTTTGATGACTCCGTATCCTTGGAGACTGAAACCACCATTGGTTTTGCTTGCCTTGGGGTCTGTCCGCATCGCCCACTCTTTCATGTACTCGATGAGCGCACCGCAAGTGTCGATGACTACTGTCTTGTACTGCCCCTCCGCAGCTTTCAGGTCGGCAAGAATCTCTTCGTAGGTCTTACACACACTCGCATCTTTGCGGTGAGCGGGGTTGACTCTTGCAAGCCCCTCGTCCGTGTCTATCAGCAGCACATCAGGCGAGGAGAGGGCGAGAGTTGTCTTGCCCGTTCCAGGGAGTCCGCTGATTATCATAATGATGTTCTTGTTGGAGAAGTTCATATTCTCCGGCTTAACTATTGGCATATATACCTCCTAAAATTAATTTATGATTTCTCTGCATTCTTCTACGTCCTCTGCGTTTTCTGATGGCAATGTCTCTGCCATATGCTCCGTCATGCACTCTAGGCACATATAAGTGTTTTCTTCCTGAGCCCAAAACACCTTGTCATCGGGGTCTATGTACTCCCCACACTTCGGGCATTTGTACCAAGTTGGTATTTCCGCGTACCCGTCCTCTCCGTATCGTCCTCTCATATGTGCTTTGCGATCTCCTTGACGAGCATCTCACGGAGCATCAGGTTTAGCTCCTCGACCTCAATGAGTCTTGCTTGTGCTTCTTTCAGCTGCCGTTCCATCGACTCAAATTGGGTTGTTGCATTTTTGACCGCTTCATATGCTTGGTTTAGTTTTGCGTTCATTTCTGCTTCGGTCATGAGCTTTCTCCTCCTCTCTTAACCACTTAATAAGCAATCCAAGCCCCCAACTGCGGTAGGGATCAATTTGGGTTATCCGTTTGACTCGTTTGAGTTGCGCGTATAGGGTTGTCACAGAAAATGGCCCGGCTTTAACGGCATCCATTACTTTCCCTCCGCATTTGTTGAGCAACCACAAGGCTTCTCGGTCTAAATTGTTGAGTTTCTTGACAATGTCGCTATTGGGGATATCAGCCGTGTCCACCTTGAGTGCTTTGCAGATGTCTTCTCCGCTATGCCCTATCGCCAATGCGGTCAGTTCATCGCAGTAGGAACTTTCGAAGAAGTCTTTAAGCTCTGCCGAGTAAATCAGGTCTTGACCTTTCCGCATCTGTGCGGTTTCGCCATAGTCGAGGGCCTCCCAATCGCTAACAGCCTGATTCAATATCGCACACGCAAGAGCCTTGTACCCTGACTCGGTAAGCTTCGCATCTTCATGCCCCTCTTCATATTGAGGGCATTCTTCTATATTGAATGAATTAACATTGCCCCAATAGTATTTGATGATGGATGGGTCGGCAGTCCAACCCTCGATAGGTCTTGCCTTTGTTGCCCACTTGCAAGCCTGACTGCCGGATGCGTGTTTGCATTTCCAACATAAGGTATTCACTTCCTCGCCTCCCCTATGAAGTCTGCCTCTGCTATGGTCTTCAGGAAGTTCAACTTCTCCTTGTCCGACCATCCTAGATTGTTGTAGGTGGTGATGATTATCTTCGCCATCTGCGACCGCCCTGTGCGGTAAGCATCTGCCTGAAGCTTAAAACATTCTTGATCCGTGATTATCTTGCCCATACCGCTTATCTCCTTTCGTGGTCTTTTCCAGAATCCACAGCATCCATATCGGAGCGGAAACCACCAACACTATCAGGGTGAACAGTTCGTTGCCGAACAACACCGCAGCTATCGCTCCGCATAAACACAACTGCTTATATATCGCCTCCATCGTTGCCTCCTTAAATCCAACTATATCTTTCGCCTGTATTTATCTTGCTTATTGTTCTGCTTGCTACTCCGTAGTCATTTGCAATTCGATTGCATCTTTCGCCCTTGGAGAGCCTTTCTTTAATGCTCCTGACATCCTCGTCTGTCAGTTTCCGACCTTTGCCGTTAATGAGCTTATCGTGCGTGTTCTCTTTCGGAGTGCCGTAGTAGAGATTGTCTACGTTGTTGTTCAAGGTGTTGTCATCTTTGTGACATACGAGCATTCCGCTAGGACGAGAACCGATAAAAGCAAATGCTACAAGCTGATGTACGCACCGATATGTGCCGTTTAGGTTGACCCTCGGATATCCTGTTGCGGTGTTCCATTTGAGAAACCCAGGCTTTTTAGTAGAAAACACTCTGCCGTGGTCGCTAATGTAATAACCGGGAGCATCATCTATTTCTGCCCACCTCTCTTCAAACATATCTGATTTCAGCCCTCACTTTCTCAATCGGGATATTCAGTACATAGCACACGCTCTTTATCTCCGACAGTTTCCATTCATCCGTATGTCTTCCTTTCAGACGTTTGAATGTGCCATCCGCAAACCTCGCTTTTTTATCAAGCTGCGCGTGTGTCATCTTCAGCTTTTGTTTTCTGCCGAGAATGGTTTCCATCAACGGGTCTTCTCGCTCGGCAATCTTAACTCTTGGCATTTTAAAATTCCTCTTTAAGTGGACTTAATCCGCAAAAAAAATATCAGAGATAGGGGTCGCGTAATGGTCGGAGATCCGCACCTTAACTTCATCCCTGGGGGTCTTCTCCCCTCGCTCATACGCAGACCACGAAGCTATTGATATTCCTACGTTTTCAGCCGCCTCCGCAATGGTTTCGTTTGCTCTTTTCCGCAAGGCTTTCAGTCTCTCTCCGTTTGCTTTCGCATCGAACATTCCGTTTTCCTCCTTTCGTAAGTCTACCGAGAGTGTACTCCAAAGTTCGCTAAAAATCAATATGCTTTTATACTTTCAGTAAATTTTTCTTGCTTTTTTTGAGCCGTGTGTTACAATTTGATTACAAAGGGGGAACGAAATTATGAGCATTTTCGCAGAGAACCTCAAGAAACTCCGTAAGGGCAAGGGATTGACCCAAACGGAGCTTGGTAAGGCAATCGGTGTGGGGAAGACCACGGTGAGTGCGTATGAATCAGATACACGCAAACCTAGCTTTGAAGTGCTTGAAAATATCGCGGACTACTTTAATATTAATATGGGAGATCTCACGGGTCAGGATAACCTCAAATTATATAAGATAGAGTTCTTTGACTTGGATGAGGAAGTCTCTCCTGTGGTATACTCATTCAAGTACGAACTCAATAACCTAGGGAGACAAGCGTTGCTAGACTATTTATCATTCTTGAAAGGCAATCCCAAGTATTCTAATGAAATGTAAGACTTGTAACAACGAGATAGCAGATAACTATTTGTATTGCCCTTTCTGTGGCTCTCAAATCGTCCGTAAGCGCACGAAACGCAATGAGGGGATAAAGATACCCACCCCGATAAAGCGTGGCTCTAAATGGCAAATACAGCTTCGTAGAGAGGGCGTGAGTGCTACATTTAATACAAAGGAAGAATGTATAGTCTGGGCGAAAGCTGTAAGAGCGGATTTCATTAAGGCGCAAAAAGAAGCCCCACCGAAATGCAAACTGTTCGGAGAGGCTTTGGAAGACTATGTACGTTTGAATAAGAATGTGTTCTCGCCCAGAACGGCAAAGGAATATCTGCGGAGCAAGGATGCGGAACTGCTCTGTTTCCGTGACAAGAATGTATGGGATATCACAGAGAGGGATATGCAACAGTTCGTGAATGACTATGCAGCCAACCACGCGCCAAAGACCACAAAAGACTTATACACCCGTGTTCTTGCCATCATCCATACTGTGAACAAACACGCAGAGTTTGATATCAATCTGCCGGAGAGAGCAAAGCCCAACGTCACAATCCCAACCGATGACGATATTAAAGCAATATATGACATAATTAAAGGCACAAAGATGGAGATACCTTTTCTGCTTGCGATGACAGGCTCGTTACGGAGAGGCGAGATCCCCGCTCTGACGAAAGCAGACCTCCGACCGAATGGAGTCTATGTGTGGAGGGATATGGTGGAAAGTGTGGACGGATGGGTGCTGAAAAAGAAGCCGAAAACGTCCGATTCTGTACGCACCGCTCTCCTCCCTGAATTTGTTCTGGAAAAGCTCCGTGCCGTAGAGGGTGACAGGCTGTGTAATATGAATCCTAACACCATCACGGGGAATTGGAACAGAACCCTACATCGTCACAATCTTCCCTATGTCCGTTTCCATGACCTCCGGCACTATTGGGTATCCAAGGCACACGCAGAGAAAATGCCTGACTCCTATGTTATGGCGAACGGAGGATGGTCAACAATGGATACGCCTAGGAAAGTCTATATCAAGGTTATGGAGAAAGAAAACACCGAGATGCTCTCACAACTCAATTCAGTTTTACTACAAGTTTTACTACACGAAAACTAAACCATTGCGCCCCAATCGGTATAGCTTTCTGTTCACAAGTTCGAGTCTTGTATCGTCCACCATTTTTGAAACCGCTTGAAATGAGCGGTTTCTTTGTATTTCCAAGGGTTTGCGCGTTTCCTCGTTTTGTGCCGTTTGGTACAAATTTACCCCTTTTAGCCCTATTTTAAGCTATCATTTTACTACAACTTTACTACAGACTAAAAAATCGGACGATACAAGCCTAAAACTTGTACCGTCCGTTTGCGTAGGGAAGAGAGATTTATTCTGCCGTTTTCCACGGCTTCATTGTGTTTATCCAATCCTCGGTCGCACCGTGGATTATCGCCTCGATGTCAGCCCCGACCGCATTGAGGAGATTGATGGTCGGAACGGAGAGCTTGTCAAGGGTGAGGACTACCACATCGTGATAGAGGGTGTCGATGTCCTCTTTGGACAGCTTGCCGTCAGCAGATGCTGCTTTCAGATCCCCGACTACTGTCTGCTGAAGTTCTCCTGTGGTCTGAATCGCTGCATCGATGACTTGCTGTGTTGCTTCGGAGATGGATTTGAGTTTTTCGTGTTTCGCAATCAGGGATGTCAGGTACGCACCGCCTACGGATATCAGCATCATCAGAAGTGCTGCCACGATTCTTACAATGTTTTCGATAATTACGTCTGCCATTTTGGTTCTCCTTTATTTTGTACTTTCTAAATAAATCCAAGAATCTCGGTCACATCTTCCCGTGACCTTTGCGTGTTCCTTTTGCATCTTGTAGAGTGCGAGATAGGTATCGTTTCCGAAATACCCGTCCGCACCGCACCGACCACAACTGTACTTATGGAAGATAAGCAAAGTCTGCATCAGCTTGACATCGTCCGAATACTTGTCGGCATCCATTTCAAGGACAGGGCGATGGACTGTGACCGTGACCGTTCCTGAAACTTTGTCTGCCATCTGCTGCCCGACTGTCTCTGTTGGTGTCGGCTGCGTGGTTTCTTCCTCACCTAGGCGAGTCGCGAATCCGAAGCCTTTAATATACGGATACGATTTGGATATGTTGCGGTAACCTACCGCATCAGATTTGTTGCCCTCGATTACCGTGTACCCATTGTCAGCCACTTCCGTGATTATCCCGACATGGTCGCTTGTGCCGTTGCTATCCCAATCGTAGAAGATAACATCGCCCACATCAGGCCGACCCGAAACGGAATACAAACCGAGAGTCTGGAACTTCTGTATCATCGCATCACACGCCATCTCCGCAAATCGGCTTTCACCTACCGCTTTCCAATAGACCGCAGATACATATATCGCACACCACGGATAAGAAGCCAGAGCCGGGCCTCTCGCACCGGGAATTTCATTGTATGCCCTTATGATCTCGGAGAATCTGCCATCATATTCAGTAATGCCGAGCCACGATTTGGCTTGTGCTATAACCTTGTCAATTTCGGCTTTGGTCATTTCTCTACCTCGTCTTTCATGCAATGCGAAAACACGCAAATCATTCGGTCAGACCCACTTGTGAGGTATTTGCAGTTTTTGCATGGTTCTGCTGTTGGAATGAAAGTAAGATAATCGGGTACGAACTTTGTACCGCTTGCGGTTGTTTCCGTGATTAGCATTGAGCATCACGCTCCCTTATAGTCATTATCTTCTCCTCTCGTCTTGGCTGTCACCCATCAGGATAAAAAAGCATATCGTTATCAAGACGATAACAAGGAGCGTTTTCATTCTTCAGGCTCTACTTCAGGCTCTACTTCGGGAACGGATTCGTGATGGATGAACTCTTTGTAACCCTCAACGGCATCAAGCTGTTCGTCAGCTATCATTACATAAGCGGACAGAACATCGGGAGCGTTCCAGAGTGTCTGACATAAGCCGTGGAATATGGTCTTGGCGTTGCCGAGGTCGGTGAGACCTTCTGCGTGAACGAAAAAGTTCCCATTGATAACTTTAAGAATTGCGTACTTCATAATTTATATCTCCTTATGAATTTATTGCGTTTAGTGCATCTGCGAGTGAAACACGCTGTGCGTTTGTGCCGATGGTAATCTGCGCACCGCTTGCAATGTTGGCGAGAGCGAGATAGAGCGAATTGCCAATCATAAAGTATTTCCCGCTTGTGATAGCTTGGTTCGCCACCAAATCGTCCTCGGTCGGTATCGTCAGCTTTTCTATAAACATCTTCGTGTCTGCGGGATAAGTGACCGTGGTATTGCCCGTATCAGCCCACACATTGTTCGTGCCGAGCAGAGTTTTAACTTCTTGCGGTGTAAGTTGATAGGTCTGCGGTGTGGCGAGAGGAATCACGCATTGCACATCAATTGCGAGTGCTACCCAATCGTCCATTGTTCTGCCTGAATAAGCAGATGCAGGTAGAAGAAAAACATCTCGTGTCGAGGTAGTATTAACACCAAAAACAGAACCGATATTTAGCACTTGGCTCGTGTATGCGGTATTTAAACCAGCCCCTATCAAATCACGGATTCCCGCATTGCTCCATCCGGGATATGTTCCACCACCAGCATTATCCATCGTTGATGTATTTTTCGACCACAGCACGTGTGTCACCGTCAGCAACCCCGTTGCCACATCAAGCGTGCCGCCGTAGACTGTTCCCGCTTCGGTTGTCCAATCAACTGAGACGGTTTGCACTTGTGGGGCTTCGTATGCTGTAGCTGACGAGCCGAGTTCAAGCTGAATGTCAAAGGACGATGTCGCATTGCCTTTGTTATCGCCCGAATACAGATAGAAGTGGTTGAAGTTCCCGACCATTGCTTCTGTAATCGTAATCGTTTTTGTAGATGTGGCACTAAACCCTGCGACTTCTTGTGACGATGTAATTGCGGTTCTGCACTCAAGCAAAGACTGATTCCCTATAGCCGAGTTGCGAGGCCAAACTCCAAGCATAAATTCAGCGGCGGTGTCGCCTGACCTGACGGATTGGATTTTGTTAACGCAAGAAAGAGCGTAAGTGCCAGCCTTTAGCGTGTTCATAAAAGCGACCATGTCTTGCCTATCAGTCGCCCAAGCACGCAACGGTTCTATTTGGATTGGGAACAGGTTCTTCCCCGTCCTCGTCACATCAACTTCCGTGTGTCCTGTGATGGGGCAGATGTTGGTCGGTGACGGGTCTCCGTTGGAGAGGTCTTGTACGGGATTGATTTCGGCTACCACATTGTGCATCACCATATCGTCAGCACCGTCTGTGAAGTTGGCGATTGCACTTGATTCGGTGGTTTCGGTGATAGCGGGCGCTTTGTCCTTCAGAGCATCGTTGAGCATCGCTTCCGAGACAGTTCCGTCCGCTCCGTTTGTAACGGTGAAGAAGGTGGTTGTGCCGTCATTCATAAAGACGGTGTAGGTGTCGACAAGGCCGGACGTGGAAGTCTTTGCAATTCTCTCAATGGTTGTGCCGTCATAGACTTGGAATGTGGTCGCTGATCCGTCCGTAAATGTTATCAGGTATGTCCTGATTCTTCCCGAAACGCTTGAAAGCGTGACCGACTGAATGCCACCGTGACCGTCAAGAGCTTCGGCAAGGGCATCGATAATCCCTTGTTCGGTGATGAATGTCTCTGCGGTGAGTTTCTTTGCGATACCGCTCTGCTCAAGAACAAATAAGTCCTGATTATTAACATTTAAGGCTTGTGGTAATTCACTTATCGCTTTGTTCGCCATTTGCTTTCTCCTTTATCATATCGTAGATGTCCTTGAGCAATCGTCTCGCATCTACCATATAAAACGCATCTTCGCCCTTGACTGTTATCTCCGACAGCAGTTTGTCGGCTTGTTCGAGCTTCTTTTCAATCATGATGATATTATCTCCATTATTGATTCATTAATTGCACTCTTGAGCGAGGACGAGCCGTTAAACAATGAAGCGTATATGATACCGCCTTGTTCGACTGCGGGTGGCAACGCTCCGTGATTGGTAGTATTCCCGATGACCGTCCGCATACTGTTAAACTCGATTGCGGTTATCTCCGTTCCCGATGCGACTTGAACATCAAGATACGATGCTTCCGGGTCTTGCCATATCTCCCGCACTTCCTTGACTTTCGCCTTTAAGGCGTTCCAAGCCGCCGCAGTCAGAGCTTCATGCACAGGCAACCCCGGCTGAAAATAGTTAACATCGCCATCTTCGTGATATGCGAACAATGTGACCGAAGCCTTATTTGCTTTCGCTTCCATATTCATCGATTGCGTGATGGTGAATGTCGCACCCGCTTCGAGCGGATTGGAATAATCGGGATAGTCCGCATCTGGATAGATATATCCGTAAGGGCTGACATAGGTCGGCTGTTGTTGTGCGCTGACGAAAGTCACAACTGTGCCGTCTTTCGCCTCGGCCGTCTGGTTCGCCGTGACGGTCACATTTATCGTGTTCCCCGCCGCATTGATATATGAAACATCAAAGCTCGTTATTCCCGTGCCGACCTTGAGATAAAGCGTGTCGGTCTTGATTCGCCAAGTCGCAAAAAGAGTCTGATCGTGCGTGAGAGTGAGCGAGTCTCCGCTCCAATAAGGCCCGGTATCGGTCTCGGTGTACCATCCGTTGAACACATATCCGTTTTTTTTCGGCACTTTTGCGGGGATGCGGAAACTCGTCTGAATATTCTGTGTTATCGGGTCAGGTGCATCCGTACCGCCATTGGCATCAAACGAGAGCGTGACCTGAATAATCGAAGCCTTGACCTGAATGCTCTGGCTGAAGTTTATTGCGTGTGAGGTAAAGGCCGATGATGCGTTATATTGAGCAACGAGAGTGTTGTCGGGATAGTCAATGTCCGTGCAGAACTTCGCAATCGGATTCGTGTAATAATTGCTGTCTGTAAGCGTACAACTGACGAACCGAATCGATGACCCCGCCATTACAGGTACGGATTCCCCCGCAGTTGTGAAGGTCTTTGTGACTGTGTTCCCGTTTGCGGCTGTATATTGAATCGTAAACGATGAAACGCCCGTGCTTGGATATCCGTAAACATTGTATGTGGTTGCAATCCAAGCCGCCGTCAAGGTAGCATCGGACGAGAGCCTTAATGTACTGCCACCCCACCTCGGTGATGTATCGTTAGGCAACCACCACCCGTTGAATGTATATCCGTCTCTTTTCGGTACGGAGCTTGTGATGGTGAATGTTTTATAGCCATCAGCATCAACATAGCCCGTGGTCGATTGTGGCGCACCGCTTCCCTCGTTGCTGTTGTAATACAGCGTTATGGTCTTTCGCCAAACGGCGTAAAGAGTTGTGTCGCTGTCTACATAAAACGAACCCCCTGCGAGGACATCTGCCGTTGTTGCATATGGGTCGACACTCCAACCGATACAAGTGTAACCGCTTAATGTCGGTTTCGTTGACGGTATCGTGATGTACCCTGCACCCGTTATTGGGACAGAGTCAGGTGCGCCTGACCCACCATTCGCATTGAATGTGACAGTATATTCTGATATCGGAGTCGCAGATATTACTTTCCTTATTGTGGAAGTAAAATCGTAAAGACCCGTGTTAATATAAGGTTCGCCATATCCGGCATACAGGTCGCTACTTTCTACCCACAAGCGAAGCAACATCTCATTGCCACTTGAGTCATAATGGGGATAAACCCATGACTTTGTTTCGCCATTTGCGAATGTGCCTGAAGATATTATGCTTGCGCCACGGTATAGTTGGTAACGAACTTGCCTTATGCCATTACCAACAGTAAATTCGTTTGTATAAGTCGGGGAGACTTCTCCTTGCTCCGCAGACAAGTTGATATACTGTGTACCCGAATTGAAATAGACCTGATTATAAGTGCTTGCGCTTGGATTCTTATAGCCGTTTTTTACATATATCGTGCTATAAGGCACTCTAATGTAACGGCTTGTATTGTTGTTGCTAAAGGTTGTAGTTGAATAATAAGTATTTGACGAGTAACCGCTCCCGTTATACGAAATAATGCCTGCGCTGGCTATCCCCTCGCCAAATACAACTGTTATTTTACCCATAGCTTATCCAAAAACTGCCGTGGGAGTACCGAGGGCACTCCAATCACCGATATCAGTCCACGCACCGCCCGGAGAACCGTCCAGACCGAGTCCGTTGCTTCCTATACTTGCCACTTGACTGACCATGCCTTGTGCATCGAATGTACCTGCAATGATATTGCCGTTGACATAGAGTGTGCCGTTAAGGCGAAGATTGCCGTTTTCATCAAGGGAGATATTAGTTGACGATGCGTTTATCGTTGAACCCGCTTGTAAGTTGATAGAGCCTGTCGATTTGATCTCGATACCGCTTGCGGTTATTTCCACGGAGCTGACTTTCTGATACCACTTTGACGGCATCTGTGCGGTGTATGTCCACGCACCGCCATCATAGGTGTAGAGCTTGCCGTCCGTCTGATTCAAGTATGTCTGTCCAAGTGTGTAATCGCCCTCATCGCTCGGCAATCCATACCCGTAGTAGTTAATGACCTGACCGCTTGTGTCCCAGCTTTTGTCCTCTTGAGCCACTTGAGCGATTATGCTTGATGGCAAGACTTCAAGAGTCGAAACCGCTCTTGCAAGCCGTCTCTCGACTGTTTCGGTTATCGATGACTTATAAGGATATTCGTGGTCTATTTCTTCGTCATACGGAGCGGAGATGTCCGAAGCCATCAGCTTCCCAAAATTGCACTCCCATCTTCCGATGAATGACTGCACTCCGTTGACTGTTATGCCGTCACCTATCTCAAGAGCCGGATTAAGTGTCGGGCAGTTCGTTGCGATAAACGGATTATAGACATAGTTGAGGAACAGATTGCGGAGATTGTCGGCCATCGTCTGCGTTCCGAACACGCAGTCGACATCGAACTCGAACCCGCCACCGCTTTCGTAGTATTCCTCGGACGATACATTCAACACGATTCGGCCAATCTGGTCGAGCGGTTCTGTCTCGTCAAAGGATTGTACGCTCTGGGCGAGGTTCTGCTGTGATATATATGAATCCACATACCGAACGAGTCTTAACTCGCCCTTATCAGAAAACACCCAAGAACCGCCCCACGCCGCCCCGATAGCTTCAAGGTATTGCCTCATCGTGAGCGTGTTGTTATAGCTTACATTGTAGTTCGGGAGCGTTTGCATCAAGGTCTGTGTCCGTGCATCGATTGAAACGCTGATAGCCGAAGCTATCTCGTTGACAACCGTTCTCATCGGTTTAGATGACCATACTGTTTCCCCGGCGTAGATCTGCTCGGTCTTGAGCATTGAGTCATAGCCGTGGATGGTCAGGACATTGGTCGCTTTATCGGTCGAGCGTGTATCAATAAAAAACACGCCCTTCGGCAACCATTCGCTCGTCTGTGTCTCGTTGCAAGCACGAACATACACACGAATCTTGGACATTCTCGGAATGTTCGTGACGGGCTTGAGCATAGACAAGTCTATTTCCGAGGCTATGGCACACCCGACTTGCGGTTTGTTGTCCTTAATTATTCCTTGCGTTGTCTTTATGCTCGTCAAGACATTCTCGCCGTAGTCAATGTATAGGTCGCTCGTGTCCGCTCCGAGAAGTATGCCCGTTGCGTTATTGCCCGTTCCGAAGAGTATTACATCATCTTCTTCGTTTATCAGAAGCGAGTCTGTGACATCGCCGAAGCATACACCCGTCTCGAACCAATGCTTGCCGGAGATTATATTGTTGTATAAGGTTGAAACTGTTTGCATTTCTACCTCACATAATTGATGCTTGAGTTAAAAGAGATATCCTTGTAATAAATCTGCCTTAATATCCTTGACCAATTGTCGAATACGAACAGCTTATCGCCCTCATAACCGACAACCGTTATCGTGTGGTTTTTGTAAAGCGTGTTGCTGATTTTGTTAACGCTCAATATCACGGGATTCCCTTTGGATAGTTGCTCTTGTATTGTCTGCAAGGAATACCCCAAACCCTTAAAATACCTTGCAGCCACCTTTTCAGGTTTACCGCATTGGTCTAGAACCGCTTCCCATATGGGTTTTATCGTGCTTGACCAAGTTCCCCATTTCGTTCCAGAATAGCCCCACAGACGTGCGACCTTTTCCGTGAGCAGATATACCATTTGGTCATTCTTCGTGTCTGTGAGGTACAGCGTGCAAGCTGTGATAGATGTCAACGCACAGTCTTTCAGTTCCCCATAATCGTTCTGAAGAAGCGGTGTAAAGCCTTTTATCCGCATATCAGATCTCTACCAAGGGGAAAGACAGAGACTGCAAGTCCTCTCCATTCGCCCTATGGATGATATAGGTCGCTTTGACATTGTTACTGTACATCGTCATAGTGTGTGCGGCATTTGTCCTTGGATAGGGAGTCACACGCACTTGGATGGTTTCGGGGAAGAGGAGAGTTTCTAGAGCGGAGACTTGCGCCCTTGTCAGTTGGACAGTCTTTATCTCCATCTTCTCCTTACTCGCCACTCTGCCCCTATGCATCGTGCCGTCCATCGTGCGCCCCGCATCAGGGGCATCGACATCGTTCCGGCTGAATGTCAACCCTTGCCAAGCAATCATAGGGGTGATATCGACCCAAGTTGTATTTGATGTGTTATATATCTCTACTGTCATCTAATCACCCCGATGCTCTCGCAAGTTGTCTCTGATATCTCGTTGTGCTTGTGGCTATCTGTTTGCCGTCCAGGTAAATGTTCACGGGCGTGTTGTTGCCACCACTCTGACTCATCGCTGCGGAAACGGCCTCAAAAACGCCCTCTCGGATACCTTCAACAATCTGGTCATTGTTTGCGACTGCTGTGCGGTTGTTCATTGTGCCGACCATTTCCGGCCCTGCCTCATTAGCAATGAACAATTGCCCCTCGTCTGGGAAACCGCCTCGTGCGTACCACGAAATGTTTGGTATGTTCCAAGAAATCGTGCGCCCAAAGAAGTTTGCCGAGCCACTATTCCAAGTGATGTGGGCGGTTTTGGTGAACCCAAGTTTCTTCAGCCCCTCGTTAACACCTGACATAACCTTTTCAAAGGTTTTCATCGCACTTTGAGTGTTTTCCAAGGACGGCTTAAATGTTCCGTTCAGTTTCTGCGAAGCACCTTGGGCTGCCTCTGCCCATTGTTTTTGCGCTCTCTCCGTATCCTCTAGAGAGGGTCTGTATGTTCCATTGAGTTTTGCGGTTACATCATCCACCGCATCAGCTACGCTATAAGTTTCTTTTGCTCCGTCTTCTTGAGCAGCAGTAACTTGAAGTGTGCCGTCTCTAATTGCTTTCAACTTGTCTGCGAGGTTTTGCTCCCCCGGTATCAAGGCATCGATAGCATCAGCCAAAACGAACAGCCCATCCCATACAAGGTTGTAGATAATCATCCACAAGTCATTGAACGTTTTACCCAAGTCTTCCCAGACTGTAGACCAATCGCCATCGTTAAGAGCGGTCAGTACATCGAGAATTAATGTCAACACGTCTGCGAGGACTGTTAAGCCACCGATGACAACCTCGCCACCTAAAACAAGCAGATCCGTGACAAGTTGCCCTAGCGGAGAATCTTCTGTAAACGAGGCTTTAAGTCTCTCCCACGCATCCTTTAATCTGCCAAAAGCCTCTCTCAACCTTTCCATTGCGGGTTCGAGCAATGCCTTGATTTTGTTTACAAAATTAAGAATGTTTTCGGGGATGTCGGTCGCTTGGAACATATCCATAGGAGACAACCCCGCTCCTCCACCACCGCCTGTGTCAGCCGGGGCTTCGAGCCTATTTATTTCATCAAAGCCGAGGAGCTGGTTCTTCCATTCCTTTGTGGCCTTTGCACCACCCGCAGCCGTGTCTTGCCACTTTTGCAGATTGCTTTGTGCTTTCAGGTATGTCTTCCCCGTGAATGCGGAGAAAATCATAGAAATGGCATTGGCTAGTTTCGTGATCAGACTGATGATTGCGTTAACTATCGGAGCGATCGCTGCCAAGAGTGCAATGAACGCAGAACCAAGCTGATTCTTCATCGTAGACCCGGCGGTCTTCATCGAGTCCATAGCCTCGGCAAATCTGTGTCCAGACCCCTCAATGCCTTGGCTGAACGCATAAGCATTCTGCAATCCCTCTTGGAGAGCTTGCGTGATAGCTTTGATAATGCTACGGATGATGCGGTAGAACGCAATGTGCTTGAGAGAGGCAACAAAATTCTCCAACGGGCCTTTGGCTTTAGATGCAGCCTTTGCCATTTCTTTTATGCCATTTGCAGATTGTTTTGTTGCTTTGCCCGCTGCTCGCGATACTTGGCTAACATTGTTTATTGTTTCGGCATTTTGGACAAGGCCACTATTGTTTATGCTTAACCCGCCCGCGCCTTTGACTGCGTTCATTTGCGTAGCCAAGTTTTGCAATTTCGGTAGTACGGCAGAAAGCGTTTTGCTTAAAGATCGCAAACTACTAGTGATTTTGCTAATCTCGGCATCCGCACCGCTTGCGCTATGTTTTACTTGTATTTCTAGGCTTTCAAGAGTGTCAGCCATTATCGTCACCCTTCTTCGGTTTCTTTTTGTTCCGTTGACTCCGTTGCATTGCTTTCAGAGCATCGGTCATCCGCTTGTTCTCTTCCTCAAGTCTGCGTTGCTTCTCCTCTTCAGTCAGAGGATAGATGTCAATCGGACGCTCAAGGTATTTCTGTTGTTTCGACCCTCGCTTACTAAAAGCATTGGCAAGCACCACCGCGAAAGCATCGAGGTTATACAACCCCTCAAGCCAAGCTTGCTCATTATCAAGCTGTCGCTTTAGCCTGTACGCCTCTCGGTAAGCAACCGCCAAGAACGGATCTCCATCCCAAAATTGTGTTTCCGACATTCCCATTACGATGTATTGCGGGAATGCCTTGTCGAAAAGTTCTGTATAGGAGGGTGAGTCTTTCGGTTCGCCCTCTAGAACTTCACCGTCATTTTGCGAGGGTTTTCTCCCTCTTCCTCCCTTGCAACGAGGGTCTTGAAAGGCTCGGCATACAATCTGCCGAGGTATGTCATTTCTGCATCGCCCAGACCGCCAAGACCGTCAAACAGTATCTTATCTGTCTGCTCCCTTGTCATATGCGGATGGTGCATTAGGAATGCTCCCCAAAACATTATGGGAATCATAGTCATAGACTTGGATTCAATCTGATTGACATCTAATCCCGCTTGCTCTGTTTTAGCGACCGTGCGCCTGGAAAACTCAAGCATGTATTCCCTACCCTCGTCAGGGTCAACGATTATCATCGGTTTCAATCTCTCATCTCTTGCAGAACTCATCTCAATCTCCTTACTTTAAAGGGGCGGTAAAGAGCCGCCCCATATTATTATGCCGATGTGGTTGATGGGGTAGCGAACAGATAGTCACCTTGAGGTGCAATGTTCGCATTATTCTCAAGCACAGAGTCTACATCCGCGCCACCGAATCCAAGAGGAAGCGGTTCGCCGGGGAAGTAGAAACTGTCGAGGTCAGACCCATCTTGATATGCGATTTCAAACCACATACCTTTTTCCGAGGCGGCAGCAGTTGCGTAAGCAGATACGCAATTCTCCCAAGCCGTGCGGAACTCTGCATAATCGTTCACAGTCAGAGCAATAGCTCCACCATTATCTCCAAGACCGGGGATGTAGGTGTGGTTCTTTGTAGCAGAAAGAGGCGTGGACTGAAGCATATTGGGGTCATTCCACAGTTCGGGAATGGCCTTTACACCGGGAATGGTTGTATAGCCTGAAGTTGGGCGAGTGCCTTTTGTAGCTTCTACGCAATACTTAACGAGCATCCCGGCAGTTGAAACAGCATTTGCCATTATATGTCTCCTTTATTAAGTATTTGGGATTTTGTCTCCACCGCCAATTACTCTGCGGTATCGACCGATTAGTGTGAACGTGTCTCCTCTATCGATATTCGTTTGTGAAAATCTGCGGTAGTACAGTCCACTAAAAGCTGTGTCAGCCAAAGCCATAATGTCATATGCTTCGCTTGCAGCGGTGTTCGCTTTGTTACTGACAACTTGTATCTCGAACACGCTTTCACATTGGGCATCTTGGAAATCCAACTGCGTGTTTTGAATAGGACGAGTGTTGTCGATTTCATGGATATAACAAGCCGGAAAGGTAGATGGTTTAGCAACATAGCGAGAAGTACAGTAGGCTTGCGGATATTCAGTTTTAATTGCATTTGCTATTTGCGTAAAAATCGCATTGCGACTATAGTTCATCCAAATACCTCTTTCACAATCCTCGGTGCTTCTTCACGCATCTTCCTCTCGGCATAGTACATCGGCATATAAGCGGGAGTGCCTGTGTATCGCACTTTGTCATAATACCAAAATCCTTTATTCCATAGCATCTGACTGTGTTCAACAGACCACGAACCATATGCCACGGGAACGGATACATCGTAGTGTGCGTTTACACCATCGCCCGTACCAAACTCAATGAAGTAGACATCTTCGCCCTCCATGACGAGTTTATATCCGTTATCTATTTTGACAACATCTACTCTTTCAACAGCATTCCCGTCTTGCAACCGAATGCCATTAATAATGGAAAGGGCTTCGTCTCTTCCGACTTCGGCAACTCGTCTACAGACTTCATCAAGCTTTGGCTTGATTCTTTTCTGATACTCTTGAAGCTCTTTTATCGCTTTGTTGCACGAATCAACCGACAGTTCAATCGCTATTGTCTTCATGCGGACACAATTGGATCTTCGTCTGTCTCGACCTCTGCCAAGGCAAGAACAACTTGGTTTATCGTGCGCGAAACTGCGACAACACGATAGTCAAACGGTTCGGTGTCGGGGTCATTCTCTACCCAAAACACAGTCTGTGTGTTGAATGGAGTCTGCAAGTCCTCGGTGGTTGCCGTCCGTGCAAAGGTCTGCGTGAGACCAAATAAGGCAATGTCCGCTTGCCCTCTGCCACCAGAGACATTCATCAGTGTCTTGACAGGCGTTGTATAACTGACGGAGTATTCGCCCGTATAAAGCCCATCGCTATCTGTGAGAGCCGTAACACCCTCATAGAACGCATATGCGACAGGCCTTTTGTTGCGCTTGACAGTTCTCAAGTCACAGCACCCACTCTCACGATAGGCAGAACATTATTGTGAATGTAATCAAGCATATCAGCATAAGCGAAATGACGGTGGACACCATTTTCGATAGACACGCTCTGCCCTTCAGCACCCGCGTGAGTCCATCCCGCAATCACGGCATAGATTTGTACGCTCTCATATTTGGACGGAACTTCAGTTACATCGTCAGGAACTCCACCCACAAGATGGTACATCCACGCAAGGATCTCATTCTGCGAAAGCGTGATATAGGTGTTTAGGACTGTATCGGTCGGCATATAACCGCTACCATCTTCAAGCAAGGCTTTAATCGTTGTTAATTTCTGTGCATTAGTCATGCGGATCGCTCCTTATAGGAGTTGGGGAGCGGGAGTACCGCTCCCCTTTGTGGTTTAGATTAAGCAGACGGGAAAGAAGCGGCAGAAACGTAGATGCCGTCCTTTTTCTGATTCTTAACCCACGCACCGTGGTACTGACGGAAGTCAAACTTGAATGCCTGTGCTTCCTGTACAACAGCCGGGGAGAAGATACGAGGCTCTTCGAACTGATTAATCTGCATAATCGCAGTCGGGTGAATGATCATGTAGTTGATGGTAGAACCCGTAGCGGTAAATCCACCCGCATCATCGTGGGAGTCAGGCTCGGCGAGAGTGATTTCGGTGTTGAATCTGCCGGAGGGAACTGTGATGACTCTCATGTCATTGTACATCTCGATGTTGTAGTCAATGCCATTCTCACCGTTCATGGTGTAGCGAGTAATTCCCGCTTTGAACAGTTTGTAGATTGTGGGATTGACGAACAGGATACGGCCTTCGTACGGAACTTCAGCATCGTCAAGTGCTGCGGTAGCATCATCAATGGATGCAACAACAGCGGCACCATTGGCAAGGCTTTCGGCGTCCTTGTTGGCAGAAGCTGCGTTGGTCGCATACTGTGCGAAACGGAGAGCATCAGTTTCGGGTACAACCTTTGTTCTGATGAACTCGGCTGCGAGAGTGCCGAAAGCGAGACCCATGCTCTCTGCATTGTCTATGCGATCAACGAGGAACTGTCTGCCGCGATCCCATTGCGGAGCGTATGCTCTCCAGGAAGCGGTGACATCTCCACGAACGAATCCGGCATTGCGGTCATAGTTGCCGAGACCGCCCATTGCGGTTTCAAAGAGATAGAAGGTGTGATATTCAGGTGACCATCTGACACGATCCTGAACCGTGTCGAGGATTGCGGTCTTCGATTCAGCTTTGTATATTTCGTCCAGAAGAGGAACATACTGCGAAGCAAGACCGATGCTGTTCCCTATGGCGGGATTTACAGTTGTTGCCATTTTTGTTTCTCCTTATTAGTTATATTATTATCTTGGCGGCAACCCCATAACTCTGCGGAGTTCATTCTCGGCAGTTTTTTCTACGGTTGCCGAAGTTGGCGGTGCGCCCACGGATAGAGTCGGTTGCTTGTTCAGAGCTGCCATCTCTAGCTCTTTCTGCTTGACCGCCAAAAATTCTTGCTGACAAGCCATTATTTCGGCGGCATCGTTGTCAGCCATTGCGGTTGCCGCCCGTTGTGCGAGTTCTTTGTCATAGCCAAGAGCAAGACACGAATTGACATATCCCGCAACGGTCTTATCCCTACGGAGCATCCGTAGTTCTTCCTCGACCGCTTGTTCGCGTTCTTTGCGTTCAGCCTCGGCTCGTTCGGCCTCGGTCTGTTTTTCCCGGAACTGCCTTTTCCATTCGGCTGCATCGCTGTTTGCCTTGGAAAGCGCGGTCTTCAGCTTGGTAACTTCTTCTAACTCTTTAGGAGCGGGAGTTTCAAACTCATACTCTTCCAGAGCTTTGATTTTGTCCTCAACGGACATCTCTGCGTAGTTTTCAATCTTTGCGGTATCAATTTTCATTTGTCTTCTCCTTGCGTTTTAAGGACTTCCCTGTCCGTGTCTTCCGTTTTTAGGTCTTGTCATGACCCCTATGCGATTAACGACTTCCCTGTCGATTATGTATATGCATAAATGCAATTGCTTACTTATCTGTTTGCCCGTGTGCTTTTTCGTTCAGGTGCTTTTCGATGTTGGCGATCTCACCTTTAACCGCTCCATCACACCCAAGTTCGACCAACCCTTTCAAACAAGCTAGTATGCCGTTGGTCAAAACATACTGTTCCTTTTGAATATCTTTGATGCTTTTATCTTGCATTTCTTGTTTTTCAAACCATCCAAACAGTTTTCGGAGATAGCTGACAACAGCCACGAACGCCCCAATAACAGCAGCGATGGTGAGCAAAGTCTGCCATGTCAGTTCAATTTGCATATTCTCACCACCTCACGAAAATATCAGTTCGCACCGACAGTTAACATTGTTTTGCGGAAGTAGGAACATTCCGGGGGCGGGGGCATGATCCTCGTCATAAGTGTAGAAGTCCTCATCAATGCCGACTGTCATAAGCTCTAGGTACTGATGGGTGTCGCGAACCTTTTCATCTGCCATCGTTACCCAAGTCTTGGTCTTTGCCCCCGCTCTTTTGGCGGTTTTGAGTGCAGACTCGTTCGCATCTCGATGGGTTTCGGTTTCCGCTATCCTTATGAGATCGTCCACGCTCCCGCCACTTGCGAAGTATTCCTCGACTCTCTCTTTCCAAGTCTTCCCCGATATCCTCTCGTCCACAACTTTCATTGCTTCGTCCAAGCTTGGTGTCCACTCGGACGAAAGATTTGCGTTCGTAACATTGTTGCCCATCGCATAGGCGAGGAGAAAAAGGTCAAGCATTTCATCGATAATGTCTTCCTCTTCCTCTTTCGCTTCGTTTTGCGGTGGGAGCTTGCCGTCTGGGAAACGAGCCTTTAGTCTGTCAATAAAGTTATTCAGTTCGTCAAACGGCAGAATGCTTGCCATTGTTGCCCCCAATCACTCCAATATGTCAACAAGATTAAGACCACTTAAATACTCCGCTCGTTGGCGTTGCACTATGAACCTTTCCCCATATGTCATAGTCTTGTTCAGTTGGATATCAAAATAGGCTTTGCGGACTTGAGCAGTCACATCTTTTTCAAGCCATTCGTCTATATCAGTTGTTCCTTTGGACAGTACCTTGTCATAAGTGCTTGCCCTTGGAGCAACTTTGAACTTTTTAACTCCCTTGCAGATGGTCTCTATGGGGATTTCTTTCATATCGAACGGAAGAATAAATCCTGTGACTCCGTTCACTATTCCTTGTTCCTCTGCAACCGGGAATGCGGTGCATATCACGGGAGTGCCTACCGAAAGTGCTTCAACGATGCTATACGAATATCCCTCCGTATCTGAAAGCTGAACAAGGTAATCGGCATTTGCGATGAAGTCCAAAATGTCCAATCTGTGGGGCATAACCGCAACGGACTTGTTGAACGGCTCTCGCGGAACATCGGTATATATATCCCAATGGAACGGTATGCCCGCTTTATCAAGTGCGCTTGCAAATGTTTTCATCCGCTCCAAGCCCTTTTCAGCAGTCAACCTTGTTGCGCTGATAAGGTTCAGCACCTTACGGGGTTTCTTCACGGTGTACGGATTGTAAACCGTTTGAATGTCTTTCGCCCAATCGTAGTGTTTGCGGATTCCCTCGGTAGTATTGTCTGCGACTCCAAACCGATGTGTAATGCGCCCATTGTTGCAAGGGTTCAGGTGACGGCAGATATAGTCTGCGTGGAATGTTTGTATGATTTCCTTTGCTTCAAGGTTATCAAATAATTCCTTTTCCCATCCGTACCCGAAGATGAAGACATCGCAGATAATCTTATCGCCCGTGTGATATTGGATAACTCTGCACACTTCTCCGATGTGCCTTATCATATCCGCATCACCGCTACGGTACATTACGGTTATATCGTAGTCCTTGCCGTACTTCAGCCCCATTTCGTAGCAGTATGTTTCAACGCCACCGACACAGTTAAGACCTGGAAAGTATATTACGTTTTTAAGGCGGTAAGTCTTCATTCTCCAATAAGACCCCGTGCGCGCAAGTCTACCAAACTGCCCTCTCTCGGAAAGTTGTACATATACACGGCTGAAGAGTCATACACGATTTTAGGATTGCGTTTGAGCATATCCTCGTTGAAGTACCAATCGGATGCAGCTTTCATCTCCTCGTTGTAGGTGATGCCCTCCACAAACGATTTGCGGATAAAACGTATGGCTTGGGCGCAATGAATGCGGTTTGTGCTTTCGTTCAGATGCCATACAGTTCCGTCATTGATTTGCAAACTGAACCCCAATACATCCATATCTCCAAGTCGGTCAATTAAACGGTTGTACTCATTGGTAACAACATAATCGTCTGAATTGTGTGCGTGGAAATATTCGCCTTGTGCATCTTCCAATAGACGGTTAAGGGTGTAATACATTCCCTTATTCCCGGCATTGGAGTAGATTTTGAGGTTGATTTCGGGATGCTGTTGCTTGTAGGCGGTCAAGTTTTTAAGCGTGTTGTCCGTAGACCCATCGTCACGGACTAGGATTTCGATATCATCTCTGTGCGGTATATGTTCAAGTGCGCGAATAACAAGCGTTTCCTGATTCCACACAGGGATGCACACCGAAAGTTTAATCACACAGCACCGCCCGTTTCATTTTCTCCGTTGTCACGGTCTTCTTCTATGATTTCAGCCTCGCCCTGACCATTGCCTTGCTTTTCAGCCTTGACTGCGGTTTCGGGATTCCCCCATATCATCTCCAACCACTTCTCGGACATCTTCATATCCTTGACGGGGTCGCTACTTATGCCACTCTTCGCGGCTGCGAGTTCGGGATGCAGACCCGCTGCCATAAGTGTCTGGAATGCTTGCGCCTTGCTTTGTACGTTTGCAGTCTCGTTGCGGACGAAGTTCAACTCAAAATCATTAAGGTCTATATCGAGCAGGCCCTTGCGCTTTAGAATTTCTACTATTATGCGGTCAAACTGTCTGTTGCTCTCTTTGAAGAGATCTTCCGTATTCCTTGCGGCGGCATCAGCTTGATACCAACCAAAGTTAGCCAAGACAGCAGCCCCCGTTGTATCGTAGGTGGAACTGCCGTTGCTCCGGCTCGGCATAGCACAGATCCGCAGTACCTCATCGTAGATGCTATCTACAAGAGTCTTGGTCTGTGTCTGGTCAAGTTGTTCGGTCAGTACCTTGAAGTCTGCCTTGTTCTCTCCGATGGAGCGGAGTGCAATCATACCCGCTTTGCGGATGTCGGTAATCGTTGTGTCTTCGGGGAACTCGCAGTTTACTGCAATCGCAAGACTTTGGATGAACTGCTCCACACCATCGCAAGCATTGGACGTGAGATTGGAAATCTCGTCCAAAAGCGGAATAGCCAACTCAAAAGCAGAAGTGTTGACGGAATTGTAGCGGTACTCGATAATCGGGATCTCGCCAAGCACATTCGGTTCAACTGAATCAAGTGTGGTTGCCGTGGTCATATAGTCATGGCTCTTCTCATAGGTCACAGTCTTGCCCGTCTGAACGCCTGACAGATGGAACACATAGTCTTTCGTGAATACGTCAAACTTTGCTTTCCCATCAGCTACCACATAGTTCACGCCCATCACGGGTTCGTTGCCCGGTTTGAGGGAATAGGCCACGAATGCGGAACGAGGGTCGAGAGCATATGCCTTGAACGGAGCTTCTTTGTCTTCATTTGGCGTAATGAATGCAACGCCCTTGCCGACACGGTGAAACCAATCCGCTACCTTGTTGTCCACTTCCAATTTGCCGGAGCGGTAAAGGTACTCGTTCAGTTTCTTCAGTTTGGTCTGTACGCCTTTGCGCCTTGACACATAACTGCACGGTTGCGTGAGAAAATATCCGTTCTTGAAATCTACTATTTCAGCTGCGGTGTTTACTTGTACGATATTGAGGATGTCCTCACGGATATCCTTGGAACGGTGGAGAATCGGCTGAACACCACGCGTATACCAATACAAGAACTCCTCTTGGAGCATATTTTTGATGTGATAAATGAGTGCGGAGTTTAATTCCGTTTTGACATTCTCTTCTGTGATCTCGTCAAAAGTGGAATAGATGTCCAACCGCCCAAACATATCATTGCTGATAACAGGAGAGCGACCCGTTATGTTATCTGCCAAATTCGTCACCTCTCATAACAAAAAGAGCCGAAGACTTGCTTTTACAAGTTCTTCAGCCCTAGTTGGCTCTTCCCACAACCCGGTTGTTGCGAGGAATCGTTTTATTTTCTTTTGCGTGGGGGTTCTTCCTTGAAGGCCAAACGTCTTCCGTTCTCAAGGACTACCCATCCTCCGCGTTCCTTTTTCAGTATTGCCTCTTTGCCCGATGCCACTATAGCTTCCAGGGCATCTGATACTTCCTTTGGGAGCGACATCAGATCACCGCCCTCATCTCTTTGCTTAAACCACTCATAATAATCCGTGGCGTGTCCGTGTTCGATGGTTTGTATCCTCCAATATCTCCGTATCCCGCATACAAGAGCTTGCTTGCAGCGTTCACGAATAAGTGCGTGGAGTATGTAATCGAACTGTTTGCCGGAGAAGTCCGAGCGAAGTTCGTTTTAAGTGCAGCGGGTAGGTGCGTGTGACCGCAAATGTAGCAATCGCAGTCTATGATGTTCGCATAGTCGGCAAGCCTCTGTATTTTCCCACCCTCTTTGCGACCGCCCCCGCTTCCGTGCGTGAGGTAAATCGTATAAAGGATTGCTCTGCCGTGGTATCGGTGGTCTGCATTCCCGCCAAACCGCAGAAAGATGACTGCCGTATCAGGTGAGTACTTGTCCTCTATCCCCAACTGCCGTGCCATGAGTCGAGTCATATCCACTCCGTTGGTGCGGTAGTGCCGTGCTTCGTGGTTTCCTCCCACTATTCCAATCACCTTGTGTGCGATGGGTTCGAGGAGGTCTGTTATTGCTTTCAGTTCATCCATCGGGGAGAGGTTGGAGTAAACATCCCCTAGAGATGACTTGAGAGCGCAGTCCATCAAATCTCCGGCTAAAACGCAATAGGCATTTTCATGCGAGTTGACATAATCAATGTCTTTGCGTATAGCGTTATGATCCGAGTTTGGGTCTGCGTAGTGATAATCGGCTAGTATCAGTAATTCAATTTCAGATATGTCGGTCGATAAATCTGTTCGTATTGACTTCATTAATTACCAACGGTATCTGCCCCACCCCTGCTGATGATACCGCGTCATCCCTCGGTCGCTATGACCGTCTGTTTGGTGGCCAATGGTGGTACTGACCCACCGCCTCAAGGTTCAAAGCCTTGTGTGCTTCCATTACACCAATCGGCTAGATCGTGGCGCGTTGTTTATACTCTGCGCGCCACAGAGTCGGACGCCGCCATAGGAGGTGATGACTGCAATCCCCGAAGTGGACTCGCTCTGCCGAAAGGATAAGCACAGAGGAGCATCCCACATATTGTTTAAAGAGGCGATATAGCATACCACATATTGTGGTTATTCATAGCTAACCGTATAATACTATTGAATGCCTTGAAAATCAATAGAGTTTTTGCTATATAACCGCTTAAAACGGTCTTTTCATGATAGTTGCGATGTTCGATCTGTCTGACATTTGCCAATCAACGAACATTGCGAGGGCATCAGGCACGTCATCGTGCTTGTTCTTACCGACCATAGAATAGGTTGTAAGCTGCGACATAGCCTGACGATATTCCTTATCAAGGGCGTACTTGCTCTCATCCTTGAACAAGACGTGCGACTTGACCATTGCCGAGTTGACTTGTATCCTCGTTTCTTTGTTGGTCTGTGTCCACTTGGTTGTGATACTCGTCATCCCACCGAGTTCCTTGACCCTCTTCTCTACGTTTTGTGCGAATATCGTACCGCCTCGGTTTGACTCTATCCGGCACATCTTGACTTTTCGGTCATAGAGTAATTGTGCGACCCTCTCCTGGACTACTTCCACCTTGCTGTTGTCGCAGATGATAGCATCAAGATAGAAGTCCGTACCATACTGATAAAAGACAGGGCATACGCAGAAGTCTGCACCTTGCTCTTTTGTGTCGCAGATTGCGAGGATGGTATCAGGTTCTTTATCAGGGAGTTCAAAGTATCTCCGCAATTCGGACGGATCGTACAACTGCCCATCTCTCTCAATCGGTTGCTGCTGATAAAGGGCAAGCCAAGACGGCTCGTCCATCAGTTCCCTCTGTTTCAAGAGTGCTTCTGTGGTGTACCCTAGACCATAGGGGTAATCGAATCGGCTCTTGTCATTCTCGTCCAAGACAGGCTCTCGGATAAACCTAACACCGGGGTCATTTTCGTAGGCCTCCTCTAGCCTACCGATGGGGTCTGCCAAAGACCATCGTGTGCCGATAACTAGGCGTTTGACTCGGTTGCCTATCGCCCTCTGGAAGAAGTCCGTGTAGACTGTCTGCCACAGCTTGTCAAGGCGTTCCCTATTCAAGGCAGTCTCTATCCCATCCACGGGGTCATCGAGGTACATCCAATTCGCCGCCCTTACTCGTCCGGCTAATTGAGATCCCAACGAGCCGAATTGCAGAGTTTTGAATCGCATATCGTCAGATGCTTCTTGCCCTATGCCAATCATCAGGTCTTTTGCGTTCGTGTTTATGACTTTCAGATTCGGGAAGACATCCTCCCACCGATATTCTCCGAGCTTATCAAAGATACGGAGCATCTCTCCGTACATTCCCGTGAGGAACGCAGCATTGTGCGAACCGATGAGATTTGGCAAAAACGGATTGCGACCGCAAGTCCATGCGAGACCAAACTCTGCAAGGGTGGTCTTTCCAACGCCGGGGGCAAGACTGATTGCGAGTGTATGAAGTTTGCCGTCTTCAAGATCCTGAATCCCCTGAACGCACTTCAGCAGTTGTTTCCGTCTGGGCAGATAGAATTGCTTATCAGGAGCGCGGTCTTTTTCGATATATATACAGAAACTGTCAAAGAAGAATGGAGCATCGAAAAGGTGTGTGCGGTAGTACAAATCGAGCATCCTCTCCACCTCGACTCCGTCACGCATCATCTTATTGGAAGCTGACCGCACCCCTTTGACAAGTTCGTGTGCGAGTGAGAAATTCTCCTCGTCATAGACCAGAGTTCCGTAATCCCTCTTTCCGTTCCCCTCAACGAAGACCGATCCCTCTTGCTCCAATTCCCGGCACAAATCAAACGCATCCGTGACCGAGTAAGGGTCATCCCTCTCTATCAGCTTTGGTATCAGTTCCTTGTAATTCACTTACTACTCTTCGCCTCTCTTCGTTCGTCAGTTTATTTATGCATCCGCAACTGCGAGTATACCCTCGCCTTAAATTCACTCCCGTGACTATGGTTTCATTCCCACAATCGCACACGCACAACCACGCAGCTCCCTTGCCTCGCCAACTGCCTACAAATCCCTTGACCGTCAGCATCCCATAGCGGTTGCCCGTTTCATCTTTGAAGTTTGACCATTTATTGCCTTTTCTCATTAGCTCTCCTCTTGACCGCAAGCCCCAATACCCACGGAGCAAGTCTCCCTAGCGGAACATTCCAGACCAACCACATCAAAAATCGTCTTCTTAATCTCCTCATTACTCCCTCAATCTGCATATAATTTGCGCAAAAATGTGCAAATTCCAAAAACCTAAAGTCCAACTGTCCAAAAACCTAAAGTCTAGTCGCTATAAAACCACGCCAACATCAGAGTGAAAAACGCTACCCCAATCAGGAATCCGATCCCAAACCACATCTCCGGCTTCGCCCCTCTCCCGTCAGTTCGCCCACATTCTATCATCTTGTGTGTTAGTACATAAGGGAGTTTTTGCCTTTTCGGGAAATTTTCCTGATTCGGTAGACATGAAAACGAAAATTTCTCCTAAAAAGTACCCGCTTTTGTATAATTGCGTGTGTTTTAGGAACTTTTTTAGGAGTAAATATTTTTCGGTCGACCGAAACGACCCTAATTTCTAATACTTTCCTAGAGAATTTCTATGAAATGTTTTGTCTATTCTATCGTTGACTCGGTAGACAACATAAAGAAATATAGTAATATCAATGGTTTGAACCGTCTACCGAAGCGTCTACCCAACGTCTACCCAAACTCGAAAAAATCAAGTTGGGTAGACGATTATGAGCAGACTGTGAATATAACAACTACAGCAAATAAGCAATAAAAAGTAGTTGTGTATCTAATGGTAGTTTGGTATAATAGGCTTGTGAGGATGCCTCGCTAATAATTTTAAAGGAGTTTATCAATGGACGAAAAAGAAAAAACCCTTACCACTATGGACTATGTAAAAGCTGCCCACATAGTCGCTACTTGCCCAAAGGCTCGTTTGCCGATGGTGCTTGAGATCCTACGTCAAGGTGGGATTGAGATTCAGCCGGAAACCGAAGATGAAGCCTACAAATTCACGGAGGAGACTAGAAGAAATTGGCTGAAAGAAAAGAGAGAGACGGAAGGAGGAGAAAAAAACGGAGACCCTGACGATGAGGTGTGGGTCTTACTGAAACGAGCCTACGATGAAGGTATCAGCCTTATCAAACTTGGAAACAAAGTCGGACTCCACAAAACCACAGTCTACCACTACCTCCGGGGAGACAGACCCATAACCTACAAACGAGAAGCCCTCGCAGCCACCATCAAGGAAATGCTCGGAATCCTCGAACCCTCCAAACAGAATATCCCATTCTGGGAAGAAGACGAGGAAGAGGTGAAACCTCGCCGATCTCGGAAAAAATAATTTAAAATTGTTTTGCGCCCTAGCTCGCCTGGGGCGTTTTTTGTTTTCGCGGATAATTTTGGGGGTAACCCCGGGCAAAGTTAGCGGCGTCTAACTCCCCCTCGGGTATGCATTCAGGAATGAATATTATTCGCAATATTCACAAAATAATGCATAATATCCGCTATTGTAAAGTATATTTGACAGAAAACAGTCAAATAATCTCGTATAATATTTATTAAACGAGATTATTTTATAGTGTACGTGCTAGAAATACATATGTCCATGCCAGACGGACACAGGATCTTTGTCAAGTAAAAATACTTGACAGCGTTACTACTGTATACCGTTATACATGTATACATGTATACAGTTTAAATATAAACAATGCATTACATGATCATGCCCGGCGGCGCGCCCGCCCGGATACGCTGCTAAACAGTTAGACACAATTAACTGTTATTCCCTGGCATAGTTTGCCGGGCGTGATCACGTGTATATACATTATTATATATAATATTCATTGTTCATAAATTGTTCACAATTTGTTCATGAAATAAGTATTACTTATGTTATACTGATTACAATATAAGTAATACTTATAAAATCATAATGAAAGAAGGATAAGAACAATGAAAAAGCAAACAAATGAAAAGACAAAAGAACAATTGAAAGAAATACAATTTATGAATTGCAAATTGTTCATAAATGAAAGTAAACCGGGCAAATTTGAAAAAGATTTGAAGATCGCGAGCCCGCTACTATTGAAGGCCGCCGCGGGTGAAAAGTTAACAGCGGTTGAACGTATAACGCTCTTAACTATTTACAAAGTTTCATTTCATGATTCCGGCAAAATTGAAGGAACGTCTAGCCTGGATAGCACCGCGACAAATTGCGAATTTTGCCAGAATATGCGGAATAACAATGCTGATAATAAAGCATGTATTTGTGTCCATTGCTACGACGCCGCTCAAGAGCAATATAGAATTAACGTATTAAATCGGCATACACTCAACATGTTAATCATGTCAACTGTAGATTTCGAAATTGACGAATTGCGCATGTTACCATTGACACTTATTACCCGCGTAAATAGTTCAGGTGATACACGAAATAAGATATACGCGCGCAATATGTTAAAATGCTGCTTTGCATTCCCGCTAATACATTTTGGATATTGGGCAAAAAACACCGCGCCGATCATAGCAGCGTGTGACGAATTAGGAAAACCCGAAAATCTTATATTAATACAGTCGGCGTGCTACATTGGCAAGACTGTTAAAAAAGCAAAGTATTTTGATTACGTGTTTATAGTCTACCCGGATAAAGAATCAACCGAAAAAGCAATAGCAGCGGGCGCGAGCGCGTGCAATGGTAAAAAATGCCGGGAATGCGGATATAAATGTTATTTTGGGAATCACGCCGGAAATGGTACAATTGCCGAATTATTACGCGGCGCGGATAAGAAAACAATTCAGGATATCAAAGCTAGCATATAAAACAATATAACACCGGGCATTTAATGCCCGGATATAAAGCAATCAATATTAATTGATTGTTTTATATCTGGATATTAAGCCAGAAATAAATAAAAGAAGGGAAATATAAAAATGTTAATACTTGCGAAAACTACTGAAGGAACGGAATATTTTTATAACGCGCGGTCGGCGCGCGCCGTATCGAAAAAGAGCGCGCAAACAATCCGCGATATTGCAAACGAAAACAATTACCAGTTAAAGCCCGGCGAAAATGGCATATTTACGAAATAGACAAATATGATATTGCTTTTGATTATGCCACCCGGCAAGCGTTTAAAATTAGAAATGGCATTGTGCGCGACTATCGCGGGATATAATCCATAATTCCGGCATTATGCCGGATATAAGACAAGTAAAACACAATAACAAATTTACTTGTTTTATATCTGGAATAAATCCAGGAAAAGTAAATAAATGAAAGAAGGGAAAAGCACATGATAACTAATAACTTGTTTTACGCGGGCAATAAAACAAAATACCCGGTTAAAATTGCCGCGGTTAAATACGAATACGGGCAGCATATAACCGTATATTTTGAAAACTATATAACCGGGGAAAAGAAAACAAAAGAATATAAAACGCTCGCTGCCGCCCGTCGCGGTGTAACAATGTATTTTAAAAGCGTTAATATCAATTGGTAAATAATAACAGTATTTAAACATTTGCAATTGCATACAATTAAATATAACCGATTGTATGCAATAACAAGTGTTTAAAGCAAAGCCAGATAAAACAAGCCAGGATATGCAAAACTTTAAAACACTACAGCGTAAAAGAATCAGGCATTCTTTAATAATGCATCACTTTACCGTACGAAAGAATGAATACTTCAGTACTTTAGTGTATGAAAGACTGTTTAGCACTTTAATGCAGTAAAGTCAGGTCAGTTCAAGACGTCTAACCAGGTGATCGTAGGAAATACTGCTTTCTGCGTGTTCTGCGATCCCGGGAAAATCAAAAAAATTAATTTCTGCGTGTTCTGCGGAAATTGAAAATATATTAAATAAATGGAGGACATTTAATGGCAGCAAAATATTTTGTAAAAGTGTACTACAGGCACGATGTTAAAACCGGGCGATATATTCCCTATCTTAAAACATGGTTTGAAGATGACGAAAAAGGAAATTTAATATTTAAACAGGAGGATATAAAAAATGAAGATTGAAGTAAAGCCTTATGATTATGACGCGGTCGATGATATCATCCATGAGCTTTTCTGGAGTAAAGATATTAAACCCGATGAAAACCGTGGATTCGTCGAAATTCCCGCGGCAAGTTATCAATTAATCGCGAGCGGGCTTAAATGCGCCGCCTGGATGCCGGATAACAGAGAAGATCGCGAAATAATCAGAAGAGCATATCATTTGATTGAAGATTTACGCGACAAACAAAAACAAGTTGAATCAGGGAGGAAATAAAAATGATTACGATTAATGATTTGTTAGACAATATCACGGTACAGGGCAATATCCGCGTTTCTGCATGGACGCGCGACGAAAAAGAAAAAGTTATCCTGATAACAGAACAGGAAAGCGGGCTTGCAGCGTATCAGTTACCGAAAAAGTGGAGGAATTCCGAAATACTTTACATGTTCTGTCCGGGTGACGGTTTCCTACATATCGAGGTGGCAGCAGATGATTAAAGCATGGTTTTCCAGATTCTTTTCTGCGATGGCATACGGAATGATTATCGCACACAGAGATCAATTCAATTCCTAAAATTAAACAGACTCGACCGGGCGAGTATAAAAAGATGTTAGGCCCGGTGCGTGGGAGCTAATAAGCTCCCGGTCATAAAAAATAAAATGGAGGATTATATCATGGAAAAAGAAAAGTATATGCCCACAGTCGGGGAACATCTGTACATCGCGCACACTTCTGGCAATTGGTGTTTGAGATCGGTGCGCACGCCGTACACAGTCATTTCTGCAAATGGTAGAGAAGTAACCATACAGCGCGCAAAGCTGATATTTAACGGGCCAGCCTACTACGATACGGTCGCGGACGATATCCAGGAAGACCCGAACGGGAGGATAGAAAAGCTGCATTACTCCCGGAAGCGCGGCGTCTGGCAGCTTGACGAATACACTAAAGCAGTATTTGGAAGGTGGGATCATTACCCGTATCTTGACTAGAAAAGCACACACTCGGCTAAACGAGTATAAATAGGTGTTAAGTTTAGCGCGTGAGGCCATTTCTGGCCTCGGTCACAAAACAAAAACCAGGAGGGAAAACATGTACGCTATTTATGTAAAATCATCCAGAAGCATTCCCTACGCTGTAGCAATAGCTAAAGGATATAAGACTCTGGAAACCCGGACACGCGATGTATTTAAAAGCATGTTCCAGGATCGCGACACGGTGCGCGTAGCAATTGTCGAAACTATGAGAGGCACTCCGATAATCATCGGTTTCTGCACACTCCACAGAGGGCAGAAGGTCGACCGGGAGACATTCCACACGGACGAATACTTCAACAAGCATTTAGTGCCGCCCGGAAGTAAATTCGATGTAGGCAACAGGGAGTTTAAATGGTGCTATGAATGCTCGGACGCGGAGCTTCTGGACAGACCCGTATTTCTGCCGAAAGACATTATAAATCATGGCAGATCGTACTGTGAATTTAACTTTTAAGGGAAATAACAGTTGACATAGGGAATACATACGTGGTATTATAGTAATACCTATAAAACAGATGGAGGATTATACAATGGCAGAACCTAAATCACAGAAAAGATGGATGAAGGAAAACAGCAAAATGGTAACGGTCAAGCTCATGAATAAGGGAGATGCAGACCTGATAGCATTCCTGGACGGCAAAGCAAAAGCAACAGTCATCAAAGCAGCACTCCGGGAATACATCCAGAATCATTCAGGAGAGGAGAAAAACTAATGCAGTATATAATAATAGGTCTTCTGGGATATGCGCTTCTGCGAGTCTTGAGAAGCATCAGAGAGGCAAGAAAAGAAACTAGAAGAGAAGCAGAGTCACGAAAGAGAGCAGAGGAAGCTGCCCAGATGAGAGAGGAATTCAGACAGCAGCAGACGGAGTCAAAGCGGATCGTAGCAGAGCAGATAAGGCAAGCGAGAGAGCTTGCAAAGCACGAAGAGCAGTTAGCAAAACACGAAAAGCGGATTGCAGATTTGGAGTTCAAAGCCAAACAAGCGGAACGTGATATCGAATTCCTGACAGAAACAATCAGCAGTTTGGATGGTCTTAATGATCACTACAAGATGTTGCAATGCGGTACACTTCCAGGGAGTAAGGAATGGGTAAAATATCAGAACAAGATTATGACCCTGGAAAACAAAACGCACACGGCAGAAGCAAGGCTTGCCAAAGCACAACACGCAAAAGAGATGGCAGAGAAAGAACTCTGCGCGTGACAACAAAACGAGAGCGGTAGCATTCAACTACCGCTCTTTTTTTATGCCCTTTTTAAGCGGATCTTTCCGCTATTTTTTTTGCCCTTCTGTATCATCATCTGGCAACAGTTCTGCGTACTGCCTTACGATTTCAGAGGGGGCTTTCTTCTCGCCCAAGGGGTCTGCGTTCTCTATCGTGATCCCTTGTTGTTCATACAATCCGAAGTGCGCTTTCTCAAACCATATGGTCAGCACCTTGTCCAGAGATCCCGCAGCTCCCGCCGCTTCTATCCCCGCTGCGATGATTGCATCCATCAGGTTCACAAACTCTTGATATCTCGGATCGTCCTTTCTGGTCTTCCCATTTCTCCACGAATTGATGACCCTGGAATTCAAGCCAAGGGCAAGGTGGCAAGTTTTAACGAGCATCGGCATTCCGTAGTAGGTACAAAGTTGGACATACTGCTTGAGCGCATTGTAAAGCGAATCAATGTCATCCATACTTGTTGTCTGCCCTATCTTCCAACACTCGGTCACGAAGACTCCGGCAGCTCGGTTTAATTCCGCTTTGTCTTCTCGCATTAAAGGATTGCTCGGTACTTTTGCCCAATCAAGATGGAAACTCTCTTCTGCGAGTGTCCGTGCGTTCTTACTGCCTTTCGGTCTGCCCGGTTTTCTTTTCGGTTCTTCTTCCGTTTTCTCTCTCTCCTTTCTTTTCTTGTCTCTGTATATAACATTCTTCGCGTGTTGCTCTGTTATCCCAAGTTCTTCTGCAATCTGTTTATAGGTCTTTCCCTTTTTTCGCAGTTCCTTTATCTGGTCTATCCGCTTTGGCTTCGGTGGCTTGCGGATTATCTCATCCATCTGTCTTTTCCACCACCTCTTCCCTATTAGCTTGTGCAGCGAGTTCAAGGTCATTGTCGATAATCAGAGAGTGTCTGCTGAAGAGGGAGAGGGGCAGTAGGTTGAACAATACCAACCACCACTTCCCGAAGTGGAGAGCGCAAACTGTGAACCCGCAGATTCCAATTGCAAATATCAGGGTGTCCACAACGGCATACACTACGTTGATTATCAAAAGCCTTTTTGTCATTCGTCATCCTCCCAAAATGGTTTATTTTGTCTTTCTGCGATAGCTTCTTCGCGGTCACCAAGTTTTCGCCAACATTTCTGCTTTCCGTAAATCCCTACATTCCTCGCACCGTTCACCCTCTCCCAATCAGGAAGTAAGTTCAGAATCTTGCCGATGTCCTTGCTCTCAATCAGGCTTGGCTCTTTTGGAAAGTCAGGATTCGGGGATAATGCACGATGGCACACCTCACGCACACAAGTGAGTTCTCCCGGCAGTTTCTTATGGAGGAATACTTGAATAGCACCCACGCGCCAATCGTCTTGCATCGCATTGTCTTGAGCTTCCTGATAGGTCTTGAGAAGTCTTCTGTCGGCAAAAGGCATCATCAGTTTGTTATCCAAGTTCGCTCTAGCTTCTGCCCAACATTGGAGAACATACGCGCGGATCTCGTCCTCTTGGTCGAAGATGTCATAGCCATTGCACTTGACTTCTATTGGATACCATCTGCGGTTTCCCGTTTTGTCTACCAACGGGTTCAGATCGTTGCTCGTTGCGAGGAACACACACCGTCTTGGCAACTCGGTTGTATTGCGGTCATAGGGTTTGCGATATTGGTCTCGCTGCCGTGAAACAAACGCCTTGATTGCTTCTTGGTCTTTCGCTTTTGTGAACGCACTCATTTCAGGTATCTCAAGCAACCACTTCCCTTGCAAGTTTTCAATTGCTTGTTGCCCCTCCATCGTCTTGAGTTCCCCAAAGTAGTCATCATTGATGGCAAGGTATCTTATCAGGGTAGACTTTCCGCTCCCTTGCTTGCCCATCAAGATAGGTACATCCTCATACTTGCACCCTGGGCGGTACAGACGATGGATACCTCCAGCGAAGATAAGCCTTGAAACCTCCCGACTGTAGTCCGTATCATCGCACAATCCATACTTGATGAGAAATTCCTGACATCTCGGCACACCATCCCACTCGGTCTGCTCCACAATATCTTGGATGGGGTTGTATCTCCGCTCCTCAAACAAGATCCGCAGAGCAGCTGAATGTTTGTCCTTGGAATAAATTTTGAACGCACTTTCGATGTAGTTCATACTCTGTGCTTCGTCTGCATCAGTCCATTTTTTGATGACTACTTTCCCATCCTTGACTGAATGAATCTCTGCATTCTGAGCAAGCTCGTTATACCGCACACCCGCATACTGCTGCGAGTTGGTCATTATGGTTACAAAGTTTTCGATTGTCGGCAGAGGGTTTCCGCTTTTATCTCTACATTCAGGAGGGATTATCGCCCTCGTTTCTGTGGTTGTCAGGTATACGATTTCTGCTCACCTTCTTCTGCCCTCCTTGGGCTATGTAATATTGCCTGTAGTGTCTGCCCCACTCTTGTGTTTTCCATCCTCTATTGCGATTAACAACGAGCTTTATGCCCTTATAAAACCCATCGATATCTCCGGCTTGTATCTGCCCCTTGAGAGTCAAATACTGTTGTTTGTTTAGGTAATCGCTGTATCGTTTTAGAAGCTGATAGCATTCGATTTTCTTATCTCGCATTCCAATCCTCGTTTTCTAAACAATCTATCAAATACCCCACATAATCAATTCTCTTTACCGCCAAAGCAAACTCCTCGCTCATCGGCACGGCATTCATCTTTATCTTGTCTAATTCTGCCCACTCTTTGCGGAGTCTGTGGTACTCTTCTTCCCAAGCTTTGCGCTTTATCTCCCGCTCTTGAGCGGCAGCCCTTCTCCGTGCGATCTGGGCTTGGGTTTCTGCGGAGATGTCGCAATCTATCAGATTCAGCCTGAAGTCCGCATTGATTCTCTTCAAAGCATCGACCCTTGTGGGTAGCTCACAGACTTCTTTAACAAAGGTCACAACATCCCCGCTTGCTCCACACACGAAACAAGTGAATCCGTGTGTCAGGAAACTGAAGTTATAGTCTCTGCCGCGATGGATAGGACAAGGACATCGGTGATTGCGGATAGGGGTTTCAGGAGAGTACATAGCGAGGGCATCTTCCATCGTCACGGTGTCGCGAATCGTTTGCGCAATGTCATCCCAATTCGCTTGTCTCTGTGGGCGGTATGCTTTCTGCCATTCCGTACTCACAACTTACTCCCCCAAAATATTTGTATTCCTTGTGATACTTGCAGCGCTTGCAAGTATATACACTTACATTACAGACCCCACCGACTCCGTACTTTGCTATGACGTGTGGTTCTGGGCAACTTCTTACGCAACCTCGGTAAAAGGGTTTGCCGATGACATCGTCGCGTATAGGAGAATAATCACTCACTTGCTGCCTTGAACCATATTAGGGTTATCTCCCACGCTTGCTCGTCCGAGAACCCCACGTCAACACAAGCGTCATAGAATTTGCGGATTTCTTTAGCGACAATTTTGTGGCAGTCTTCTGTCGGTTTCTCGCTTGCTTTTTCGTTGCGAGATGCTTTGTCTTCGCTTGCATCGCAAGCATCATCAAGTAAAAGCTTCATTAAGAGTTCGAGTTCGTTCATTGGTTACACCTTTCTTTCTTTAAAATTTATTATTTGTTTGAGCTTTTCTTTTCTCTAAAGCTCCAAAAGAGAACTCATCCAGCTGATAGTCTGTTATCTTCCCACACCTTGGGCATTCGGCATCTATCCACGCTTGCCGCTTCTCTATATCAAACTCAATAGGTGGAATTTCTCCTATGGTGAATGCAAGTCCGCAGTTTCCACAAGCGCAGTAGATGCCACCATCATCAAGTCTTGCGATAGAGCTAGAGGGTTGCTCCTCTTCCCAATCCATAGCCTTGGCACTATCTAGCATCCAACCGAGGTACACTTGGGCTTTCTGAATGTCTTCCACACCGCCCTTGTCTTTCCATCGCCAAAGGTACTTGATTACATTGCCCTTGCAGTAATCGACAAATCCGTCTGTGCCAAGGCTTGCCTTGATAGCTTCTATACACTCGATACCACCTTGCGTGTAATGGCTTGGGTGGTTTACGTTATCCATACAACAACCTTTCTCGGACATAATATAAAAACAGTCCGTGTATTATTCTTGCCGTTTCCTCCGGCTTGCAGAAGATGACCGTCACATTGAATCTGACCATCCAAGAGAGCAAAGATCCTATTAGGGATTTGGTTGGGAATTTGCTTCGGTAATTACCGAGGAAGATGTCCGTCCACGATGCATTCTCGATGATGAGATACACCTTGAGGTGGTATGCCTTGGCTCTGATAAACTCCCTCTCAAACCTATCTCTGTCAGAAGTGAAGTTCCCACACAGTTCGTCCAGATTGTGCTTTCTTTCCACGCACACATCTCTCTCAAACGAGATATCCCCTAGCTGCACGGAGTAGTCTCCCGTATCTAGCTTGCGTGTGATGGTCTGCACCTTGTTTTTCTCAAACCAATCCGAAACGTGCTTGTCTTGCTCTCTTGTGTCGCATATGATAGTCAGCTTTTTGAGTTCTTCTGTAAGCTCCTTATCTGTCCAATGCTTTACCATCAGAGATCGAACGGCAACTCGTCATCAGGATCTGTATCGTCTAGGCTCGTCACCGTCAGCCTTTCGGGTTTCTCCCCCTCGAACGGAGGGAGGTCGGCAGCTCTTTCAGGAGAGAGGAAATACGCGATTTGCGTAAACCCTCTGTCATCTTCCTTGAACATCGCTGCGCCCTCGCAACCTGGCCACGTCAGGAAATCAAACTGCTCACCGATTTCAGGGAACGCATCAAAGAATGCGGTCATATTCTTATTGAAATAGTCATTCTTAACTATGCGGTAGGTCACCTTGAACCGTCTTCCGCTCGGTCTGACCTTGACCACTATCATCGGTGTGCCGGGGTTCTTTGAGTTTGGGCCTGTCACAGTCTCTTCAACATCCGTGATGACCACACGGTGCTTACCGATTACCGCGCTTTCCTTTGCCTGGTCTTCTCGCTTATAATTCCAATCCATTAATTCACACTCCATTTCTCTATCAATGTTTGCCACAGATCGTGGCGTTTCAGATATTCATAAAAGTATTTAATCGTTAAGTCTATCGGCTCA
>JAEIGA010001266.1_pt1 | contig 39174 bp, 35 predicted proteins | sample 9270691 | NCBI WGS metagenome assembly JAEIGA01 (sample SAMN17057246, study PRJNA624740) | gut metagenome | biome: biome; isolation source: fecal sample | host: Bos grunniens | place: China: Xizang | collected 2019
GACCTATGCCGTCCATGATTCATGTGGGTGTGTCTCGCTTTTCGGATTTTCTCACTGTACCGGGTCATTATGTATCAATCAATCTATTATAATCAATTGCGTGTGCAATGCCATAACTCAGTTCATCGTTTAGTCTCACCACTCTCTCATATGGTAACTGTTGAATGAGGTATTGCAAATCCTTTGCTGTCTCAAGGCTGATAATAACAGCCATATTTTTTTCTCCACTCAGGTTCATGTTAATCAATGTATATTGAAATTATTTTATTTTTATATTCATGATGCAACCAGTCCTCGAATGTTATGTCTCTGTTCGGAAATTCATGGTAATATTCATTTACCAGTTCTGAAATCAATTTATCTGCCTTTTTCCTCAATGGGCTGCAACAGTTCCTTTCCTCGATTATTCTTTTCTTCTCAAGATAGTCACTAAAATTGAAATTACTTGTATTTAGTGCTTCTGTCAGTTTTTTCCATTCATCTTCGATGTCCTCGAATGTGTATAGTGGATTTGGTTTATTCATTTATTATTCTCATTTTAAATCCGGCTTTATCTTTTTTTACCACTTCCTCACCTGCATAGTGAGGTATTATTTCTCTTGTACAGTCATCCGGAATATAAAGATATTCTTGCATCATGTCAAGTGGTAGTTGTATAAGATTACAAAAATCCCATTTTGCCTTCGATGGTCTTAAAAAATAAAACTCAACGTGAATAGGTCTTTCTGGATGTTTTTCATACTGTTTCCTCCATTCTTTGAGTTTTTCTTGGAACACCGGTCCCATTGTTTTCTCATAGTTCCTAACCTGTTTTGAAGATATTATTCTTTTCTGCTTTGTAATTTGTTTTGAGTTTTTCTTGGAGTATACCGGCATCCCTATAAATTCTACCCATTTTTCCATTATAAGTTATCAAACTCTAAAAGTGATATTATTTCTTTTACCTTTGTCGTGGTTGTACCAGCAATCTGCGCGACTCTTTTCATCAATCCGTCATCAATCGGTACTCTGTTCTGTTTTGCCTCCATGTAGAGTTTTTTGATGTGTTCGTTGCGCTGTTCCCTCCAAGGTCTCACAGCCCACTTGTCACCGGCTTTCCTGATAGGTTTATTTTGGATTTTAAGGGGTACTGGCTGCGTTACTGTCTGCTTGATTGGTAATTGTTCATCCGGCTCTTTTTCGTCGCTTAGGACACAGAAATTGATAACCTTGTCATAAAGCCTCTTGTATGAGTTGTAAACCTTGTCATAGCATTCCTTTGGATTATTCTGGTCAAATCCTTTCACAAACTGATGTTGTGTAACAGTCCAATGCAATAATTCATAATTCTTTTGATTCATATTATTCTATCTTAATTTTTTATTCAATTATAAATATGCGGAAAATTTCAAAAGTTGTCAAGTGCTTAACGCAAATGTACTATTTTTTTATGATATTTTTATTATTTAGACAATTTCTAAATTATATTAAGTATTGAGATTTTTCAGGTTTTTTAATATATTTATTTTTGTAAAGTGAGATTAATTCAGTATCTTTGCACTAAGAGAAGCGGTTCGAAACGCTGGGGCAACGGTCTTTTTTCTCATTATATTTCAACCGGCCCCTCTCTCTTTTTTAAAAATGAAATGAGAAAAAAATAAATATATAATTTGAAATATAATGGACATTAAAGAAAAAATGAATCTGTGTCTGAGTGATGAATTACTCGAAAACACTGTATTGAGTGAGAATGAAAAAAAGGTTCTCGCTGCACTTCTGTATTCCTATAAGGTATGCAGCAAATCACATGATGGTGAAATTATAAGGTCAACTGAACAATTGAGGAAAGAGTCACAAATCCGAAAAAGTGATATGTATGACGCTTTGAGGAAACTGGACAAACTCTACCACATGGTTGAGAGGGTTTCAGGTGAATCAAGGACTGAAGGAAAAATGGCAAAAGCCTCTGTCTTTAAATTGAACTTCAAAACGATTTTTAACCCACCGAAAGCACCTATGAAATTCAATTTTTTTGAAGAAACCAACCCCTCTGAAACCCCGATGGGAACTGCAATTACAACTACAATTCCAAGGTCAACTACAACTGCAATTACAACTACAACTGTAAAAACAACTACAGGCGTTGTAGACCAGATGGTTCCAGGTCCTGAAAAGGAAAAAGTAGAAATGAAATCAAATGATATAGACATGGTTCTAGGACGTGAAACGACACGGAAAATGCATTCGCCTTCGCCTTCTTTTTCTTCTTCACCTTCTTCAAATAGAAGTACCACTGAGGGTGATGGCGATTGGCTTAACTCAACGATGAACAGAATCTTCAATGAGAGGGAACCGGTGAATGCAAGCATCAGTTCTTCATGGAAAGAACACGAAAGACTGGTCAATGCGACCGGTGATGAAGACCTGCCTTTTTAGATAACTTCAACCGGGTGAAGGACCCGGACCAAAAAAACAAATAAAAAAATTAATTTAATTTCATATGAATTACAACAATGAACCAGCCGGCATAGGTACCGGCAACGCAGAGAGAAACGAGAAAGTTACTTCAATCTTCGACAGAATGGAGGAAAGCATCCAGGAACTTAAAGGCTCAACGGATGAAGAGACATCGAAAGCAGCCATAGAGAAATTCAGAACAGCCTATAAGGAGGCCAAGGGCATAAAATCCTCAATGACTGAGAAACAATGGGCGGCTGTGATGGTGAAAGTCGATATAATGAAGAAGTCCATAAACAAGAAGACTGTTCAGACCATGCAGGTTCTTCCATCACCGACAAAAGACACCACACCTATAAGGGAGAAGAAACCGGGAGAAATACCAGACATACCGAAAAGTCCACGTCCGCTGATTTTCCTATCTTCAGACTGCACGAAGTTCGCAGAGGATTTGTCGGAATGCAGACTCTCAGACGATGAATGCATCGAAATGATTGACAAGTTCCTCAGTCTCTATGGAAAGATATGCACCCCGGTTGAAATGTCAGAGTACAGGACTATCATGTGCAATATGCTGATTCACCGCCGGCATGAAGACGAATGGGTGTTCAGATGGTATGGAGAAAGAAGCCTCAACCCGAAACCGACAGAATGGCTTCACTACCTTGATGCCGGCATGTTTTTGAATCCGTCATACACAACCGGTGATGATTGATTCGATTTAAGCCACAATACAAGCCCACCGGTCGCGCCGGTGTACACCGGTGGACTACTATCAACCCCCTCAAAAAATAAGCGATTTGTGTGCGCACACAACGCATTAACAGTTTTTAAGGTTTGGATTAACGGTTTTTAACACTGAAAGTTTGCAGGTCTCAGAAATTTGTTGTACCTTTGCATCACAAAAACAAAAGAAAAATGAAAATAAATTGTCTTATAGAACGTCAGATGTACAAAGACATCAACGATTTCGTGGAGCAGATTAGTTATTTTGCCGCAAGGGACATCAAAGAGTCAACCAAGAATGAGGGGTACATCACATTCGATGACGATATGCTCGACCTCATAGAGACTTTCTGCAACTGTCATCACGTGCATAATGGTATACTCAATGAGATAAGGGAAGAGACAGAGCGTGAACTTTGGGAGATACAATGCTATTGCAAACCCATAAAAGTGGTGACGGGAAAAATATTTTTTGAAAAATCCACATATTTATAAATAAAAAATAAAAGAAAATGAGTATTTATAACAAATTATTTCAGATGCAGCAGGAGTTCAAGGCTGCAAAGACTGGATACAATAAGTTCGGCGGTTTCAATTACAGAAATTTCGAGCAGATGATGGACGTGCTGAAGCCAATCCTCGCAAAGCACAAGTGTATAATATTGGTTGACCATACACCACAGGACACATCAAACGGTGTATACATTAATACAAAGGTCACTCTCCTTGACATTGAGGACAGCAGTGAGATTTCTTCAACGTCAACTGTATGGGACGGTGACAAGCGTGAGAGAAAGGAATTGTGTAATGCACAGATTTCCGGCGGAAGTATGTCATATGGTGCTAAGTATGCACTTGGTTTCCTTTTGGGTGTTGCAGCAGAGAAAGACCCTGATTCCTACGAGCCTACCAACACACCGGCACCTAAGAAGAACATGACGAAGGATGAGAAAATCAATTCAATGATATGTGAGATTAACACTTGCACGTCGATAGATGAATTGCAGCAGAAATGGAGTCAGTTCGGCAAATGGACTGAGGACAAGAAGATTAAGGAGGCTTTCACTGCAAGGAAGAAACAAATAATTAATCCTTAACAGTAATTAACGGAAAAAGTTTCGATATTTCAGAATTATATACTTTTCTTTTGTTTCCCCGGTGGGTTTTAATTCACGCTTATGTTTGGCTCACCGGGGTTTTATACCTTAACTGATATAAAATAACACAAAAAATAATAAATTATACCAGAAGTGGTATTCATTTTATCTACATTTTGCACCATGGTCCGGGAGGATAGTGGTGCTTTTTTAGTATACAAAAAAAAAGCAACCTGTGTAGGTTGCTTAATTATTAGTTGCTTCTGTACATATATATTCATTACCGTCACAACAATCTGAATTAGTAACCAATAATTGATATGTTCTTGTCTGCCCACCGGATAACCATGTAACGCCACAGTCTTTTGAATAGTATTGTCTTTCAACACTATATTCATCACCATTCATACACATTCTTTCATTTGGTGAATATTCCCATTTGTATCTGATAGGACAATCTGGATTCTCAGGTGTACAGTCAGGCGAATTTGCTTCAATCAAATCACCGGCTCTGTATTCATATGGTATGACATCTGCCCAAGTCTCACCACCATCAGTTGATACTTGTTTTTTCTGTTGTTGATATTTATTCCAAGCCATCGTTTATCCATTTATAAATCTATCGTTTATATTAACCGCTGTACCATTAACTGCTGAATATTTATACAAATATCGTTCATTGGTCTGATAACGGATGTATTTTTTATTTACAGGGTCTATATAGTATCTTGTCTGACTACCGGTACTACTTGAATCATTATTTCTTACAAATATTATATTATCATTTGCTGGTGAATAATAATTCAATGTATCAGCATATGTTCCTAATGCTCTTTCATCTGTATAAAATCCTGTTACTTTATGTCCTGTATTTGTCAGAGTATGTGTATTAAAATCAAGTGTCCACATCTTTACTTCATGGTCTGATGCATTTTCCAAAGCAAGTATATTTACCATACCGGTTGCATGATTGACTGAATATGTATGAACATATTGATAAGGCAAAGGAAGATGGTTTAATTCATACCTTGTAACTGTACTTGTATTGTTTGTCCAATCCATTTCCATTTTAGAAACAAACCATATAGCAGCATTTTTACTAGAACCCTCAGTCCAATATACAGTATTTTGGTCTTTTAACCAGACAAGACCTATTTTCATTCCTAAACTTGTACCAGTTGCAACACTTAAAGGAAATGCTGAATTAGGATAATTTGAATTGTATACAGCAGGATAATCAGCAGAAACCGGTTTATAAACCCATGTCAAACTACTATCAGAAGCATTCAGATAAGTCGGTAATTCATCAGTCACATATTCTGGTGTGAAATATTTCGTTGTTAATGAAGTGGCTGAATGTATAATACTATCGGTAGAACCATCGAAGAAATCACGATAAATCCATTGAAATGTCGTTCCTGATTTAAAACCGAAAGATTTATTTCCAATTGACGAGTAATCCCAACCACTTCCAAGATTTTCAAAAGCGGAAATATCTTGATTCCATTGGGTATAATATTGTAAAAGAGTATAAGTTCCGACAACATTAGTTAATACTATATCACCGGGTTGCCATGGAAGTGTTGCTTCACAATCTGCTTGTGTATTATAAGATACATCAGATAAGATAGTACCAATGAGGGAGACACCGGTATTAGTGCCGTCCCCATTGTACTTCTTCCATTTATAAAATTGATAGTATGCCATTAGCAAGAATATAATTTAGAATTATTCCAAGTTGAATTGTATGCATTTCTGCGTTGTCCATTAATTGAGAGATTAGGACATCCCATTGCTATGAACTGATGACCATGCCCTCCGGCTCTCTTGTCAAGTTCCACATTACTTACTGATGATAAACTATTGCAATCAATGAACATTACTTGTACATCCGGATTATGGTCGTTTCCATTGTAATATTCATAGTTATTACCATACAATCTTAAGAATATATTTGTTGCAGTTGTAAGATTAGCACAATTTTTTGCAAGACAAAAATCATATGTTTCTTTACCGCTATCACCATCATTTACTATGGAAATTGTAAGTATTGCAAAACCATTCATCACATAATAATCAATTCTTGTCAATTCCGGTAAGTCTTTGAAGAATAAAGGAGTATTTGTTATGTGATTGTAAGATACATTATTGAATAATCTCACGTCATCAACACAAACTTCAAATGTATAAGAACCGGCAGGAAGATTATAATAGTATCTCCATTGTGTATGTTCAGCCCAAAGATTTTCCTTGTATGGTGTATAAGTATCTGAGGTACTTTCATTTGTACAAGTGATATATTGAGTAAAATCTTCAACATCAAACCAGTTGTAGTAGAATGGCCAGAACTTATTGTTTGCTTGTGATAATGTGACGTGGAACTTCATATAAAGTGATTTATTATTACACGTCGAACAATTCACAGTAAATGGTTGATAACATACAACCTCATCACTTAATACATAATAAGTATTATTCAAACAATCTTGTTCAGTTTCCCATACCCATTGAGGATTACTTCTGAATGATGGATATTGAGATGCAGATGCATTAAAAGCACCTTTTTTGTATACTGCCGGTGTTACCGGTGTATTGTTAGTCCCTTTGTATTTCTGCAATTTGTAATAACGTCTCCAAGCATCTTCTATATCACTTTCCTCACAGATATACCCTTCGGTCTGAGTGTAATAGATTTCATCAATACAATCTTGTTCGGTTTCCCATTCTGAACTTGATGTGCAAGTGTCATATTTATATTCAGCCGGTGAATAAACAGTTCCGGAAATACCGTGATACTTCTGATATTGTTTACATTTCTGCCATACACCTTTGGATTGTGAACATACTGAATTGTTTGTATCTACCCACACAATATCATTCTGACAATCTGAATTAGTTTCAAAATCAAGAACATTAACTCTTGTTTCACCGGTTCGATATTCGTCTTGTGGAATATTATTTACATATTTTCTCTGTTTGTTATATGCAACTGTTCCGACGCATACCCATTCACCTGATACATCTACCCAAGTTATAACATCTTCTTGTCCGTCTGACAAACAAATGAAATTATCTCCGTCATCTACCCATCTGTAACTTGTTTCAGGGGTATATCCACACTCAGGGTCATTTGCCAAATGAATTGTTGATGAAGGACGTGTTACTTCCGGATTAGATTTAACCCAAGTTGTGCCATTGTCAAGACTTTCATATCTAACTTCAATGTAATATGAATCTGTATTAACGCAGGTCCATCTTGTATTGTCTATTCTCCAATCATAGATTATTTCCGGTGTATATCCGCACTGTTCTGAGTTTCTTCTTATGAGGTCTCCACGTTGTGTAACTGAAGGAACCATGTCATTCCAATTCGAACCACCATCAGTTGAAATCTGTTGTTTTTCAATCCAATACAAATCATAACCCACACACATTGTTTGGTCTGTCCTTACCCATCTGTACTGAGGTTCTACCGGTGTAGAGCATCCACATTCGGGGTCGTTCTCCAATCTTATTGTATTAGACCTTGAAGTAACTTCCGGGTCACTCTCATACCATGTCTGACCACCGTCCTGTGATTCCCATCTGTGGAAGAGGTAATATGAATCGCAACCGTCACATTCATAGTCTGAGCCTAATCTGTATTCATACTGAACCTGCACGTCCTGACATTGCTCTGAATCATATTCAATCAATTCACCTATCCTTGATTGTCCGGTCTTCTGCCACGTCTCTCCTTGGTCATAACTAACCTCATAGTCAACACGTTTATACAAATTACCATCATTACATAATGTCTCACCGGTCTCAGTATTCCATCTGTATGTTGCGCCTGGATTATATCCGCAGTCAGGGTCATTCTGCATGAGAAGTTGATAAGGTCTGTATTCTTCCGGTTCAGTTACATACCACGTTCTGCCACCGTCGAATGTATAGGCATATCTCTCTGCTGTATAAGAGTCAACACCTTGACAAATCTTCTTTCCTTCCCAGAACACCCAACCATATTCAGGAGTATCGGAATCATCACAATCAGGAGATTCGGCCTCAATCAATTGGTTCTGCTTGTATGTTGTCGTGTCAGTCCAAGTGATACCACCGTCGTTTGATACTTGAAGCCTAAGTTTAGACCATTTATCACCGTCGATACAAATATATCCATCTGTGACAATCCATCTGTAGTTCTTGGTAGGGTCATCAATAGGCGCACCACAGTCAGGGTCATTCTCTTTTCTTATTGTTTGGCTTCTCTGACATACAGTTGATGGGTCAACAACCTTGAACCAGTCACGTCCGTTGTATGAATACCATTGACATTCCATATAGTATGAATTATGGTCGTTTCCGTCACCGCACTCATAGAGTGATTCATCTATAATCATCTTGTACTGTTTCTCAGTAGATTGTCCGGCACATTGGTCTGAGTTTTCTTCTATGAGGTTTCCAAGTTGGTATTCCTCAGTCCATTCCCAAGTCGAACCACCATCATGGCTCTCACGTTTCCTTTGTGCCTCATATAAATCGTGTCCCTGACAAGATGTATACCCGTCAATCCATTCATAGACATATTCCTCTCCGTCACCACCGCCGGATGTATCACAACGTGGGTCATTCTCAACCAATAGTGAACCTGTCCTCTGTTCACCTGTCCAAATGGTTATATTGTCCGCTGTATAGCCTTTGTATCTTCTTAATTTTTTATATGAATTGCCGTTCTCACAAAGGTATTCACCGGTCACTTCACGCCATTCATAATAGATGATATCCTGATTAATCGTGATATATCCGTCCTCATGGTATGGTGAACACAACTTGACCTTGAATTGTCTTCCGTTATTCGGGTCGGGATTCTCCGGTACATAAATTTCAAGTTTTCTTGTACCATATATCTTCTTGTATGTCAATTCTTCCGGTATCTCACATACTGTATAGTCATCATAACCCTCATAGATAAATGTAGTTACCGTCTGTTTCTCTGCCGTGATGTTATGCACATAGGGTTTGTACCAATCCGGTTCTTTCTGACAAATGAATTGGATTAATCCAACATTGTCGAATGACTGAATATATGCAGTCGCTGTAACCGGTGTAGGTGTACCGTCGATTGTACAAGTAAACGTTACATTATATGAAATGCCACCCTGACCCTCTGTTATGTCACAAGTAATCCAATCAGGAAGTGAATGTATTTCCCAAGGACATGGACCAAGTACCGGTGTGGTGAATGACTGTCCGGCATAGGCGAATGTATACACTGTTTTCGGCATATATTCAAGTTTACAGTTGTCCTTGTATGAACAATCATAATTCTCGAATATCAATGGGAAACCGAAATCAGCGTCACGCCCATAAGTACCCCCAATATTAAGGTTCTGATAAGTGGTTTCATAACCTTCAAGACACATATAACGGTCTGTCGGTATCATTGTCTCGGTACACATCTGGATAAGTGTATATATGGCTTCTGACTTTGAGATACAATGATAGTATGCAAGGCTTCTTCCGGTTACAGGGTCTTTGATAGGCTGTGTAACTGGAACAAATATATCAGTAGTAGAATCAATGAACTCCGGCTCTCTGTCTGAACAATACAATATGCTGTTCTGCCCAAGATGGTTCAGAGTGATTGTTATCCTGTTCATTTCATTCACGTCATCCGTTGTCTCGATGGTGTATGTAGGCTCGAATCCAAATTCAAAACCGGCCGCGATATAGTTGCCTTGTGTAGTGTTGAAAGCAATTGCATATCTGTTTTGCGTGAACTCCACAAGGTTGTATCTCCAATAGTGCTTGAACTTCTCAAAAGGAATGGTGAATGTAAGTCTTTCCTGATAAGAACGTCCATCATACTGCTGTCTGAATTGGAATGATTGTGGGTCAAAGTCCACTTGGTGCATTGCCTCACCACCGGTACAAGTGATTGTTGTGAATTTTCCGTCTGCGTTTGCATCCACAAAGGCATAATTGTAAGGTGTCATCCAAAAACCGGTAACACCGCCATCCTGATAGATGCAGTCCTGTCCTATTGTCTCCGTTCCATAGACGTTCTGTTCTACATAGAGTGCCGGATTGTTTGACGAACATTTGAACTTGATTTCAGCATTGTGGGAATTGTTCGATGAGGTATTGAAATTATAGGTGTATGTGAATTGTGAGGTAAATTCAGGAGATTGTATGAATTGTGACCCCATGTTGTCCTCTATCACAACATAGTAGTCCTGGAACCTCATTCTGTTAAGCAATACAGACCACGTTTCACCCCATTTCTCCCTTAATCCTACAGTAACTGTCGAATCAAAGTTAAGACGTGTATCAATACTTTCGGTCACTTCCAGTTTAGTGGAGACTGTTTCCATCTTGATACATTGTGTGGCATATATCTGACTAACCTTGCCGTCATGGTCATCTATTGTGTAAAGGATTCTTGTGGTGTCCTTCGGCAAAAGATATACCAAGGGTTTAAGATTACCCATCTTATACTCGCACTGGTTTCTTCTGTATTCGGTTATCATTTAATGATTAATTTATATAATAAATACAAAAAAACCGCCTCTCAAAGAAGCGGTCTTGAAATTATCTTAAATCTACCGGAGTAGGTGTGAGACTGTATAGCATTGAATTGGGATTAGGCTTGTGTTTCTGTGCCATGCACATATATTTCAATTTCTCCCAATCATATTTGTTCATATCCCCATAATACTGATATATCCAGAACAATTCATCACCACTCTTGCAAGAACATTCGCAAGGCTCTCCGTCCGGTCTGTAAAGAGGATAGTATTCAGCATTTGTATCAAGGAACTGTTTAAGGAGTTTCTTCATTTCCTCTACCATCTTTCTCAAATGTGCGGACATATAGTTTGCATCTGCATTTGAAATACTGTCTGAATTATCTGATTTTCCCTTGGTAACACCTACTTCACTGACATGGAACTGGATAAATGGTAATGCGCTGTAAACGACCGCAAATGCTAAATAAGGATAAATGTTAAGCAAAAGAGTTGAATTAAGTTCTGTTACCTGATTAGTGTTCACCTGCTCTATCAATTCATTGTATAATGCAGTACCAAGAACCGGTTCTACCCACATTATTTCAGCGGGATGAACAAATGGCATAATTTCTTCCATGTTGTAATTCTCCGGTAGTGGGGAATATTTCTTCAAGTATGCCTCATTGATAAGTGTGTATGGATATTGTATTGCCTGTGCCATTATTCATCAAGGTTTTTATTCTCATTATTTTCAGTTGCTTTTTCTGTATTGTTGTCTGTTGTGTCCTCTGAACCAATTGAAGTATTCTGTGATGTATCACTTGTCTCAATAATATTGAAAGTCAGTGGTTTCAAAATAATTTCTTGTGTCAAACCGTTCATTTTCAAGGCTTTATTTAATGTGCCTATGAGTTTCTTTCTGAGGTTTGTAACGACAGTTTTGTTAAAAAGATTAAATGCAACGGCCAATAGATTACCTTCTCCACCAAGCATTGATGTCTCTGTGTTGTAGCCGATAAGTGCCTTTGAGGTAATTCTGTGCGCTGCAACAATCTTGTCAACAACACGTTCATTGCATTGTTCAAACAGATTAACATTATTTCCGGCATCTTTGTCTATCTTGACAAATTCAGCCGGTTTCTCATCATCTGAATTCTTGAAATTGATAATAAGTGAGTTTGCATTGTCGGCACCTGAGAACATCGCCTTGATATTCTGTAATATCATCTGTCTTTCCTCATCGTCATCTACTCTGTTAAGGGTAAGTATACCTGATGCACTGAAGTTATTTACAACGCTCCTTAAATCATATCGTTCAAGTTCTATCTCTGTCTGAATCGGTTTCAACGCTGCAATATAATTAGGAACCGGATAATAGTTCAAGTCAGGCGAATAGTCGGTATATACATAAAGATATGCTTTACCGGACTTGATTTCCTCTTCCTCTTGGAAACCGAATGCATCAAGTTCAATTGGGGGGTATGTGGATGTCATTGTCCAGTCCCTGCAAACCCAATATGACGTTATAACACCATCCTCATCACGTTCACTGCATCTTACATCACCGAATGGCTGATGATAGAACGAATAAGTCTTATCGTCGTTGTTCTTGATAATCTGCAAGGCATAACCGCCATAAAGCACGAAATCTTTTGAACATTTCTCTATGATACTATCCCAACTTTCTGAATAGTTAGGTACAATCTCACCTTCCTTGACTGACATTGCATCATAGTCAACACCGTCACCGATTATGGCTGTAGTGGTGAAATCAACACAGTCTTTATGGGTAACTGAATTGTAGTACAAGTCTCCAAGTCTCTGGGGATAGTCATTGCGGATTCCCCAGTTCACCCAACCCATTGCACTTCTTCGGTTTATTGGTGTACCCTCGATTTGTTTCTCCATCTTGACGGTTATAACCGCTGAACCGTTCTTGTTGGAGAATGTTATTTTTGGTTTGTTCTTGCTTCCAGGTCTTCGTCCCATATTTAATAATTTTTAACTTTTTATTTTCTAATAATATTTATTTATATAGTATATTTGTAATATGAAATCAGAAATAATATTTGAAGAGTGGAGACCAGTGGTTAATTATGAAGGTCTCTATGAGGTTTCAAACTTCGGAAGAATAAAGTCATTGTCACGTTTTATGAATAATAAGCATGGCGGTAAATCTTTATTGAAAGAAAGAATAATTCGTCCGGCAATTTCACAAAAAGGTTATTTGTGTGTAGCACTTTCTAAAGATTGCAAGATGAAATCTTTTACTGTTCACCGTCTTGTTGCTGAAGCATTTATTCCGAATCCTAATAATTTGTTGCAGATTAATCACCGGAATGAGATTAAGACGGATAATTCAGTCTGGAACCTCGAATGGTGTGATAATGAATATAATTGCAACTATGGAAAACATAACGAGAAACTTTCAATTTCTGTAGATGTATTCACAACTGACGGTGTATTTATTGAAACGTGGAAAGGTGGTTTAAGAAATCTTGCGAAAAAATATAATATATCTTCACATTCGCAAATATTTAACTGCCTTTATCCTCGAAAACAAAAAGACCGTCCGAGAGCATACATAAATTATCACGCCGGAAATTATTGTTTTAAACTACATAATTAATATTTTTTGGTCTGCTCATTTTTTTTTTAAAACATTTTATATAATAAATACATTTATATAAAATAAAAATATGGATAAATACTTATATATTTACCCATATTTATGAATATTTATTAATAAATTATGAACTGAGTTGTGCCTCCAATGCAGCGATTCTTGCTTCAAGTGACTGTATGTAGTCTGACTGACTTATGTTCTTGTCAGTGAGGATATAGGCTTTCCTGTTGCCTACTGCCGTGCCGGTCTCGCCTGCATACCTGATGTAGTGGTTAAGTTTCTCAGGATGGTTCTGATACTGTACAGTTACTGTTCCGGTTGAAGTATATGGCCACAATGTGTTTGTCCTGTATTCAAAGTATGACGGCTGCGAACTGAACTGTATGTATGGATAACTACCTTGTTGGAACTGATAGTTACCGGTTTCTGTAGGCATAATACCGAATGACGTGAGGTTTGACACATCGTTGATAAGCACGGTCTGTCCGGAACTGTTCACTGTCTTCTTGACACCGTTTACCACGAATGCTACAAGTTCATTGAGGTAGTAATTTCCGAAATCAGTCGTGACTTCATATCCGTTCACTGTATCAACAATCAACTGGTTGTTATTGATGGTGACATACAGTTGTTTCTGACTTCCAGCCATCATATCATCCGCATATACCATGATATTGAGAGGGTATGCAAGATTTGTGGCGAGATTGTCAAGCGGAATGTCTATATAGTATTCACCGTTCAGCACGTCAACGAAAGTATTGGCCTGTCCATACCAGTTGCCTCCATAGACACCATCACCGAAGAAAAAGTATGGGTCGATTTGGTCACTATAAGCATAGTGTGTCACTTCCTGTTGTTCCTGATATGTCTGGTCATAGACCATCGTCAGGTTAATATTGCTGTTAGAAAGTATGTTATTGACAGTTATAACGTCAACTTGGCTTGTACCTGAACCGGTGGTTGAAGTAGCAACAGTAGAATCCGGGAATAAGAAACGTTTGTTTCTTGTGAATTTACCGGTATTTTGACCTGTTCCTGATGAACCTGCATAAAGGTTGCCGACCGAAGTTCCTACAAGTGTCGATACTGATGTACTGTCTGCCAATGCGGTTTCACTGCCGTTATGCACCACATATGCCGTGTTGGTTGTAGTCCATATCCAATAGTCATAATATCCGGTGCTTTCATCGTCGAAATAGGTGAAGAAATTAATAATACCGCAACTGTTATTGAATATAAGAACGTCACCGTCTGTAATCGTCACAACGACTGTACCGTTGTTTCCGGTCGATACTACTGTGCCGTTCACTTCAAGATATGCGGCAGAGGGCATATATAGTGAGATTGTATAAGTACCGTCACCATTGTCTGTCACTCCGTTCTGTAACGCAGTTTCCGGGTCATCAAGTCCATGCAGTTCACCTATTGTGAATTTCATCCTGTCCGATACAAGGAATCCGGTCTGTGTATATGGGTCTGCATTTTCAACAGGAATGTTGTTACTATATTCCGGATACCAAGTATGGAGATTAAAAACAACGTCCTTGTTGTTATTTCTCCAGTGTGGTGATTTCACAATGAAACCTGAGTGAAGTCCTGAATCATCGTCCTCATCAATCAACACACGCTGTTCCCTTGTGTTGGTGATTACATTTTCAGTTATGTCGATACCGTCACCGGCCGTGTATGAAGCACCGCCACCACCTTGTTCAAGGGTAGTTACACGTGCATCCAAGTCATTTAATGCTGCTGCATCAACCTTTTCGACATTGATTGCTTCGGCTTCTGTCCTTAACGTTGAAGTTGCCGTTGCAATCTTTGTATCAACCTGTGCTCCGGTCTGATAGTCACCTTTCAACTGATAGTTATTGAGTTGGTTCTTGTCTGCTTTGTCGTTATGAAGTTCAACCAATGCAGAAGCAATTACCTTTTTCTCATCATCAATATCAACTGAAATAACATCATTTGTAATGTCGATATTATCACCGGCTGTATAAGAAGAACCACCGCCTTGGATTGTAATGTTACCACTACCAAGGATTGATTCGTTGTTGATAGTCTTGATGTTAGTACCACTTACCAATGTGTCTTGTTTATCACTTACATCAGTCACAACAGTACCCAAATCTGCCACACCGGAAGTAACTGTTACAGGACTTCCGTTCATTGTGATACCTGTAATATCGCCACCTCCACCACCTTGGATTGTGATATTACCCGAACCTAAGATAGATTCATTGTTGATAGTCTTGATATTTGTGCCTGATACAAGGGCATCCTGCTTGCCACTCCACGTTGTCTTATCAGAAGCGGTTACAAACTTATTTGTAGAGGTTGTATCGTCTACAAGGTCTGCATCCAACTTATGAGAAGCATCAATAACATCCTGTTTACCACTTATATCAGTTACAACCGTTCCCAAGTCAACAACTCCGGAAGTTCCCTTTGAAACACCATTCATCGTGATACCGGTGATTGTACCTGTGTTGGTAGTATATCCTGCGTCGTTTGTGAACGCTGATACATTCGTCGGAACTGTCGGTATGGTCGGTTTGTTTGTGAGGTCATCATAGTCACCGGTTGTTGCAACTGTTGCCAATGACGGTGTGCCGTTCAAATCAGAATAGTTTCCTGAAGTAGCAACTGTTGCGAGGTTTGGTTTATTTTGGATATAAGCCTTTGAACTGCTATCTGCTTCCGTCCAATCACTTTGTATCTGTGCTGCTGGTATAGTAGGTTTGTTTGTCAAATCGTCATAATCTCCGGTTGTGGCAACAGTAGCAAGACTTGGCTTGTTCTGAATATATGCCTTTGAGGTGTTGTCTGCCTCATTCCAATCGCTTTGTACTTGTGCAGCAGGAATCACCGGTTTATTGGTAAGGTCTGCATAGTCACCAGTCGTTGCGACTGTTGCAAGGTCTGTGTCCTGAACATATCCTGCAAGGCTCTGATGTTCTGTTATTACAGTACCAAGGTCAACAACACCGGAAGTACCCTTAGACGTTCCATTCATTGTAATGCCTGTTATTGTACCGGTATTGGTAGTATAGCCTGCATCATTCGTGAAAGCACTTACATTGGTAGGTACTGTTGGGATTGTAGGTTTGTTTTGAATATAAGCCTTTGATGTTGTATCAACTTCATCCCAATCTGACTGTACTTGTGCTGCCGGTATAGTAGGTTTGTTAGTTAAATCATCATAATCACCGGTAGTAGCGACTGTTGCGAGATTAGGCGTGTTAGACAAGTCTGTATAGTCACCAGATGTAGCAACGGTAGCCAAATCAGTAGGTTTAACGAAAGTATTGTCTGCCTCAGTCTTTGTGTAGTAGTTCGATGCATCAAATATATCACTGATTGGAATATTGATTGGTTCTTTACCTGCATCGGTGTTGAAAGTAATTACAAGACAGAGAACAGATTCACCAGAAATCGTCACATTCTTCACCTCTACGTTTGATACCATGCCGTCCTTAATGAAAGCGGTTGCATCAATGTAGGCGAGAACGGTGTTTCCGTGCTTGAAGTTAATTCTCTTAGTTTGGGTGTCATATTCAGCACCGTTGAACAAATCAGAAATATCCTGATGCTGTGTAAGATATCCTTGTTCACCTACCCATGTCATAGTTGCCATGTCATTTGTTGCAGTGGCAATTGCAGTATTCATTTCCTGTGTGGTCGAATAGTCTGCAAGACTTTGGTGTTGGGTAAGATAACCGGCATCGTTGTTAAATGCAGATACATTCACCGGTTTGTTCTTTATATAGTCTGCTGCCGAATTGTCTGACTGATTCCAATCTGACTGAATCTGTGCAGCAGGGATAGTAGGTTTGTTTGTGAGGTCATTATAGTCACCACTGGTAGCGACGGTAGCCAAATCAGCACTGTTTGCCTTTACTGACAATGCTGACTGCATAGCAGCCGGTGTTACCCATTCTCTCCAACTGTTTGTCTGACCATAGGCTGATGTATATTCCCAATGATATGGTGATACCTCACTTGATGTTACTGTGAAGACGATAACCTTTGAATTGCCTGACTGTGAAATAATCTCAGCCTTCAGTTCAGCCTGTTGCATATTTGCAGGTAAGTCACTGAATGAAACTGTGTCCATATACACTTTACCGGCCACTGCATCTGTATCAGCATTAATGTCAGAAATAAGGTCTGCCATTGTGCCGGTTGTATGCCAATCGTTAGGGAATGACTCGTTTATAATCACCTCTTCCTGTGTAATGTAGCCTGCATCGTTGTTAAAAGCAGATACATCAGTAGGAACTACCGGAATTGTAGGTTTATTTGAAAGGTCATCATAGTCACCAGATGTAGCAACAGTAGCGAGTGATTCAATGGTAGCATAGTCTGAAAGTTCACTCTCATTTGCCTTTGTTGCAAGCAATGCGTCGGTTTCAGCCTTTGTATAGGCATCTACTGTACCGCCACCTCCTCCGGAAGAATTGGCTACATTTGTGAATGCAGTGGTGATGGTCTGCTTGGTCATTGGTGTACCACTAATCTGAATGTCAGTGATGACACCGGAGAACAGTACATCGTTGTTTGCCGCACTTCTGAATGTGGCGATGTTTGATTCATCAAGTGTGAGGATAACACTGTTCAACGGTATCATAAGAGTACCGTTGTCCGGAAACTGTTTGTTGTCAAGACCCTCAACCTTGATTGAGTTGTTTACTTTGGTTATACTTAACATTTTGTACTACAATTTGTTAAAATATTTATATTAAAATAAAAGGACGAACATATTGGAAGTCGACTTTATATTGGTAACTCCGGTTTGTGTTATTTCCCCATTTCACCCATGCATAACTACCAGAATATTCTGTAGAAGTCCAAATATTACCACCTTTGACTATTGTATTTGCATCACATCCAAGAGATGCTGAAGTATTATAAATCTTGTTTAATGAAGTTCCTATCGCTGAAAAATTTGTTAAAAGAAGGACTGCTTCACCTCCTGAAGGAATATACCAATCACCTGCGACTGTACCATCTACATGGAATTTTGTTATAATATCGGCGACTGTGCCATTAAAATTATCGGTGCTATGTTGAGTATCATAGGCATGAAGTGCTGCAATTATAGTATTTGTATTAGATTTACCGTTATTATCATTTTCAATTTCCGTTGGAACAGTATATTTTGTAAGTCCCCAGTCTACGTTAATTGTAGTTTGCCATGCAAATTTATTGTCTACCGAAATACCAGGTGAACCATCAGTATTAACTAATTTGTTAGACACAACAATTACACCATTAGTAGATTCATTAGTCACAGCAACACCCACAATAGGATATGATGCAGTAGGATAGTCTGTAAGGTTCCAGTCTGCTGATGCGACGAATATCTTCTGTCCTTCTGCCACGTCATAAAGGCAGATGTCACCGGCATGTGCGTTATACAATGCCCTGTGGTAGTGTACCTCATTAAATTCGTCAACTAATGAAACGTTAGGTAAGTCAAGATTGGGGAGTGCTGCCTGATATGCAGCCTCTGTCTGAAAGTGTGTGATGTATTTACTCATTTTGTTCTACAATTTGAAATAAATTATATTATATTAATTTTCCTATTTCCTCGGCAACCTCCTGTGCATCGTTGCCTTGTATATTCGATTGGTCATACCTGAATGATATGATAAGTTTCCTTGAAGCCTTCAATTTAAGGTCAACGGACTGATTATCACCGGCATTGGCATGAACGATGAGAGTACCTTGTGGGAACGCCCATTGTTTTGTACCGTCAGTGATTATCACTGTATTGTTTGAAACTGTTATGTTATACATGACTTTATTTCTTTGTATCAACTTTTATATATTAAATACAAATAAAAAAATGGAATAACCAACCGATTATTCCATTTAATCAAAAGAAATTATGAATCCTAAACAAAACTAATTAGTTCAAATTACTCTGTGCCAAGAACTGTTGCGATTGCAGCCTCTGCAAGAGGAAGTGCGCTCTCAACTGCATTACCAGTAAGAGAAACAACAAGACCTGCTTCACCCGTTGGGTCACCAGTACCGCTGTTGTTCACACCGTCTGCCTGAGCCTCAAGACCTGCACCACGTCCGAGCATGATGTAAGAACCATCTACCATTCTGGCAACTGCAACATATTTACCCAAAGCAAGGGCATCAACATTGTCAACCATCTCTGAATTATAGGCACTTGAGAATGAGAAACCGACTGTGTGGATTTTGTACTTGTTACCGTTACCGCCAACACCGAGGTTGTCACTCCAAGAAGCACTGTTCACCGCTGGTTCCACTTTATAGAACTTAGCAGTTGTGGTAGAACCACCCTCACCTGTAGTCTTCATGGTGATAGACTGAACTTCAAGACCTGAACCACCGGTAGGAGTACCTACAGTAGTTGCTGTAATGTCGCTGAAATTTGCGAGATACAATTCAACAATCTGAGGAAGGCTATATCCGCAACTGGTTGAACGTTCAAGGTCGTTCTCTAAATTACACTTAATATTTAAAGCAGCCATTGTAATCTATTTTTTTAATCTTTTATTTTTAATTTAATTAAACGTGTGAGTAAGCAATAAGTTCTGGGAACAAGATTGCAGTACCAAGGTTGGTGATAATTCTACCACGAACCACGTCATCCAAATTGGTGTCCATCATATCGACAATCTTGATAGTTGTATGAGCATCGAATACATCAGTACCGAGTGTCAAGCACTTCTCAGGAGCAACGATGATAGAAGAACGAGACTGTTCAGTAGGCATCACTTGGAAACCATATACTGTGAAGTAGTTACCGCTCTTACCCCAGTTCTTGAATTGGAGACCTTCACTGTTCAAATCTTGATACAATCTGTTACCAAGGGCAATCTCAAGGTATTTCACATCGTTCTTGTTAAGGAACACTTTGTGGGTGTCAAGAGATACTTCTGCAACAGCAGCAGCGTCGATAGCCTGCATCACAGCGGCCTCAATCTGTGCAATAACGTTCTGAGTAGTGATAGTAGAACCCTGAATCTGAATAACGTTGGTGTCAGCAGCGAGTTTCTTTTCAATACCGTCTACTGCATTGAGTTTCACGTTAGCAGAAGCGGTGTCACCCTGCCAGAACAATTTCTCATAACCGATTCTTGCACCTTCAAGGACTTTGTTAAGGAACCAGTCGCTGAATACAGGAACAGTAGTAGAACGATTAACGCTCTGTAAGATACCTTCGTTGAGGAAAGTGTTGCGGAACTCATCCATACAGAATTCGAAACCAAGGTCAATCTTCTCAGGAATGATGTAGTTCTCAGCAAGAGAAGCCTCAGTAGTGTTTCCGAACAAGCACTGGTACTGACGGAAATATGTAGCAACCTCACCGGTGTATACTTTTTCCTTTCCCTTGACGTTGAGCATGATGTTTACTGCTCTTTGCTCCAATAAAGGGAGAACTGCTAATTGCTGGCTCCAAATCTCAGTTGCTTCCTTACCACAATAGGTGATGTTGTCGAAAGCGTTACTTAATGTAGAATTAGTAATAGTAGCCATTATTTTAATTTATTTTTATTCTTTATTTAATATAAATACATTTTTGAAAAAGTTATCATTACCATTTGATGAATCCCATCTGTGAAAGCTGGTCGATTGCGCTGAACTTCTGTTCCTTACCGGTCACGTTCTTAGGATTGACCGACGGTTTCTTGCTCATCTTCTGGTTTTTCTTTTTCAATTCCTCGTTTTCTTTCTTGAGGTCATCCACCTCTTGCTGCAATTGGTCAACCACTGCCTGTAAGTCTTCTGCTGCCGTCTCTGAATTTTCTGCATTTTCCTCAACCTGCTCGATTACATCCTCTGCAATCTGCTCTTCCGGAGTTGATTCCTCTGCGGCTTCGACGGTTGTTTCCTCAGTTGTCTCTTCATTTGCATCGACTGCCTCGACTACTTCCTCTGCGGCTGTCTCAACAACTTCCTCCTGAGTTTCAGTATCTTCACCTTCAGCATTGTCGATTGCATCTGAGATTATGTTCTTGATATTCTCAAGAATCTCGTCCATCTTAACGCTTTTCTTAGCCATGATTTTATCTGATTTATGTTTATTATTTTTTATTTCCTTTGTGATTTCCTCCAAGTCACAGAAAGCCTCGACCGAGAATCCGGTCCATCTTCCTTCCTTGATGGAAGTCCACGTCTCATCATCATCAACCTTAACTCCGATAATCCAAGAACCCTCAGAGAAATTCTCAAGACCAAGAGCGTTTGCCTTGTCATTCTCCACATTATCGACAATCCAACTCTCAACTACAGTGAGACCGTTTGCAAAGTCCATGTGGTCAATGGTGAAGTTGTTCTGGGCGTGATTCTTCATAAATTTCGTCATCAATCTCCTTACTGCATCCTTGTCGAAATTGATATAGAACTCTTCTTCTCCATAGCAGCGGTAGATGTCAAAGTCAGCCCTCAAAGCAACACCATACACCATTCTCTTCTCTGCATTCTGTATCTTGAAATTAACGGGTTGTTTCTTATGAGACGATAAAGCGATAAATGTGCTTTCAACGGCCGGAGCATCAACGAGAGATACTGCATACACATCACTTGTGGACGGCACTACATTGAACTTTTTTATCTTTTTATCCATTATTATACCATTTTATATTATAAATACATTTTTAAAAAAATTGGGGTGTGTTCCACCATTCACACCCCGTTTCAGTCCTATACTTTTGTGGTAGCGACCCGGTACCGGCACTGAATGAATATCATTTGAATATATCATATTCTATGTCTTCCGGTGATGGTGTTCCTATGGTGTTTCCATTTTCATCAATCTCCTTGTATTTCCATACATCATTTGGTGTCACCCATACTACATAATGGTATTTCTGATATCCGTCCAAGAAACTCCACCAGTGTTCCGAGATTAACCTACCCAATCTCATACTGTATTTTTTCCTTTAATAATAAGCGGGTCATATTCTTTTCTAACATCAAAAGACGGACACGCCTTATTCACCTTTGGAAAATCCCGGTGTCCTTTTATATCAGCGTTTGGATATTTACAAAGTAACTGCATCAGCAACCTGATAATACTTTCTTTCTGTGCCATCGTCCTTGTGTCCTTCGGTTTCATATTTTTGTCACAACCACCGATATAACATATACCGATTGAATGTGAATTGTATCCGGAAACGTGTGCGCCAACCTCACTCTCGTCACGACCTTTCTCTATTGTACCGTCCAAGTCGATGACATAGTGATATCCTATCGTCTTGAATCCTCTTTGTCTGTGCCATGCATCTATGTCCCTTGCACGGAAGTTCTTTCCCTCCGGTGTGGCTGAACAATGAATTACTATTGTGTCTATTCGTCTCATTTTATATTTTTTTAACTTTGCGTGATATTTATTTTAAAGTATATTTGCTAATATGAATAATGAAATTTGGAAACCAATACCCGGATATGAGGGTTATGAGGCATCTACACTTGGTAGAATTAGGTCGTTAAGTTATGATAAAACTGGTAGAATTAAAATTATGAAACCTTGGATTGCGGCAACCGGTTACTATACAATTATGCTTACCGATAATAATGGCAAAAGAAAAACAATAGGTGTTCACCGTCTGATATACCTAACTTTTTTCGGCAGTATTCCATATGGTATGCACATAAATCATATTGATGAAAATAAATTAAATAATAATCTAAACAATCTTAATTTACTAACCCCCAGAGAAAATTATAATTGGGGTACTAGAAACAAAAGAATAACTAAAACGATGACTAACGGGAAAACATCAAAAAAAGTTTATCAATATACTCTCGATGGTGAATTAGTCCGTGTATGGCCGTCAACAATGGAATGTAATAGAAATGGTTTTAATCATAGTCATATTGCAGAATGCTGTCGTGGTGTTAAACCCCAATACAGGGGTTTTATATGGTCTTATTCACCACTTAGTTAGCGGTACAACGATACCAACGCCGACTTCCGGGCCGAATGATTTTCCTTTAACGTCATAACCCAAACCACCATAGACACCTATCTGCGGTTTATTGTTCCTCTTCTTGTATACTGTCTCATATATAGTCTGTGTATATGTGATAGTATCTCTATGGCTTATATCCAACTTATACCAGTCTAACCGAACAGCACTAATGTCAATAGTGTAATCTGATGTGCTGTCCCTATGAACAACTGCACTATCCCGGATGTATACAATGTCGTTTTTAATGATTGTATCATAAACTATCTTGTCCTTGTATTTTATTTTACTGAAATACACCGTGTCGGTTGAATACTTCCAATCAACTATTGTATCAGTCTTAACTATTTCTATTGTCTTCTCTGTCGCCCTCTCCGGTTTCATCCACAGGTACAGGTTCAGCATCATACTGAGGATAAGCATTGCCGTGAGGATAAGGATATTCCGGTTGTCTTTCATATATGTCTCTATAACGTTTATATTTATAAGTGTAATCAATACCTATTAATGCTCCACTGAATGTAAACACCTCACCAACGGCTGCTAATACACTCGCATCAATTACACCCAATGGAGGAACACAAAAGGAGACTGCCAACAATATGATTCCGGATGTTGCGAGAACCACACCAAGCCACAGTTGGACTGTCATCTTCTGTTCATCTGACATAACACTGATTTTTCTTTTACTGGTCATTTGTAATCCTTTTATATAAATACAAAGTGGAATAAGTTACCCTATCCCACTTTATGTATTTTTATTCAATTTTTATTATTAATCACCAAGACCTGCAAGTACCCTTGTCTGTGTAACTCTGTCAATTGAATTAATAATATCAACTGTTGAAACCTTTGAATCAATCGTCAAGTCAACCACAACCGGCTGTGATGCCTGATAGTCGCTGAAATCTGTAAGTTCCGGCATTGTTCCACCGTCTGCAAACTTCAATGAAGAGCCACTTGACTTGGTGTATTTAGCCTTTCCTGAATAGAACTCAATGAAATCATCAAGGTTCAGTCTGCGTTTCTTGCTGTTCACAAACTCAATAAGTGAAAGATTCTCTGTTGTTGTTTTCTTATTCACGATGTACTCGTTACCCTCAACCTCTGCAATACCTTTCTTGGTCTGTACCTTAACACCACCGTGTGCATGGTCAGGTCCTTCAATGAGACCGCCCTTTGCATATTTCTGTGAAGCAATCAAAGCAATCTCAACTGCACCCAATGCACCAACTGCTGCCGCCAATGCATAGGAAGCTGGAGGTGGCCATGCTGCAAGAGCCTGCGTTACACCTAATGCAGTGTTGATGATAGCATTTACAACTGATGCTGCCTGTTGTTGTTTCTTGCGTTTCTTTTCAAGGGCATCTTGTTTCTTCTTCAACTGTTCCTCTTTCTGTGCAATTTTCTCCTTTTCAAGTTCCTGCTGTTTGAGGGTCGCTGTCTCTGCAAGGTATGCTTCTCTCTGTTGTGCCAGAGAATCAATGAGGGCTTCACGTCTCTCACCCCTTGCATTTTTAAGTTCATCCTCTGTATCGTTGATTTTGTCACGGTATCTCTCAACAATTTCAGCCTGTTTCTCATAAGCCTTATCGACTGCATCTTTCTGTTTGTCAAGGATTTCCTGCTCCTTATCCAATTGGTTCTGCTCTGCATCAAGCATCAATGATTGGATATTTTGGAATGTAGAGAACATTTCTTGGAACTGTGAGGCAATCTTGGATGCAAAGTCGTTGACTGAGCCTGCCCAATTCTGGAATAAGTCTGAGAGTGATTCACTTGTTTCATCTGCGGCTTTCTTGGCTTGTTTCTTCAAGTCCTCAATCTGTTTCTTACCGGCTTGGAATTGGTCGAAGTCTATCTCATTGTCGTTGAGTTGTTGTTTGAGTTTTTCATACTCTGTCTCAAGGTCTGCCATCGTCTTTTCATAGGCTTCCTTAACTTTTTCAAGACGTTCCTTCTCAGCACTGTAATTGAACAAACCGGTATGACGGTTCATGTTCTTCTTTTGTTCCCTATCTGCTATGTCGGCAATCTCATTGTAGTATTCCTGAATAGCGGAAATGGCTTTCTGGTTTGCTTCGTCGTTTATCCTCTGCTGTTCCTGTCTGCCTTGTGAAACAATATTGTTCCTTTCCTGTTCACCGTTTTTGGTAAGTTCATTCAACTTGGTCTGATAGGCTTCATAAGTGTCAGCGTTTGCAACCTGGTATGTCTGTGTGAGTTGGTCTAACCTTTCGTGGTATTCCTCTTCTGTAACCAAACCATCCTGTGCGGCCTTGTTAAGTTCTTCAAGTTGTTTTTCCTGCCATTCCTTGTTAGACTCAAGTCTCTGTCTGTATTCCCTCTCTGCCTGTTGCTTCAACTGTTCCTCATTGGTAAGGCTTTCTTCCAATTGGAGTTTTGTCTTTTCAGCAATATATTCAGACTGAGCCTTGAGCATTTCCTGATAATATTTTTTCTGATTCTCAAGGTTCTTGTCATTGTCCTCGAATGACATCGTTGAAGTGTCTATGGTTGTATCATATGAAATGGTTGCAGTCCTCTTGACGTTTGTATTCTCTGCTTGGTCAAGTCCACGATTGATGTTGTTCATTGCGGCTGCGTTCTGAATTTCCAACAATTCGTCTGCGGCCTCCTGTGCCATCTTAATCATTTCCTTGTTGAAAGCCTCACGCTGTTTGAGTTGGTTCTTGTACCATTCTTTTTCAAGGTCTTCAATCTTCTTCTGATATTTCTTCCTGATACTTTCTTCAAGTTCACCCCTTAACTTACCGGCTTTCTTTGCAGAATTCAACTCATCATCCATAGCATTTTTGAGTTTCTGCTTTTCCTTTTCAAGACCCTCTGCCTGTAATGTAAGAAGGTTGTCACGGATTTGTTTCAATATATTGTATTCATCATCACCGGCGGATTTCATTGATTTGAGACGTGACTTTACACGGTCTTTCCTCTTTGTCTCATATTCCTTATCAAGTGCTTCAAGGGCTTTCTGCTTGTGAGTCTCGTCGGCTACAGACTGATTGATTTCCTCCTGCCTCTTCTTTTTATTATATTCATCAAGTGCATCCTGTCTCTTATTTGCATCCTCTATTGCATTGATGTTGGAAAGTTCCGTCTGGTCTGCAAGTTCCTTGTTGGCCTTTGATATTGTAACAGCCAAATCCTCTGCACGTCCTTCCATCATCTGTACACGCTCGTCGAACACCTTGTAGAGACGGTCAAGGGACTGCGCCCATTCCTCTTCCTTGAACAGTGTATGCATATTTGCCAGTGCCGACTTGTACAACTGGTTGTCGGTTATCTTCCGGAAATCCTCAACCTTTGCATTGGCGTTGTTCATCGTGGCTATGATGTTCTTCGCCATGTCACCAAGTATTGCCTTTGTATCGTCACCCAACTGTTCAACTGCGTCACCGGCTGTAAGGAGTGATTCATTGCCTCTCGTCCAACCTGCCTTGATAACGTCCGTTCCGGCTTCTACTGCCTTGATAAGTGCTTCATAGTGAGCCTTGAAGTCATCTATATTTTTGATATCCTCGGCATCACCCCAAATGTTTGAATTGTTCAGATTATTTGCAAGGTCATCAATTTTCAATTCCTGCTGTGTCTGCAAGAACCTCTTCAACTCATCACCGGCTTCCTTAATTCTTTTCTCAATTTCCTTGAATGCCAACCCCTCTTTCTGCAACTCTGTTACCAGACCCATCTTCTGCGCCTTGTCGAGTGTAGAAAGATATTTGTTCATTTCATCGGTTGAGAGTTTAACACGTCTGTCAAGTGCCTCCAAACGGTCTTCAAGTTCCATAGAACCGAATCCCTTGCCGGAGAACATAGAGCCTATCAATGACATCAGTCCGCTTATAGCACTTGAAATTGCCTCGATTACAGGCTGTAACACTTCCATAGCGGCTTGTAATACTGCCAATATGATTGTTGCCTTGCCAAGAGCCTTTATAGCGACTGTTAGACCTTTCACTGCCATTGTAGCAAGATTTATACCGGCCGCAACGACTTTGCCTACTCCACCTGCTGCAATCAATTTTGCAGAAAGACCGGATGTTGCTGTAGTCGCCGTTACTGCCTGCGCCTTGAATGCCTCAAGTGATTTCTTCATCTTCTCAAGACCTGACGTGTCGGCACCTGCTGCTTCCATTTCCTCAATCTTTGATGTAAGGCTGTCTATTGTCTCGTCAATCTGTGAGAACAATTGCTCTGTGTCACCGGTGTTGATGTACAGTTCTGTGTGGTCAAGGGCTTCAAGTTTATCCTTTGTGCTTCCGATTAATTCATCTATGTGCTGTATTTCTTCCTCAGTACCGTCACCCACTTCAAGGTCTATCTTCATGTCTTCAAGGTCCCGGAGTGTGTCCATGACTTCATCCCTAACATCCTCTATATACTTCAGTGCTTCCTCCGGATTCTTGAATTGGAATGTCATCTTGAATGTCTCAAGATTGCTGAGTGAATTAAGGACTTCCGCTTGGAGTTTCTTCAGACTTTCATTGTCCGGTTTGAATGAGATTGTCTGCGTCACGGCTTCCTGATACTGCTGTGACATTTGGTTTCCGGACTGCGCCTTCTTCTGCCAATCAACGGTTGTCTTGATTTTCTGATACCATTTATCCGTTGCATTTGAAGCCTTGTCCAACTGTCCGATTATCCAGTTAAGACCCGTCCATTTTCCTATCTTGTCAAGCCACGTCCATGTCTTTTTGAGTCCATCACCGAATATTGACTGATTGTTCTGTATTGCCTGATATTCAGATTCAAGTCCCTGCATGATGAGCGTGAGACCGGCGAATTTTGTCATCAGTTCCTCGACTTCCTTACTGCTGTCACCGAAGAGTGCTGCAATACCGGTTCCTATCGACATGATACCGGCAATACCCTGCATTATCTCAATGGTGTCAGACAAAGCCTTTGAATTACCGACATATGATGAAACCTCCTCATTTGTCTGTGAGATTGCGGTCTTCAACTTACCTACAGCGGTTATTGTTGCCTCAAACTCCTTGGTGTCAGTCTCACCGGCCAAAGCCATTTCCTGTAATTCCTTAGTCAATGTCTTTACAGCCTCTTTAAGTGAATTGAACTCACGTTCCTTGCCACCTACATCAATCTTGATACCGGTGCTGTTTGTCTGTTCAAGATTACTTTTTATATCACCAAGTCTTTCGTCAAGTTTTTGTGCATACTTCTCAGCCTGTTCAAGTTCCGATTTGAGTTTGTCATAACCCTCAGTACCGGGTGTTGCCTTTGAAAGTTTATCACTGAGTGAGGCAATTATCTTCTGCACGTTCTCCCATTCGGTAGTGGCTTGTTTCAATAACTGAGGATAGTTACCGACATTGCGTGAGAACACACCGGCCTCACTCTCGATTGACTTCAAGAGTGTCTCAAGTTCCAATGCACGCTGCTGTATTTCCTTGAACCTCTCCACCTCTTCCGGTTTCGCAAGGTCAAGACTGTCACGTTCCTGTTTGAGAGCCTTCAGTTCTGCTTTCATACCCTTCATTGTATTGGCATACTGTAGTCCCTCTTCTGTAAGCGACGCTGCACCGGATGCCATTGCGTCAAGTTCCTGTTTGGACTGTTTGATTGCATCCTTTGTCTGTGACATTGCAGCATAGGACTTCTGGTATTCCTCTGTCTGCATTGCATCCAACTGTGCCTGTGCCTTTTTCTCAGCAGTTATCTGCTTTTGGATTGCCAGTTCCTTGTCTGAAAGTTTCTCCTTTTCAGCAGATGAAGAACCGGTTGAACCACCGCCGACAACGACTTTCTGTTCCGGCATATTAGTGACTTCCACCTCGCCCTTAATCTTGATGGTCTTGTCCTTGACTGCATTGATGTTCCTCTCCAAGTCCTTCAACTGATTATTGAGGGAATCAACAAGGTCAACACTTTCCTTCAGACCATTGATTACTATGCTGTAAACCTTCTTTTTATCAGCCATTTTAAATATTTTTAACTTTTTATTTTCTAATGATATTTATTTATATAGTATATTTGAAATATGAAGATAGAATATTGGAGACCAATTCCCGGTTATGAAGGACTTTATGAAGTATCATCACTTGGTAGAGTTAAATCATTACCTCGCTTTATGGATAATCGTCACGGCGGTAAATCGTTACTAAAAGGTAGAATAATGAAACTTACACCAGACACTTGCGGCTATTTAAGAGTTAGACTCTGTAAAAATTGCATACAAAAATCTTTTAAAGTACATCGTTTGGTTGCATTAGCCTTTATTCCTAATCCTCTTAATCTTCCTCAGATTAACCATCGGAATGAACTGAAAGATGATAACCGGGTTGAAAACCTCGAATGGTGTGATGCTTCTTATAACAACTCTTATGGTACTCTGCCTAAAAGACAATCTGATTCGCAGATAAATGACATTTTAAAATCTAAATCTGTCTATCAATATACCCTTGAAGGTGTGTTAGTCCATGTGTGGCCATCTGTCAATGAAACAAGAAGATATGGTTTCTCACTTGGTCATGTCGCTGCTTGTTGTCGTGGTGAACGCAAAACTCACAAAGGTTTTCTATGGTTTTATACACCAATTATACCTTTTTGACAAGATGAAGTTCAGTAGGATTCGAGCCTGATGGGTCATAACCCTGTATCTCGCTCACCAAATATAAGTCATCGTCGAACTTTGTAAATGCACCGTTTTTCAACATAAGGTATTCAGTAGGCGAAAGATAACACTCAACGATTAAATAGTTACTGTCCGTTCTTGGGGTAATATTGAAATACCGGTCAAGAAGAGAACCCTTTGTATTATTGAAATTCATTACACAACCATTGTACTCCGGTGTAGGTATGGTAACAACCGCCTCTGTTCCGTTCCACATTTCAAGCGTTTCCTGTGTGTGTTGGTCTCTGAACCATAACCTCTGTTTAAGACTTAATCCGTCCTTTGACATTGAATCATCACTCTGTATGATGAAATCCTCATCCTTTGCGATAAGTGGCAATGTAAACGTCGCTGTGTGTCCGTTGTCATTACCTGTTTCCCTGTCATGGTCATAGTATGTGAAATCCTGATACCAACAATAGGAGAACTTGCTTTCAACGCTGTCTGCCTTACTTTCATTGGTCGTGTCCATCTGTACCTTTTCAGAACCTCTGTCTATGTAGTCTTTCCAGTTGTTCGCCCCCTGATGTTCAACGGTGTCTATGCTTCTGTATGCACCGGCCTCATCCTCCGCGATAGCCCATTTAATCTGCATACTTCCGGGATAGTCAATTCTTTCAGCGTTACCCTCGCTTGTGATTACACGGTCATCAATATCAACCTCTGACCTTACTGTAACCATGTCGAGTTTGTTCTTATTTATGAAAACATTTTTTCCAACCTGGTTATACTGTAAGTTGAACGTCTTGATGAAATTATTAATGAAATCAGCCATCTTCTCCTTTGAATGAAGGAAATTACCCAAGTTAAGTTTAGTTCCCCAACCGGCTTCCTTTACTGCATCTGATGGAAGATAGTACATATTATCCTTTTTCAAGAACTGACCCGTCTTATCAGTATATGGAGTTATCACAAGGTTATAGTCTATCTGAGGGTTATATGTACCGTCACCGAGTCCAGTTGACGATACACTGTTTGGACCATGACTTCCATATGTTATTTTCTTCATATCACCAAGGCATTTTGTTAAGACTTTAAGGAAAATAACGTCATCCTTTTTCAATTCAACAACACAAGTTACCTTTCCATGTCCGGTGTTTGATGTCTGTGACCAATAATCTGTGTTAGGACAATCCAATGTGTTTTTGTTATAGTCTGTAAGCCTTGTCTCATTGTAGCCGGTAGAACTGTTTCCACTCCATATTGCCCTTTTGTAACCGGGCTGTCTGTAATGTGTGTGATAATATTTTGTATATTCCGGATTCCAACTCATACCGTTCTTCAACACGGCACATGACTTGTTCTGTGTAGTAAAACCACAAATGAAACCCTCATTCACACTTGGGTCATAAGCAATCGTTGTACCCTTATCGACATAATATCTGTCACCTAATGACATTGTTCCTTTATTGCCGCCATATTTTACACCATTTGATGATGTGTATATTTTATTTCCTTTCTGTCCACCGTCAATCAAGGCATTTGTATCGGTTTCATGCGGATATTGACATTTACCGGGATTTGAATAACTGTCTGCCATTATATTCTCAGCAGTCCAAATAAGTTCCGGTTCATCTGTGTTCCTTACCAACTGAATCTCAACCGGCATCCAATCGAAATTCTTCTTCGTTGGGTCACTGATGGTTATCGTCTCATAAGCCAAACCGGAATCATTACCATATTCACCATTCCATTTTTTCTTCTCATAGGTGTATATAGCACCCGGTGTATCGTCATAACATACTGCCACATCTACTGTACATTCAAGTTCAATTGTATACAAACCATCCGCCGGTATCTTAATGAAGCCTGATGTACTGTTCTTATTTGAATGTCTGTAAATATAATCGTTGCTGTTCCACCATTGGTAGTGATATGCCGTCGGGTCTGTTGTGGAAGCCGGTGTTGCAAATACATCGAACACGCAAACCTTGTCAAAGTCATATTCGTCATCAACCCTTTCTATTCTTGTTTTTTTATATTTCAAGGTATTCAACAAAGCAGTATCTCTTGTACCACCTGATGTTCCCTCAACACCTCCTGAACGTGTAGTGCCGTTTGTAGTGCTACCGGATGCGCCAAAACTGCGTCCACCAATATTTGATGGTCTGTATGAACCTATTACTGTAAGTTTACCGATTGAATCACGGTTAAGGTTATATGTAGGGTTTTGTGAGCCGTCTATATACTCACTGAGGTACATTTGGTTCATTATTTGGTCATTCATAATATCGCCGTTCAATGTATAACCCTTGTGTGCAAAGCAACGCCTTACCAATTCTATAAGGTTAAACGATGGATGGAATGATGCCCAATACCATTTATTCCAGTTGTCAATCTGAAGCAAGTCTGTATATTTATTAACACCATTTCCATAACTTGCATAAGGCTCTTTCTGGAAAGCACCATAGCATACCAATGGGAAATATACACCTTTGGCATTTGTATTGTCCATATTGTATGTATTGATTGTTCCGGTACCTGTAAAATCAATTTTCCAATCAAGTTCATTCATCATGGTGTCACCGAAAATGTCCTCCACCTTGTTTATCTTGATTGATATTAAGTTGCAGGTATACTTGTCCTCATTGGTATCTGTAAGCCTTAATGTACCGGTGAATATGTTTATACCGTCCACGTTCACCTCACAGTCATAGAGTGTGTTGAATTTATTCAATTTACTCATATTATTGGCAAAATTGAATATCTTGTTGTTCTTTGGTGTGGCCGGTATCTCAAACGAGAATGAATACTCACCGTTCTTTGAAGTGATTTCCTCCGGTTTGAATATGACGTTGTTTATTCTGAGATTAAGTTTCTCAGGGTCATACAATTCAATCGGTTGGTTATTCACTATAATGTCTATCTGATGTATCTTTCTTAACATTGATATTTAAAACATTTAATATAAATACAAAAAACCCCTCTGCGTTTCACAACGAAGAGGGAAAAAACAAACTAAATGAATAAAACTAATATGAAAGTAGATAAAAACACATAAAGGATATAAATGGCATTATAAAATACTTTAGCAAAGGTCCGGATAACTAAACGAATATGTAATTGTTCCGGTGAAAATATGGCTTGCATTGCTTGCTTCCTTAATCTCCAAGTCATCAATGTGTATGTAGTATTTCTGCCCGTTTCTTGTAGTCCAAGCGGTAGATGAGTTTTGGAGTGAGAATAAGAGCCATTTACCATTTACATCAATGTTATGTGTCTTGTGCTTAACCGTGATTGGTATCTTCTTGCTGTAAACCTTTGTCAATTCACGTCCGTCCGCTGTATAGAAATCAAAGTTCTGTTTCTGATAGAACTCCACGTCCTCTTTCCTTGTCTCCGTCCTTTCTCCGGTGAAATCCATGAATGATATACCTCCATATTCGTTGTACCATTCTATTCTCTCCCATTCCCTTGCGTCCGTTGCATTGATTGGCTTGATTACATTATATCTTATTGTACCAATATCCGGAATAACCAAATCAATGAAATTAGCGGCCTTGAATTTTGTATCGTTAAGGGCAATCGTGAAATGACAAAGTGAATTGGTGTAGTCAGTTGACCATACTGAGAATGACTGTGTGTCCATAACACCACCGGCACTGTCTATATAGTTCACCGTGCATTGGGTCTGTGTTATACTGTTCTTTACATACAAAGAGAACGGTAGGTTATGGTCATACATATACAAATGTGTCTTGTTGAACTGGTCACGCTCGTCACCTCTGCTTACATTCTGTGCGAAGAATCTGTTTGTGAATGTTCCTATGAACGGTTCACTCTGATTAACCTGATAGCCCGGTGTGATATAGCAAGGCTCTGTCATGTGTGAGAACTTCATAGCACCGTCTGAGAAACCATATATGGTGAATGTATATTGTTCCATTTCACCTTCCTTGACGATTGTGGACAGAATAGGACTTACATTGAAAGTAACCGGTTGTCCTGAATAGTTCTTTTCAAGTGTTGTAAGGTATTCCCTGTCTACCGGGTCAGGTGTCGCTCCAATCTTTGTCTGTTCTGTATATCTGTATACATCTACACTGATTATGTTCTTGTTTCCTTGAAGCATATCGTCATTTGAAGAACCTTGTGTAATCTGTCTGAATGTATTGTTTCCTACCTCAATCAAGTCAGAACTTAACGCAAGGTTGTATTCCTTTCCTGGTTTCTTTGCCTCAATAAACAAGTCATTGGTAATAACACCCTCGTCATTGTCGCTTATCCACACATTATAATTGGCAGCGATATAAGGCACGTTGCGAAGTGCTTTCACGATTGAATCACAGCAGGCTACCTCATTATTGTAACTGTCAACCTGTGGCAACCAGAAGTTCGTTCCACCGGCCATGTCTATCTCAGGTACTGATGCAATCTGATAGTCACCGAAATATACATGGTATGTCTTTTCAGGCTGCACACCTGCTATGTCATCTATGATAATATTATATTTTGCCTTTCTGTTCACCGTTGAAGAACCTGTATATGTAATGAGGTTCGGTACACCGGTAAGACAAACAATATTACTACAGTTAGTAAGGCCGTTATAGGTCAACTCCATTTTATTGTGAAATTAATAGTTTATTTTTAATTATTTCGTCTGCGTCAGCAGTAAACAAGAATCTGAAACCTTTATGTGTTTTGCGTTTACCATTGCAACATTCATTTACATGTGCATAATCGAAACCGTTTCTTCCACATTCCATTGCTGATGGCCATTCTTTTACTAATTCATAGTCAAGAGTTAATTGAAGAATAGATTTTTTTCGTTTATCAGCACTTCTTTTAATACCAGTTCCATATCTTATATTTTCTAAATGCGACATAAGATTTAGGTTTACAAGTCTATTGTCTTCTTTATTTTCATTGATATGATTAATTTCATAACCTTCCGGAATAGAGCCATTAAATGTCTCCCAAACGAGACGGTGAACTCTGAAATATTTTGGTTTTCCGTTACAATATAATTTTACACCTAAATAACCTTTTGAATTTCTAGATGGTTTAAGAATAATATCATTATTTTTTATCCTTCCTTCGTTTGAAACATAATATGTTTCATTATATTCACTTTTTTTCCAAACTTCCATTTAATCTTTAAAATAAAGTTCTAATTCTTTAACGACGGTATCAAATAACATTTTTGACCATTTCTGCTCCCACATTTTGTCTATGTATTCATCCAATGGGGATTTCATGTAGTCATATTCCCTATTCAGACCGGCTATAAGACGTTTTGTATATCCGTCTCTCCATATTACATATCTGAACACCCAAGCCAACTGTTCAACAGTCTTTATGTTACCGGCTGTCGGATGTATGTTTTTCCTTTTAATCCAGTTCAATATTACTGAATAAGGTGGAGGATTCTTATATCTTTCCGGTCTGTCCCATTCAATGAATACTATGTAGTGTGGGAACTCCACGTCCAAACCCTCACTGGTGATTTTACCTGATACATTATTGTCCAAATCAGAACCAGCGAGGGTATTCTTCCCGACTTTGAGGTTTATCCCAACCTCTGACTTCAATATATTGTGTATTTCCGAAAGCACATCATCGAGAATTGCTTTTAGTATTCTGTCCAAATCCGGTCTCATTATGGTCTCTTAGTTGGGAGTAATATAGGTCTTAATTCCAAGTTATTTATCTCAGTCTGTGGGTTAGGGTCTGTGATGTCTATTTCCTTATCTTCCGGTTCAACCGGTATAAAGTCCTCTGAGAAATTGTCCATGAATGTACATAAATTAATCGGGTCAGGAATGACAAACTGTACTGTCAGTCTCATACCGGCTGCGTCATCGTCTGTGTAATGGTCTATACCCAAGAACTGGTAATCCCTTACCGCCAACTGTCCCAAGAATGTGCCGTCCTGTCTGATATAGTGAAGCCATTCTATTCCTATTTGGAGTGCATCATTCTGTGCATCAAGGATAGTATATGTTCCATCTTTCTTAGGAAAACCGAGTATATCAATGTTAAGTTGGAACGTGAAAGGAATGTTCGGTACTGAGATAAGGGTATCGAAATAAGGATTGCTGTCAATATTAAATTGCATATAGCCATTGTTATTCTGTGCGTTTGTAAGTATTTTCGCCTGATATTTCGACGATTGCACGGCTTTATGCATCAAGGCAACCTTTTGCAGATATTCTATCAATTGTTTTAACATTATCTATTCTTTTTTAATTTGCGTTCATTTTCTTCAAAATCCCACTGTGCCTTGTCAGCATAAGCCTTGTCGGACATATAGGACATATGAGTGAGGAAGTCTATAAGATACTGTCTATCTGTTTTTTGTATTTTTTCAAAGTCCTCTTCACACGCATCTTCGACCACTTTGACAAATCCATAGAGTCTACTGAGTTTTCTAAGTTCTCCGCATATTCTTTTAATTGGAGGGCGAGTGTCGTTAAAGACTTTTGGGAAACTTTTGACGATGAGATTCCTTTGAGTAAAAAAAAACTTACCAGCGGCATTACCTTTGCAATTGGAAGTTTTGCAAACATTTCACGTCTTGCGTCGAATATCATGTTTGCGAACTCTTCGGTATACTCTTCATTGACATCCCATGAAAGACCGGTTGCATTGTCAGTCCTTGTACCCGTCTTCAATCTGCACAATACCGCAAGAAGTGATGGATAGTCTGTCGGGTTGTTCCTTATGACTGTATCTGAATCCTTGTATTCCTTTACCTTCAGCGTCTCCATGTCATTGATGAGGAATGTCTTTCCGTTTATCTCTATGTACTTGCTTGGGGCTTTTGCCTCATAAGGCGTTACCGTGAATGAAAGATGACCCATCAACTGTTCATACAATTCGACCGGAAGCAAGTCAATCTTGTCCGGGTCTATCGTGCTGAATGTCTTCAATATGTCCTTGTCGGTCACATTGTATATGTCAAGTGTCTCATCGGGTGCTTCCTTCTTTTCCTGTTTTGCCTTTTTCTTATCCTCTTCAAGTCTGTCCTTCTTATCCTTTGATATTTTCCAAAGATTGCACATCATTTCAAGTGTCACCTCATCCCAACTGTCCGGAATGGTAACGTTACCGAAATCATATACAGTCTCCATCTTTTCATCGTCGTGAAGTTCGACCTTTATTTTCTTTTTCCTTGCCATTATATAAACGAGAATTATTATAAAACTATATTATAAATACATAAAACATTATATCCTGTCCGGTCTTGTCCTTATGAAAGAATAGTTACTTCCTCCGGAATATGGATAGTCGTTCCTGCATCTTAAAGCAATCATAAGTGACATAATCCGGTCATCATGGTATCCATCCCTTGCATTATAGGTGATGTTCCTTGTGTTCTTGTTAATCTTGTATGTGAATACACCGAACTGCTGGTATAACTCTGACTCTGCCTTGTTGAACCATATTTCCTTATTTGCAATGAGCAATGCCAATGCACCTACCATTTCATTCTTGTTCTCGTTGGTTGTTGTCCAATAGTACAGTTTGGACTTGTGCCTTTTCACCAGTTTCTTTATCTCATTTATTATCGGAAGTCCGATGCCGTTGGCTTCCATATACACAGCGACTACATTTGGAAATGAATCTATTATCTCTGCAATTTTCTTATATTTAACGTCAAGACTGCCGGTTATCTTCCACTGTTGGTTTCTACCGTCTTTGTCAACAACCGTCAATATAGTCTCATCACCATCCTCTGTAGCACTGATATCCAGACCCATCCATACAGATTTATTTTTATCTAATTTTGTAACTAATTGATTATCAACAAATTGGTTCTCAAAGCCGGTGAATACTGTGAGGGCGTTATCAAGAAATTCACAAAGGAACTCTTGTTTCCATGCGAGTGGTGGTGTTTCTTTTTTCAATAATTCAATATCTTCCGGTGATATTGTACTGTCTCTGTATATATTGCTGATTACTGTCCTTACACTACTTCCAATATTCAACCCTTCGAGGTACTTTTCATAATATATACCTGATTTACCGTTAGGTGTTGAAACAAACACTATAAGCGGTTTTTTTGCCTTTGTGACAGGCCGGATGATATTATGATATAAATTTTGTCCATCCGGTGTAACTTCAGGTAAAAAGGCACACTCATCGAGGATAAGTATGCCGGATATTGTAAAACCTCTTATTGCAGTAGCGTTCTTTGCCGAAAAGAACTGCATCGTTGAACCGTTTATTAGTTCAAACGTCACATCAGATGAATTTTTCTTTGATATAAGACCGGTATCTGAAAGGAGTTGCATAAGTTCACGGTACACTTTCTTACCCTGTGAATATGATGGTGAAATATATGCAGCATTGCATTTTTTCGATACCAGTGTTTCTATAAGCATAATTTCACAGAGTGTAGTCTTACCTGATTGTCGGCTGTATGTCAGTACCAGTTCCTTTACATCCGGGTCTTTATATAATTGATATGCTTCTCTTTGTCCATCCGTTAGATTAATGTTAAAATGTAAATCAACCTGCATCCTTGTATTTCCATATAATACTATTTTTCTTCCTCAATGCCAAATGATATATTTACTTTAAGGTCTCCGGTAACGTCCACCTTGTCCGGGTCATCAAGTCCCATGAGTTTCTTAAGTTCCTTTAACGCACTGATGGCATTCTGTCTGTCCCTTGCGTCACGGCATTCCTGATAAACGTCCAACAGACGCTGGTACATAAGTTCCTTCTGTTGCTCCTTTTGTTCCTTTAATTCAATCTTGCAGTTCTCGAATGCCTCTTGTATTAGGTCATATTGTTTGGAGCGTGAGAACTTTGACGATTCAAAACCCTCATATTGGTCACGCTTTAACTTTAATAGAATCTGATAGCGACTTACACCGTTGATGATGTCGATGTATATTAGTTGCACCAGTTCCTCTCTGTCGAACTTGGGTCTTTCCTTATTCTGTTTCATCATTTTCTTGGTGTTGTTCATACTGTAAACTATTTAATATAAATACAAAAATCCCCGGTTTTTAAGCCGGGGTAGTAACTTTTGGTCGAAAATTTTTACAATTTTTATTCTGTGACTAAATAGCGATGTCTCACGACATGACTGTTAATTTCTTATACAAAGTAAATATGATTTGTGAATTATCTGCCTTTCTTTTTATGTGGTTTTGCAGTCGATTCCACCTTTTCTTTCATGTCTTTTACATTTTCTTTTGCCGGCACTTCCATTTGTTTCTCTTCATTATTATAGTTGAAA
>JAEIGA010001267.1_pt1 | contig 39158 bp, 71 predicted proteins | sample 9270691 | NCBI WGS metagenome assembly JAEIGA01 (sample SAMN17057246, study PRJNA624740) | gut metagenome | biome: biome; isolation source: fecal sample | host: Bos grunniens | place: China: Xizang | collected 2019
CATCCTTTCTATTGATTCCATTTCCGTGTGTATTTGCTTCGTGTTGCAAAGTATCTATCAATTTGCGTAAATTCTTTCTTTGCTTGCTTTTTCTTTTCGTTGTCGTTATAATATTCTTCATATTCGGGGCATTTTGCGTGACAATCGGACGTTCTTTTGGGTGCAACGCAATCGATGCAAGGGCATTTGTCGGCGGTTGTCATATCAAATGTTTCACCTCTTTTATGCGATAGAATCGAATATCACGAAGCTCACCTTTCATTGTTTCTACGGAAATAAGCTTTGCATAAACATCGTGCAAATCATAAAAGAAAACACGCATTCTTTGATTTGTCAATTTGCAATCATCATCAGCAAAGGCTCTTAAATTGTCAATATCTCGCCTTGTTGTGTAAAGGTGCAACACTTTTGTGTTGTTCTCTCCCTCTCGTTGAAGATTTTGAACGTTGGCATTGGTAGACTTCAAGCAAATTCTCAAGATGTGTGCAAGGGTTTTTCCGTTGCAACGCTCTTTTCTAACCTCTTCGGAATAAGGCTTACCATCGAAGATGAAATCAATCTGCCATTTGTGCAGCTTTATCATCAAAGCCTTGTTTACCTTCTTTACGATTCTTCGCCTTTTGAAATATTTAAGTATTTTCATCTTGCGCCGCTCCTAACAACAATTGATTGTTTTTGTAAAGCTCATAAGCGGTTTGATTGTCTTTGGCAATCATATAAGGCAAGAAAATTTCATCCATCTGCACCATCTCGCTTTCAAGGATTGCCATTTGCGCTTCAACCCAATCTTTGAGAATGCGCCAAGCAACTCTTTCGGCTTGCTCTCTGTCGCATTTTACCTTCTGATTCGTCAAAACTTTATGCACCGCATCGACATTCGCCGGAAGCTTAATCCCTCTCATTCCGAATTTTGTTTCAATAGCAAAACACAAAGCTTGCGGTTTTCCCTCGTTGTCATAGTCTTGCATTATCTTTCGTGCGCCGTGCTTAACAAGGCAGCTTTGTATTGCACCGATTGTTGTGTAAACATCAACTTTTGTTGTATAGTTAAGTAATGGCATCATCGCTCTCCTTATCTTCGATTTCTAATAAGCAAATTCGCTTTTTAAAGCCGCCCCGCCCCGTTCGTTTTAGACATTGCGCCCATATCATATCACCGTTTCTTCCGATAAGGTCGCATAAGGTTTCAACAACTTCTAAAATATCGGCAAGCTCTTCGATGCTTTTACTCTCGTGAAATTCCGCAACCTCTTCATCAAGCTTCTTTTCCAAATACTCTTTGTATTCCGTTTCGTCAAGTGTTCGGAAGGTTGCTTTTATGCCCTTGCTTGCAAGAATTTCGGGGATTTTATCACGCACTAATTTGTCATACTTCATCTTTATATTCCCTCTCCTATAAGATTTTCTGTTTCCCTCTCGATAAGGATTCTTATTGATTCATGGTACAAATAAGGTTTTCCGTTGAGTTTCCCATCTGAATTATGGCATAACGTTTCACGCATTCTTGCGGAATGGTTTTTGATTGCTTTTTCATAGATTGCTTGAATGTTATATTCGTGACTTTCAAGAATACGGTCTTCTAATTGCTTCGCTTGCTCTTCGTTGAGCTTAAGCGTGTATGTGATGCCTTGGTTCACCGTTTCACGCAGCTTTGCAATCTCTTCATCCTTTTTCTCGATAAGAGAAAGCGCACTTGAAAGCAAATTCAAAGAAACGTAATGTGCGAAAAGTGAATTCCTATTCTTTGCGATGATGATTTCATTTTCTATTGCAATTTTAAGATTTTCTTCCGTATAACCGGAATAATCAATGTTGAGCATCTTGAATCTCCTTCCTCTATTCTTCTGCAATTTGGTTACATATATTCGAACGGGGTTTCACGATATTGATTTTCTTCTATGCACCAATGACACTTTTCACAAACGTGTTTGCCGTTAGTGTAATGCTCGACTCTAACTCGCCCACAATTCGGGCATTCTTTGCTAACATACATTACAGAACGAGCGCCTACCCAACTCAAATCGTTCTTCAAACTCTCATTCTCGGCCCTCAACCTCTCATTCTCTTCGGTGAGTTCTTTTATTGCCTGCTCATATTGACTTTTCAATATTTGTTCCGGGGTTAATCCCTTCGCCGTTGCGCAATATTGGCAATAGCAACCTATCAATCCGGGTGCGCCGTATGAACGTTCTATCGGTCTTTTGCATACAATACAAATCATTTCTTGCTCCCTTCGGCAAATGTCGGCTTTTCTGAAACATGTATTTTCAACGTATCTTTATCCGCATAAAGAGCTAAAACGCTTCTGCTTCTAAAGTGCTTAGGTTTTTTTGCTCCAAAAAATCCTACGGGTGTTCCCTTAAAGAACAACTCATTACCTACATATATTGCTAACTCTTTATTTATAGGCATATTATCAAGTACCGTGTTGAGTTTCATTTTTGCTCCTTTCTCGCAATAATTCTTCAAAATACCGCATGTTTTCTACCGCAAACGGGTAATCCGCTTCGGCTTGCGCTTTCCAATATCGTGCAAGAGTTTCAAAGATTTTTTCGGGATTTTCAATGTCACCGAAAGCACCGTTTTCCAGCTTTTCCAAATTCTCTTGCCAAGCAGCTATTTTTTTATTTGTCTTTTCAATACAAGCCATTTTCTTTCCTTTCTGCAAGTGCCTTTTCATAATGTTTGCATTTGGGTGTTGTTCTTTGCCTTTTCTTTGATATTTCGTGATGCCATACCTTATTTGGATTTTGGCATTCAACATAACTACCAATTGATGATTTTTCACTAAACTTACAAGGAACGCTCCATTTGCAAGAACCGCACTTGTTTGTTAAATCCGTTTGTTGAAGTGCGTTTTTTGTATCAACCTTTTTCCAAACTTGATAAAGGGCAAATGCAAGGGGATTTTGCACATATTCAAGCTTTTTCGCCTTTTCATACTCTTCATCAAGAAGTTCTTTTGCATTTTCTAAAGTCATTTTTCTCACCATTCCGGTAATGGTTTATAATGAGGACAATTTTGCACACCTTTTCCGAACGTACAATCAACGTCCTTGTTATCCCATTGATGTTCGCAATTCGTGCAATCCAAGCCTTTTTGTTTATTACAAATCTTTTCGCAAGAACGGCATTGACAAGATTTAACGCACATTATTCCGTTTTCCTTTCTCCATAACTACAAAAATGATTTTCTTCGGGGTAGATTTCACCGCCGTAATTTCTTGCAATGCGTTGACAATTGCAATTTCCCAAGCAATCACCCTCGTCAATAGTGAAATGCTTACAATCCTTGCAACGCACAACCTCAACCACATCGGCGGTTGGTAGATTTTTAATTGCTTCTATTGCTTTTCTCGTAAAAGGCGCAATGTTAGAAGGGTGTTCAACTATTGCTTTCACCGCTTCATCCCTCTCAATATAGCTCATTCCGCATCCTCACTTTCAGCTTGAAGAGTTTTCATAATTGCATTAATCTCTTTGCAAGTTGCTTCTGCTACTTCTCGGAAAGCATCGTTTAATGTTGTCGACTTATTGTTTTTTTCTTGTTTTGGAATGGAGAGCGGTTCTCCCTCTCGCTCAATAACAATTTTCTTTGCTTCTGCTACCGTGAAACGATGATGACAGTTTGCGGAATCCTCGCAAGCCTTAATTGCATCTAAAAAGTCGGGTTGAAGATTGCAAACTTCAGTGCTTGCACCCATATCTTGATATATGCCTTTGAATACACAATCTCTGCAGCTCATTTCGTGCCCTCGCTTTCCATAGGCATTTGAGAATTGCAACCATCGCAAACGCTTCTTTTTACATAGCTATGCTTACCGCATTTTGAGCAAATCCAACCGTCTTGCCTTCTTCCAAAAAATTTTGAATTATAGTAATACGGTATCCACTTTGCAGATTGATGAGGTTCACACCCCATTTCTTTAAGTATTCCGTCAATCATTGAATCTGTGACTTTCATTTTCCCTCTCTCCTATTAAATTCTTTTTCGGCTTTCTCTTTATCTTTGAAAACCGCAATATTATAATGCTTTGCGGAAAATCGCCACGTTCCATGGTGTCCGTTTATGCCATACGCAACGAATTGACGGTGTTGAACATACATGATTTGCGCTTCTATCAGAATCAAGGGCGCATTGTCATTGACTAAATACCTTCCCAAGATGTAAACAACGTCATCTATTGCAAAAGGGGCTTTTTTAGAGTCTTTTTCCATTATGTATCTCCTTCGCCCAATCTGTGTTATCACCTTTAGGGAACATTTCACGTAGTTCTCGTTTCTCGTTGTCATCATTTGTGATGTATGAAAGATAATCTTCAAAAGATAAAACATCGCAATTTACTAACATATAAATAGCCATAGCTTCTCGCAACATCTTTTTATAATGCCATTGGCGGCGTTCTTGGGATTTACCTACAAGAATGCCATCTATGATTTCGCCAACGAGAAGACAAACGAAAAACCCTATCACAATAATCGTTATCCAAAGTTCTTTTGTTGTCATTTTTCCGCTCTCCTATTCCAAGCTTCTGCGGCGGTTTCTTTGGATGTGAATACCATTGCCATGTGATTGATGTTTGCATAACACAAATCGTCTTTATCGCATCCAACGATATACAATCCCGAAAACATACCAACCGGGCATTTCATAATACGTGCTTTGCCACCGCAATAAGGGCATCGTTTTAATAATGCACGATTGTTCGGTTTTTGCTTCGGCTTGAGCTTTTCGATTTCTTCACATTTCTTCTCAAGCTCTCGATGATAGAATTCGGCTATTTTCTCACATTCATCGATATGCTCATTCTTTTCGCCAACGATGTTTGAAGCGGTAAGAAAATTATTCGCCAAGCTTTTACATTCGCCCTCAAGCTCTTCAAGCCTGTCCGCAGCTTCAAGAAGTATATTGCCCGGAATCAACTCGGCAAAGGTCTGAACCTTACGTTCTTGGGCTTTCTTCACCCTTGCTCTTAAATCTTTAATCAATTCATTTGTTTGCATTGTTGTTTTTCTCCTTCTCCATGTTTGCGACAACGCTCAATAAATAAAGAATTATAAAGAATCGTATCGGTGCTTTATTTCCGATGTCATAAATTTCGTAAGCTTCACACCCGAAGATATTGGAAAAGTCATCTTCTTCCAAGTCATTATTTCTTATCGCCGCAACCCATTCGTATTCATCGCCCGTTGCTTGATAAAGTTTCTTTATAGCTTCACAAACCTCTTCGTGTTCGTAAAGAACATCATTATCATCCCAAATAGAATCGTAAGAAGTGGAAATGAATTCATCGAAACGCTTCTTTTGCTCTTCGTTCAAATCATCGTTATACCAATAGCCCTCTTTTATGAGTTCCAAAAACTTTTTTTCACATTTTTGCTCATTGAATTGATATCTTTTGGGGGCATCAAGCTTTTCAAGCTGATAATAAGGCGAATTGTATGCCAAATTCATCACGTTGGTTTTCCATGTGCAATCAAAGACGAAAGAACCATAATCGCCATACCAACACATGTGATAACCATCAAATAAAGCATATACCGGGCAACAAAAATGACTTTTCGATATTGACCGGATTTTTATCCTTGAAATATCATCTGTGAAATGTTGTATTTCGTATTCGATGTCCTCATATCCGGTTAAATCTTTTATGTCATAATCTTTTTGCAGAATCTCCGCAATTACCGCACTTCCTTTCATCCCTCTCACCCCTTTTATTTTTCGTAATCAAGGCGCATGGGAAGAATAAGCTGCTCGTTTGTGAAGCCGGGGTTTTTAATCGAAAATTTAAATGAAGAATTTGCATTTTCTTGGCATTCAAAAACAACGCATTTTCTATAATCGGCAGATGCTTGCGATAAAGCGGTTAATGCCGTTTTAACGAATTCGGGAGCCATTCCGATTCTTCTATCAAACGAAGCCGAATCGTATATCTTGTCTATGTCCACATACGCATCTTTGCATTGTTCAAAGAAATACTTAACCTTTCCGGTCTTCGTTATTACCTCAACGGAAGTGATATTGTCTTCGTATTCGATAACAACGGGATTTTTGCCGCTCTTGCTCGGTTTAAATGTTATAGGCTTTATATAACACTCAAAATGGCATCCAAGCGGTTCGGCAAGCTCTATCGTTGTTCTTGCCGCTCTGTAACCATCGCAACCGTAAGCGGTAATCTTATCATCTGATATTTTAAGCTTTATGAAGGTAAGTACGGGGCGGTTGTTCGTTGCAACAACGCAATTCTTCACGCTATTCATCATTCTTGCAAATAGCAATTCGTTTATTTCAATTTTCATTTCCTTTTACCTCTTTTTTTCTTTATTTCTGGTCTGTATCTATCGCACCAAGATGCTTCTTTTTTGTTCTTGTTTCCGCAGCTTGATTTATTGATACATCTTTTGCAATTTCCGATATTAAAATTGGATTCTACTTCAAGCGTTTCGCCGTATTCTTCTTCCCACATCTTCCCTCTCCCTTCAAAGTAAATTATTGATATTGATTTGGTTTTGGTCTTTTTCAAGACATCTTACACAAGCGATGTTCAATGATTTTTCCGGGTTCTCCAAATATAAGGTTTGAATCCAATATTTTTCCCTCTCAAGAATGTTTTCCGTTTTGGGAACAATCTCAATCGTTTCAAATTTATAATCAAGGATGTCATCAATCGGGAAACGCTCTGTTTTCAAGTGTTGCCCCCAACGGAAGACGGGTGCATATATCGTTTGACCTATGTAAAATTCGCCCGTTGATTTCTTTGTAATTTTGTATATGTACCCTGCAATATCGTGATTGTTGAATAAATCTCTTGTAACATAGAATTCGTCAACGATTTCCGGGCGCAGCTTTCGTCTTTCCCTCTCAACGTAAGTGTTTCTGCATATTGTTGAACAAAAACGCTTTTTCGCATATTCTTGAATGTTGAACAATCTATCTTCGATTGTCCAATTGTCAAGACAAATAGGCTTATTGATGTATGATTCAATCGTTGCATCGCAAAAATCGCATTTGTATTTGACTTTGGTGAAATATCGCTCGGTATTATAGCAATGTTCGCCGATGATTATGCAATACAAATCCCCCGGCTTGAGCTTCTTGCTATATCTGAAAGCAATGTTTTCGCCATACTCCGCTTTGATGATTTCTTTGAATTGCTCCCGGCTATCGCATATAAGGCAATCCATAAGCAATTCAATGTTGCATGCCTTGCTCAAGGAAGGATAGAAGCTGAATTCTTTTTCACTCTCAAGGTTCTTTTTGGCGGTTTCTTCGTCTGCAACCTCATAAATCCTATAAAGAACCTCAAGCATCTTTGTATCCTCTTTCTCTCATCTCACGTTCTATTTCCGCTTCTTCTCGGGTGAAGAAAATGTTTTTATAACCATAAAAATGCGTATATTTTTCAAAATCTTGCAAGCTATTGATTGGAATACAATCAACGTTGTATTTTGCGTTACGATAAAATGTTATCGGATTCAAAACAAAAAGTTCTTTTGGTACTTCAACGAAGTGAGTTTTGAAGCGGGATTGGTCACTCAAATGCACTCCATTAGAAAGAAGATAATCGGCAATTCTTTCGGGTGATAAGTGCAAATTCGATTTAAGGGCTTCAACCTCGCATTCGTGAATAAGTTCTATAAGTTTATTTCTCATCTTCCCTCTCCGTTGCATTTATTGTTAATTCGGTTTGACCGCTCATAACGCTCATCATGATATTTTGTATTTTGAATTCGTGTCCAAGATAATTGATTTTTGACTCAAGAGAGATTGAAGGTGAAGGGGAATTTTTACGAAGCCACCATTTTGCGAATTTTGTGATAAGTTTCTTCATGCTTCTCTCCCTTCTCCGTAACTGCAATACTCCAAGCCTATGTATTTATATTCATTGACCTCGCAAACTAAATTACGGCTTGTATGCGTTATAGTGCGGTCGCAATCTCCGCCATTATCTCGGTTGTGTTTGCAATCTCTACAACGCCTAACCTCAACCACATCGGCTTTGTTTCGGAATGCAAAACAAAACGCTTCGGCAGGGTATTTTCCATCTTCCCACGGTAGTCCATCTTTAATGAGTGCTGAACAAACATTTTCGTGGATACAATCTTTACAAGTGCTCATTCCGTGTCCTCACTTTCCTTGGGCGGTTTCGGAATCGTCATCCAATGGGTGACATTATATACCCTCACCAAAGCACCATACTTTACAAAAGTGTCTTTTATATCGTGATTATCATAAATCAATACTTCTATTTCTCCCGATGATGAATACGTTATTACTTCTTGATTGTCTTCGGGCAACCTCTCTTCCACCGAAATCCATTTGCCATCTTCTATAAGTCTTTTTGCAATCAAAGCCCAAGCGTTACGTTGAATTGTCAAGGTTTCCTTTTGCTTTTTAAGGCGGTCTATTCGTTTGTGAAGCTTTGTTATTTCCTCACCAAAGGTGCAGCCTTCACAATTGTTATCCTTATAACCGAAACAAAACTTTTTTTCGGGGCATTTTTTATTCTTCATCCTTTTTTTCCTTTCTTTTTGTCTTTAATACACTCTTCGCAAGGGTGAATATTTGGGTGAGTATACGGAAAATGAAAAACTCTTTTATCGTACTTCTTGCATATATGCGGTAAAATTATACCGGCTTTACGCTTTACAAGGTTTTGCTCTTTTTCGGTAGGACTCAAGTGTTCACAATTATTGCACTTCATTTCTTTTTACTCTCCTCAAGTTCCTTTTCCCAAGTTCCTTTTCCGCTTCCTCTCTTGTAAAGAAAACGTTTTTGTTGAAATCGTCCATATAAAGCCAAAAATAGATATCCCTTAAAGTGACCGTGACTTCTTCAATTTCTATGCATTCAGGCGGCCTTGAGCCTATCGTTGTTTTCTCGCAAGAAGGTCCGTCACCCATTCCACCCGGGAAATAATATTCGCATCCTATGCATTTGCCAACCTCGGTCGAAGTCTTCAAGCGATATGCTTTATCGCCAACCTTACAAGGCAATTCAATGAAGCGGGATTTGTCTACAAAACGAACACCGTTAGCAAGAAGGTTGTCGGCTATAAGCTGCGCCCAATACCTTGCACAACCGTCAACGGCATCTTCAATAAGCTTAATAAGTCTTTCCCTCTCGCTATCCTTTTCCTTGTTGTTCTCCAATTCTGCAAGGCGGTCAATCGCTTCGCCGTAGAATCTACCAAGGATATCAGAAGAAAGCTTTCCGCTCGTTCCATCAAGATAATTGCGCCCGAATTCGTCTTTTTGCGTAAATGTCTTATCCCTCATACGCTTCCACCCCTTTTCGATTTTTCATGTTACGTTCAAATGTTTCCTCAAGGGCTTTGATTTGGTCTTCACTTAATTGGAGATTTGGAATGACATTTTCTATGTTAATATTAAGCTTTTGAATTATCGTGTTTACGATTTCGATAACTTCATTGAGTTTTCTTGCAAGCTCAAGCGCACTTTCCATTGAAAGAGCGGTGTCTATTCTTGCATGTCCGAAAAGTTTTTCATTTTGCTTTACATGAACACATTTAAGGGTTTCAAGCTTTTCAATAGGTTCAATAATCATCTTCATCCCCTCGCAAAATCACGATATTCCGCTTCGTTCTCCGCTCTAAAGCTTGACACCTCTTCGTTTGCCGAAAGATGCGGATATTCCGCTTGCACCTTCTGTCTTGTTCTTCTTACCGATTCAAAAGGCGGTAAGCGCAAGGCTTCAAGCCTTAAGATAACGTAAGCGAAAGGGGATTCAAGAGCATGTGCGTTCAATCTCTTGCAAACCTCATAATAAAGGCGCATATCACTATTTCTTGCTTCTTCAACCTCTTCAAGAATGGTCTTAACAAGCACTTTGATGGTATTTAGTTTACTCATAATCGTTTCAACTCCTTTTAAATATTGATTTTGTTGATTTATCTTCCGGTGCTTCCGAATCCGCCGTTTCCTCTGTCGGTTGCTTCAAATTCCTTGACAACAACCAATGCATCGGGGATATATACGGGCATAATGACAAGCTGCGTGATTTTATCACCCCTCTCAAAGTAAACGGCTTCTTTTCCGTGATTATAGAGCTTCGCAACGATGCTTCCGGTGTACCCTGCATCAATCACACCTTCGCTTGTTATTCCGTGCTTTACGTTAAGGCCGCTCTTGCTCTTGAGCATTCCAACAAGCCCCGGATGTATCTGAATATGAACCCCGGTGTCAATGGTTGCTGAACCACCGGGAAGAATACCGAATTCAACGGGGGTAAGTAAATCAAGCCCCGCATCGTCTTTATGACCTCTCAAGGGCATCAAAGCCCCTTCATCAAGCATTATCTTCATCGTCATTGTTGTTTTTCCTTTTCTTCTTTTTAGTTATGGTTTTGGATATCTCTTTGACCTTTACGTTATGGAAGTAAAGCATCATCTTCCTTTTAAGAACGAATTTTGCATAGCCTGCGCTTGCAGGGTCACTATATCCTTTTACGTCTTCAACAACTCTTTCGCCCGTTGCCTTAACTATGTAAACGAAATCGGCGGTATATGTGACCGCTTTTTCTATACAAACTTCTTTGAATTTTGGCTTTCCCTTAAGCTCTCCACGCTTGTAATATTCGCCCGTTGGGATTGTTTCATATTGCGCCGGGATTAGCTCAAATTTAAGTTGCCTTTGAAGATTGTAAATTTCGCCCGCTTCTTGCATAAAGGTGAGTTCACGAAATCTTATGTATTCAGCTTGCGAATCAAACGTTTCGCCATCTCTTGTGAATTTGGTGCTATTGTATTTGTTATTGCTTTTTCTCCGATAATACAATTTCAAGCCCCCTTGCTCTCGTTAAAATGGAAGTGATTCATCCGTTGGCAATTCCTCAAAAGCGGGAGAATTACCCGCAAAGCCCGGTGAAGCATAAGCATCGGGAACGTAAGGCGCATTTGCCGAAGGTGCGGAAGGTGCGTTTTTCTCGCCCTCACTTGAGCTTTCTTTTGAATTCACGAATGCAACCTCATCCGCAACAACTTCCGTTGCATATCGCTTAACGTTTTGGTTATCGGTCCACGTCCTTGTTTGTATCTGTCCGCAAATAAGAATCGGCATACCCTTCTTGAAATAGCGTGAAACGAATTCCGCTTGTTGCCGCCAAGCAACGATGTTTATGAAATCAACGTTTTGTTCGCCCTCTTTTGCGAATCTTCTATTGACCGCTATTGAGAAGCTGCAAACCGATATTCCGCTTGCCGTTTGCTTAAGCTCCGGGTCGGCGGTCATATTGCCTATTAAAATCGCTTTGTTAAATGAAGCCATTGTTTTTCTCCTATTCTATTGATTTATATTTGTGAAGATGTGAGCATTATTTATCAACAAATTCAACACCGTGCCTTGCAAGGTGCGTTTTTAAATGCTCGATTCCGCATCCGTCATAGTGAAGCAATCCGTTTGCATCAACGGCATCTTTGCCATACGCTTCATTTACAACGTCACGCACGTAATTTTGAAGCCTTGGCAGCCTTGTCGCTCTCTTGTTGTGTCCGAAATTGAAAAGCTCAATAAGACCTATCCAAAAGCCTATATTCATCGCATCTTCAACCTCTCGGACCTTCTCACCGATAACGGATATAAGATATTTTCTTACTATGTATTTTTGTTTTGGGTTGAGATTTGCATCTCTCACCATTTTGTCAAACAAGCGGTCGAATCTCTTATCTTTTTCGTTCCTCTTGTCAAGCTCAACTCTTACTTCCATTTCCCTCTCCTTCTATGTATTTGTTTATTTATTCGATGTAATCTTGGGTAGGCTTCTTGAAGTTATCGTTCAAGCACGTTTCGCAAATCAATTCATCTTCAATGTCATAAACGAAGTCATCTTTGATATAACTATCGCAGTATGTGCATCTCGGAAGCATTAATTACACCGCCCTTTTTGTGTTGTTGTGGTATTCATCCCATATAGCACTTGCAAGCTCTTCACGCTTGTCATCGTCAAGGTAAGATGCGAAAACGCATATTTCGTCAACGGTTGCGTTTGCTATCATATATCTTGCTATGGGCTTAACCCATTTTTCCGTCACTTTGTTGCTCTCGGAATAGTCCGTGATTTCAGCTTTGGGGAATTCCTTCTGAATTGCTATGTATGCTTCGGCAAGAGAGTGAGCGGGAACGTCCATCGTCTGATAGTTCAATCTGTCTTCCGTGAATGTTATTTTGTAAAACTTAAGCATTTTTCTTCTCCTTTTAATTCAAATTTGATTTTCACACCCTCTTGGTCGGCTAACAAATTTATTAACGTTGCAAGAAGGTCTTTTCCGTTGGGTTCGTTCATCACATCAATTCCTTTTGCTTGTTATTTCTTCGATTACGTTGCTGTTCTTGAATGGTAAGCCAACGGCAATTTTCCGGGCAATAGTTTCCGTTGGTGTCGATGCGGTCAATGGTTAAGTTATCGGAATACCCGTTTGCCATAGCCCATTCATAAAAGGCTTCAAAATTGTTGCGCCATTCTTCGCAAACTGAAATACCCCTACCGCCATAATATTTGTAATTGATTGCCCTTGGATTAGTGCAACGGTCTTTGATGCCACGCCACACGGAATATTGTCGTGAATGGGTTTTGTTATGCGTTTTCTTTTGTTGCTTGACGATTTCTTTTTGCAAGCATCCGCAAGATGATGTTGTGCCATTCCGCAAATGTGTACCCCTCACAGGATTGGTGATAGCTCCGCAAACACATTTGCAAACCCACCTTCGTTCGTCACTTTTTGATTTTTCGCCCTCGTGAATTACAAGCAACCGTCCGAATCGCTTACCGTTCAAGTCATATTTTTTTGCCATCGTTTTATTTCACTTTCTTTGGAGTTTTGTGCTTAAAGCACAATCATTTTGCAAAAAAAATAATGTCATCAACAGTAGTCTTATATAAGGCAGCTATCTTCTTTGACATTTCAATGTCGGGTTTTGTTTTGTAATTTTCGTAATTTGCAAGCGTTCCCTTACTTATTTTAAGTTCTTTTGCCGCTGCTCTTTGCGTAAGTCCTGCATTTACTCTTGCGGCTTTTAAATGAATTGCCATGTTGCCAATTCTCCTTCCTTGTCGTTTTCTGTGCTTAAAGCACAATGATATATTAGCACCAAAAAACACATTTGTCAATACCTTTTGCAAAAAAATTTGTGCTTTTGGCTTGATTTTTTGTGCTTTAGGTGTATAATATATATGAAAGGTGGTGCTAAAAACATGGATAACAAAAATATTTTTGCTGAAAATCTTAACCACTATATGAAATTAAATGGAAAAAGCAGACGAGATGTTTGTGAAGCATTAGGTTTTAGCTATTATACTTTTACAGATTGGGTTAAGGGAAAAAAGTACCCACGAATGGATAAAGTAGAAATGTTGGCTGATTATTTTGGTATTTTAAAATCAGACTTGATTGAGAAAAGAACAACGGAACATCGTGAAATGCAAAAAAAGAACGATGCCCTTTCGGACATCGTTGTAAGAATGCGAATTGATAATGAATTTTTCTCTTTAATTGAAGGACTGAATCGTTTAACCCCCGTGCAGCTTGCGAGTATTAAGCAGGTTGTGGAAGCGTTTCCGAAGGATTAACCGATATATCGACACTCTTTTTTAGAAGTTGAAAAATGAAATCTAACAAGTCGGTGTCTGCTTGGGGCAGTAGGTTGTTAATCTCTGCAATGTATTCTTCTTTCATGGCGGGGAAGCTCCTTTCAAGCTTTTCGAACTGATGTTCGCAAATAATAATTCTGAAAACATTATACAATCAATCAATTCTTTGTGAATAGCAGAAAATGTTTCCAAACTATTATAGCAAAGAAAGGTTGAAAAAATTGCCGAATTGTGCGGCGGTTAATCCGCTTTGCAATTATGAAATTATTTTAATACTCTAAAGCAGAAAAAACAATACCCAAGTATGACCGTAAAGCACCCAACTTTATCACCCTTTATGGTCAAGAATAACACGTAAAAAAAGACAAATTTGTCATAGGAAAGGACATATATGTGGCTCGATAATTTAAAAGAATTGAAGAAAACGAAAGGAATGTCCGCAAAACAAATTGCGGATAAGGCAAATTTGCCCGAAAGGACTGTCAACCGTATCTTTTCGGGTGACACCGACAATCCCTATGTTGACACTGTCCGTAGAATAGCGGATGCTCTTGACACTACTCTTGACAACATTTTTGCCGACACAAAGGCGGTTGTTGCTACCGAAAGCATTGTAGAACTCAAGGAAAACGTTGATGTTACCGCCGCCGAACGTGACTTAATAGCCGTAGAGAACGAAATGCTCAAGACGAAGGTTGCATCTCAATCAACCGAAATTGAACTTCTCAAAAGGGAATTAAGCCATAAGGAAGAACTTCTTGCCTTGCATAATTACTATAAAACGCACTTTGAGCAATTAGTAAAGAAATTGGAGTTATAATTGCACAATTATTATTCTTTAAGGTGGTGATGCCCTTCCCTCTCGAAAGGCAAGATAAAGAAAAACACCAAAGAACACACAAGGAAGGTGAAGCAAATGACAAAAGAGGATTTGCAAGTCAGAAATGTTTTAAGCGTTGAGCTTGTGGCGGCTTATGTCCGTGTATCAACACAAGAACAAAAATTGCATGGCTTGTCATTGGATGCACAAAAAATGAAATTAACAGAATATGCCGAAAAGAACAACATGAAAATCGTTGAATGGTATATTGATGAAGGTGTGTCCGGTAGAAAGCTGATAAGGAAAAGACCGGAACTACAACGAATGATTCAAGATGCCGAAAAAGGAAAATTTGATAGAATCATTTTCATCAAGCTTGACCGCTTCTTCCGTTCCGTTGCCGAATATCACGAATGTATGAAAAGAATGTCGCCTGTGCTATGGACCGCCACCGAAGAAGAATATGACCTTACAACCGCAAACGGACGAATGCTTGTAAATATGAAGTTGACCATTGCGGAAATGGAAGCGGATATGACAAGCGAAAGAATCAAGCTCGTCAACGAATATAAAGTGCAAACCGGGCAACCCCTTGTTGGTACGGATTCACTGCCGTTTGGCTTTATGGTTGGAAAAGACAAAGCAACCGGGCGCAAAAAGGTTGTTAAAAATCCGGATGAAGAAGAAATTCTTCTCGATGCAATTAAACACTATATGACACACCAAGGGAAAAAGAGAACCATTATATACCTACATTCAAAATATCATATTGTTATGTCTTACAAGACACTTTCTCTTCTTTTTCAAAATACAATGCTTTATGGTGAGTATAGAGGAAATCCGAATTATTGCGAAGCCTACATTGACAAGGACACTTTTGACAAGCTGCAAGAAATTCAAAAACGAAACATCAAGGAAAACACGGCAGAAAATAGAGCATACATTTTTAGCGGTCTTATTGTCTGCCCGGTTTGTGGGTTAATCCTGAAAGGGAATGTTACACCCCAAAAACTGAAAAAAGGTACGGTTATGCTCAAAAAGTACAGATGTTCAAAGTATCGTCAAAACAACCTTTGTGAATTTAACAAAGCCGTTAGTGAAAACGTCTTTGAAAGAAAAATGCTCGCTAATATAGAAAAATACCTTGAAGAAGCAAAAATCGGTGACACAAAGATTGAAGATGCTGAAACGGTGAAAATTCCAAAGTATGATATTGATGACGTTCACGCACAAATTGACCGCTTGAATTACTCATGGCAGACGGGGAAAATAAGAACCGTTGAACAGTATGAAAAAGACTTTGCCGGCCTTATGGAAAAGCTTGAAAAGGCAGAAGCCGAACGGGGTGAAATTGTAGTCAAGGATTTCAGCAAGATTGAAGCTATTCTTCAATCGGGGTGGAAAGAGATATATAACAGGCTTGACGATGCACACAAAAGAGCTTTTTGGCGGTCTTTTATCCGTTCTATTGAAATTGATTGGACTACCAAAAAGAAAGAGATTACAAGGGTCAATTTTTTTTGACACCTCAACATAGGTCTAATTTCCTTCACCCGTTAGGCAAGTACGATTAGACCTATGTAGAAAAAGGGTGAAACGGCATAACTCTTTGCAATATTAAAAGGATAGGTTTTCGCCTATCCTCTTTTTTATGCCGAAAAAAATTTCAAAAAATTGAAAAAATTTCAAAAAACCTATTGACAAACCACACAAAGTGTGGTATAATATATACAGAAAGGGGGTGATACCAATGGAGAACATAATAAAAAAGCTTATCAAGTTGGTGCGACAACTTAATAAGCTTATGATTGAGATTATCTCACTCGTTGGATGGGTGCTAATCTTAATCGAAATCCTTACATAAGGATTATAGGGAGAGAGCTTCGGCTCTCTTCCTTAAGAAAGGATTTTTAAGTATTATATCATAGAAAATGGAGATTGTCAAGATGAAAAAGGAATTTTTTGTATTAGTTTTTGAAATATTAAAATTTATCGGTTTATTAGGTTTTGCAATAGCAATTGCATTTATGATTTTAAAATAAAACATGTATTTTGAGTGGAGAATATTATGAAATATTTAGTATGTGATTCTTGGGGTAAAGAATTGGAAAGTTTTGATAATGAAAAGGAGCGTACACAATGGTTAAAAAAATACGCTTATCATGATGGCATACATTGGATAGTGTATAATATATCAAGTTTTCCATACAAAGTATCAAGCAGGGTTTTATATATAAGTGAAGAATAAACAAATAAAAATCAAATTTTAAAGGAGAATATAACCATGGAATTTAAAGAGCTTCGTAAATTATCGGGAATGACACAAGTGCAATTTTCGGAATACTTTGAAATCCCAAAGCGCACTATTGAGGAATGGGATAGAGGAACAAGAAAATGCACGGAATATCTCTTGAAGCTTATGGAATACAAGCTTCGCAAGGAAAATATCATCAAGTAAATAAAAAAGAAGGACGGTGCAACGAATGCCCGTCCTTTTGTAATGCCTTAAATTTTCGCTTTTAAAGGGCTTTAGATTTCGCCCTTCCGTTTACTCTTAAAATCTTTTTGCGCTTAAAAATGGCTTATTCTCGCCCGCCGTGTGCAAGGTTTTTATTGTTTCGTGCAATCATAGTCTAAAATTGGTCTGAAATTGGTCTAAATTAACCCTTCCAACGTGCTTTTGTACTTCGCACGTCAATATGCGTGAATGTGCTATATGTGCCGATTCCACCCTTGCCCGGAAGAAGCTTTTCGGCATAAGCTGCAACTTGCTTCGGGGTTGCTCCCTTCACTTTGATATCTGCCGCACGTCCATAAAGGTGTTGCGAATAGGTTTGACCGCCAACGGCTTTATTTCTTCCCGGTGTGCGATATGCGGATGTAATTGTCACCGATTTGCCGAAATGGGTGCGAATCTTTTGAAGCACGTTTACCAAGTCCGAATCAATGAAAATCGGGTCACTTCCGTCCGTGCAAGCGAATTCTCGCACTTTAAAATTTGTGGAAAGCTTCTTGTTGCCGTCTTTTACTTTAGAATAGGCTTTGATTGTCATCGTCTGTCACTCTCCCAAGTTGTAATTTGATATTTTGAGTTAAAAAATCAATCTTTGATGGTAAAGATTATTAGTATAGTGATAATAATTGCTATAAAACATTGCAAAATCGGTGAAATAAAAGCAAAAAGGCAGCCACCCGAAAAAGATGACTGCCTTCCGCTATTAAATTATTATTCTGCGCTTTGCGCCTTTTTAGCCCAATATTCCTTCATTTCCTCAAGAGCCTTTTCAATCCACTTTTTAAGCGTGTTATAAGATATGAAAATCTTAATCGTTGAAGGTAGTATTGCATAGACTTTTTCAAGAACGTAAGAGAATTTGAGTTTGCCTGTTTTTGAGCCGTATATTTCTTCAGCTTCATCAACAAGAACAAGAAGCATCTTATAAACAATTTGCTTCTTTCCTCTCGTTGCAAGCAAGGTCAAGGCGGTAAGCACCGCAAGAACGATAATTAAAAGTATTATTTTGCTCATAATTTAATCATCCTTTCTTAAAGTCCGATTTTTGCCAAAAGAAAACCGATAAGAGCGGCGGCAACGGTCAAGATGACCTTTTCAACAAGCGCATCCCAACGTTTGCCGGGCTTCTCGGTTAAAGTTTTAACATCGCTTTTGATTTCTTTAACATCGTTTTCCATGTTTTCTTCACGTACCGCCAAAGCCTTAACTGTGCCGACAAGTTCATCAAGATTGTTTTGCCGCTTTTCCACGGCATCCAAGCGTTTTGAATTTGATTTTGAACGAGCTTCAACTTCGGTTAATCTCTTTTCATGTTGTAAGTCCATATTTGGTCAATCCTTTCATTTCATTCCGGGTTAGCCCCCTTTTGTTTCGTTTTAATTAAATTGGTAGTCCGCACACCGTACAAATATCACCGCCATCGCCACCCGGAGAATGTCCGGTTGCTGCAATCGCCACAATTTCTTCTTCACCGCACTCTTTGCAACGTCTCCGCTTATAACCCGTTGTAGTACATGTCGGCGCCACGACAACTTCCCATTCGGTCCACGATGTATGTTTGCATTTGTCGGTGTCACCACTGTCACCCGAATCACCGGAATCATCACCGCCTGTGCCACCGCTATTATTAATAAGGTCTTTGACCTCGTCTTCGGTTACAAATCCGCTATTTGTTAAAGCTTGATTGATTAGGTTTTCGACATCGGTTTTGAATATATAGGTATCTTGAATTTTTACCAATTCCCCGGTGTCTGTCACGCCTATTGACGTGCGAATGTCCGAAATCGATTCTTTGTTTTCTTCGTTTTCTTTCACCAAAGCATCAAATAAATTAAGGTAAGATTTCATCGCTTCAAGTCGCAATTCTGAGGCGGTTTTAAATTTGTCACCGATTTCAAATGAGCTTTTAACCTCATCGCAAACATCGATATTTTTTTTCGTTATCCTTACCGTATCAAAAATATTTAGCAGCTTGTTTTCAATCGGATATGAATTGTAGATTTGAAAATCATCGATATCCAAGCCTAAAATAGATAAATCAAGAGCGGTTATGGAATATTTGACTAATACTTTATTGTTCGTCCTTATCCAATTAAGTCCTTTGTTTAATAAGTTCAATGGTCCCGTTACACCATCAAATTCAACATAACCGACACGCACACCAAAACTGCGGATTGCATCAACGTCATCGATATAATTTTTATTCGCATATACTTGACAAATGCCGTCGAAGTAATTGGCATCTTCTTCTATATCAATCTCAAGCCGCTCTTCCGTATTATCGTTGAGCTTTGCACCAAGCGGAATAAGCCTTGTTATGAATGCAGATGGGTCGTTTTCATTCCTGATTGACTTCATATTTTTTGAGAGTGCAATCTTGGTTGTTTTCGTTTCACCCGCCTTTGGCGTATAGGTGATAACGTTTTCGCCGTTCTCAACGCTCAAGACGATTTCGCCGCCCACTTTATCAAGAAGCTTCTTTTTGATGGTTTCCCAAGTATTCTCACGCTGAATGCCTTCGTATACAAGTATGCCTTTTAAACTATCATCGATAACAACCTTAAATTTCTTGTAATCCTCGATTTGAGAATTATGGCAAGAAATAATATGGTTGAAAAGCTCATCGACTCTCCAATTCGTTGTGGCAACGTACTCTTGTTGGCTATCGCAAAAGAATCCAAAATAATTCTCGCACACAACGTTTTGAGTGATTAAGCCCTTATCGTTCATTTCGGGTGTTAAGAGAAGCACACGCCCATAGAATTCCGTGCGGTTCTTTGACGTGTTGATAACCTCAACCAACGTTGTGAATTCGTGCAAATTGCCGAAAGCAGGGTTGTTCTTCAAAATTGAGAATTGAAATGAATCAATTGTGTTTATACCTTGCACAACGTTTCCGGTGAAAAGCTTATGCTTTGCGTTCTGAATTGGTATGATATCCGCACCGTTTTTGATATTAACAACGTACATTTAAGCCACCTCTTCAAAAAGCTTCACGGTGATTGCACACGCTTCACTTTGAGTGTTTTTAAACGTAATTGTTGTAAGACCTATTGGCAGCTTAAGTGTGTCATCGTTTATCGTTCCCGCACTTATCGTGTATGTAGTATTACCGATTTCAAGCACTATGCCCTTATCGCTTGTAATGATTGGCGTTGTTGGATGGCTCGATTCATTCAAAACGGTCAACGTTACTTCTCTCGATGCCAAAACGTTTAATTCGTAAACCTTCGGAACGTTTGCAATCATATACGGGTAAGCCTTAAATATGACGGTTGCCGTTGTTTTCTCAACGTCCTCTTCATCCGCATAACTCATATCATCGTAAGTGCCGACAAAATGATAATCAGGTATAAAGGGGTCGTGAATCTCCGCTTCTTGAACGTTCATAAGCCAAGAAGAAAAGGCTCGTTTCATATCTTCAAGCTCTTCCGGGTTGTCGGCCATAAGCTCAAAGATATATTCAAGCTCCCTCTCTTCCCAATAGACTTCGCCATTTATAGCGGAAAAATCATAAGTCTTGTTTGAAAAAGGAACGGTTTCTTTGATAGATTTCTTTTTGGGCAGCTTGATTTCTCTTTGTGCAACCGAAGCGTAAAAATCATCATAAGATGCTTTGTCACCTATAATGAGTTGGTCAATCGGTTCTATCATAGTTCTGTCACCTTCTTTCTATAAAACAACGCACACCCCGGAAGATGTGCGTTGTTATTGAATTTTTATGTGTTGCTTTCAAACTCGGCAAATTCCTTGTCAACTTCTTCTTTGACCTTTGCACGAAAATCTTGATAGGCAATCCATTCGCTTGGCTTGGTGTCCTTATCCATAAGCACGGCAATTTGGTCGTTTAAGGAATATTTTGCGGAAATTCTGCGTGAGATTTCGTCACTCCGCAATTTTTCAAGTTTGCCATTTTTCTTGGCAATCAAATATTTTGCTATATCCATATTTAACCCCCTTGTGTGTCCGTAAGGTAAGAAATGTTGGTCGGTGCATCATAGCCGAATTCGTTGACCACCGTGACAGTTCCACCGCCTTCAACCTCAATATATTCATCGGTGAGATATGCGGAAATGTCGGTTTCAATCGGTGTGGCAAGAGCATAATCTATAACGAGAGGATTGCCACTTGCATAAAGTTCGGCAAGATGTGTTTTCCAAAGTGATACATCTGTTGTGTTGTAGTTTTCGTCATATACAATCAAATGCGTACCATCACTATATATACCGACTCCGTCTTTTGAATACCATATATCACCGCCTACTGTAACGGTGTTATATAAATTAGAAGTTATCGCTCCTTTAGAGCCCACATCTACACCTTTTGCAATAGGCGATAGTCTGACAGATATTCTGCGTGTTCCGTCTTTAACGGCTACATTCGTGTTCCAATTTTCCGTACCGTCAAAGACCTTGCGATAAACATTTTGCACGAAAACCTTGCGATTAAAGTCAATGTAATTGTAATACTCGGAATTGACTCCCAATCCGTACCCCTCAAGGCTCTTAACCGCTTCGGGAACGGCAAGGATGTCGATTTCGCCCTTGTATTTCGTGTAAGGCAAAGCGGTTTTACCTTCGTTAAGCATTGGATATATTACAGTGTTTATTTCGGTTGTTACACTTGATGATATATATAACCCAACCAAACATACACTATAACCAACAGGCATTTCTTTGCCATTACTTTTTGATGAACTGCTTTCAATCCAACTTGAAGTTGTAGTTATGGAATCCAACGGTGCTTTTCGAACATTTACAACAACATTATCTTTTCCGCCACTAATGGTATAATACTTACCACCAATCACCAAAGACGAAATGTCCACATTTGATTCGGGATTCCACAATTGGAAAGATATTTCACCCGTTGGCGTTCCAACAACTGAAATACCGCCATCGGCTAACGGTGTAAATGTCACACCTTTTATAGTTTCGGAATTTTTGACATAAGGGAACGGAATTAAATTCGCACTCTTGCTCTTCAACTCGCTCACACTTGCACTTCGCAATCCCTCAAAATAAGGCTCGTATGGAAGTGCGGTTGTGCCTTCGTTGAGCATTGGGTAAACCGTAAAATTTGAAAATGTTTCGGTTCTTCCTTTTGGAACTTGAACATAAATTGTGAGTGGTTTGCTCTCGGTAACTGTCATACTATTTATCGATACGGTATTATAATTAACTCCGTCATAACACGTTATATCAACTCCACGATATTCGGTATAACCCAAAGAAGCGCTATAAGTTCCTGCCGGTAGTTTAATAGCGTTTTCATTAGAACGCAATGATAAGTGGAATGCAGAATTATTCGTTCCGTCATTAGTGCCGTTAAGAGTGATTGAGCCATCACCATTATCGGTAAAGGTTATTCCATAAGATGTTAGCGTAGTAACAGCATAAGGATATCGCAATAAATTCTTCGACTTATACGACATACCGCCAATTTTATTCACCCTTGCAAAAGGCTCAACCCCATTCGGAACGATGCTTCGGTAAGCGGTTGATGAAACATCGGTGAATTTCAGCACTTCGCCAACCGCCCTTTTGCCCGCTTCAAAAACGGCATCATAATCGTCTTTCGCTCTTAATATCTTCTCGGCAATCGTCATTCGCCACTTACCCCCGATGCAAGATTTTGTGCATATGCGTGCAATTCGTCAAGAGCGGAAGAAATGTCACCGATTGCACTGTCAATGTCCTCTACCAATGCAATCGTTCCGTTTTTATCGGGAATAGTTAGTGTGTATCGGTTATCCTCGTAAGGCTCTACCGTTCTGTACCAATTGATTATTTCGCCTTTGGAATAAACGGTGCGGTGATAATCGCCTTGCCACATATTGTCAACATCTTCTGTTGCGCTAATTCCATCTCCAACAATAACGCCCTCACCACTCATAGTAACAACTTCGGGAGCGGTTTTCGGTAGTCCCCACTCCATTAGTCTGCGGCTCATATGGAATGGAATAGAACGGTCAATAAATGATATCAAATAAGAAACATCAAACGAACCCATCAAAATGCCTTGCGCACCGGGGTCATTACCTTCGACTAATTGCATAATACTTTCGGCATCCATAATATCTTTTGAAAGACCAAAAAACATAAATGGAAAAGGCAATTGCTCACTGATTATACCGCCGTGCAAACTTAATATGCCTTGCTCGTTAAGGAATGGTACAAATACACATTTTCCATTCCTAAATCCGACATGTGCCAGACTTTGTTTATGTGAAAGCATCGCAACATCATCTGTCGCAACCAACGCAGCATTTTCATTTTCACCTAAATAAAACGCACCGTTAAGAGTATCACCGGTTTTGTTCACCTTAGTTTCGGCAATATTATTTCCTTCGCCATCATTGGTTGCCGTGTTAGCATTAGTTGCGTTTTTAACCGTGATGTTTCCTTCGGTTAAATCGGTTTTTAAATCTTCGATGTTTTTGTTTACCGTTTTTTTAAATTCTTCAATCTCTTTGGTATAGATTTCACTTGCTTTCTTAATTACTTCCGCTTCCCAAACCTCAAGAATATCGGAAACGACTTCAATCACCGCTTCCGCATTGTCCATTCCCTCGGTCATCGTCAAGGTGTGCTTGTTGGTATGCCAAGAATAGTCAACTGTTGCATCCTCTTTAACGCAAGAGAATTCAATCAAGAAGCTTAATGCGCCCGCATATTTCGTTGCATTGTTTGAGAGAAGCCAAGAGAAAAGAATATACTTTTCATCGGCGGTATCAATCGCCATATCTTTGACTATATAAACATCTTCGGTCTTGTTCACTTTATCCAAAGATACATTTATATAATTAAGCTCAATCTTGTTGCAAAGCGACATATCGTGACCGTTGATATACCGGGGCACTCTGAACGAGAAGCGAACGGAATTATGGTCACCTTGCATAAGAATTATGTTGTTGGGTGATGTTTTGTATATTCCTCTATCACTTGGGTTGATACGGAAGGAATGGGCACAATTTTTTATTTCGTGTTTGTGTGTCATTTAATCACCCCTTTAAATACTCATTGCTTCATCTGAAAACACTTTACTTGCTATCAAATTGTCACTTGTAACACCCGATACATAAGCATCAAGCGCAAGAATTTCATCAGTAGTGTTTGGGCACCATACTTCAACGGGAATGCCATTCTCGATAAACGGGGTTATGCAATCATCCAAGTGAGTAATGCTTAAATCAACAAAAACGTTATTAAGCCCTGTCTGAAGACTTTTCACGTTTTCAAGTTGGGTATCGTCTGTCCACCCACCTTCCTTCGTGCTTTGCACATAGCCCACTCTAACTCTCGGATATATAGCCGTGATTTTTTGCAAGCTCTTGATGTGGAAGGATATGAAGGTCAAGTAATCTATCATATTTGCTCTTTTAGCTTCCGCTATCAAAATTTCGGCTTGCTCTTCGCTTATATTCCCCTTGATTTCAATGTATGGATGAAGCCCAATGTTGCGGCATAAGCTCAAAAACTCACTATATTTCGGTATCTTTACACCCGCATACTCGCCACCCTTCCAAATGCCAAAATCGTATGTCAAGGCTTCGAAGTATGTAATATCCGATATGTTTATTGTGGTTGTGAGATTTGCCCCACTCTCCATTCTTGCAGTGCGATTAATACTTTCATCGTGTAGAAGCACGGGAATGTTGTCCTTTGTCCAACTTATATCAGTTTCAACGAAGTCAAAACCGTTTTTCTTGGACAATTTAAAAGCAGGCAGGGTGTTCTCGGGTGCTTCGGAATTATAGCCACGGTGGTTTATGTCAATAACCTTAAAGGGAGAAGGAATTGACAAAGAAGCAGGCTTGTCCATCATTGCTTCTATTTTCCCCAAAAGCGTCATATTAGCATTTACTTTGTCTATTGTTAGGTAATCAAGCAAATCATTGACCGTAGACAGTTTAGGTACGGATGTATTCTCGGTGACTAAAGCAAGCAAGAAAATGTACTCACCTTTTGCTTTTACAGTATAATCTTTGTCTATCCAATCCTTATATCCATAAGTGCCATCCTCATTCAGCCAACCAATATAGCATCTGACGTGTGAATAATCGGTTAGGCGAATAACGTCACCTTCTTCAAGTGAGAATGTCTTACCTTCTTTGCTTCTTACCCGCCAAGCAGAATAAGATTCTTTTGTGTAATCCCAACCCGAATTAGAAATGCTTACGTTTCCTATCTCAAAATCTTTCTCTCTAAAGAAGCCTTCACCACCGTCAATATAGTGAAGTCTATCACCTTGGTCGGTTAGTTTTTTAGAAAGTGCATTTATTTGTTCCCTTACCGCTTCCCCTGCCGAATCGTATTCGGTGCCATCATAGCCCACCCGGATTCCCATGACTTCTGAATCAACCGTTGCACCCGTTTCGGCAATATTCATCCTTGCCTCAAGCACCTTGTTCATTCTTAAAAGCTGCTCATATACGCTTGAATAAGGGTCTGAAACAATCACAACGGGTGTTCCCTCAAGAACCTTAACGGTGAGCTTTGTGGTTGCTTTCGTTGCGCCGGAAGCGGTTGTGCCTTTGACGGTGATATAAAGCTTGCAAGGATGCTCTAAAACCTCATAAGGAACAAGACAATCGCCGTTTGACGAAAGTATTACTTCAAAAGGCTTTGCGCTCAAGGACGTTGTGAATACCGCTCTTTTGTTGGTTATCGAATCCCAAGGGGTATCAAATGACACGCTCAAGCGCACCATATCAACGTTGCTTTGTGCGATTTTCGGCAGAATTGTAGCAATTAAATGTTGGTCTGCCGTAGCTGCATAAATTATTGTCATTTATGTTTTTTCTCTCCTTTCGTATTATGTGAGAATTAAACCACGGTCAAGAAGTCTTGTTCTCATTCCGTTTACGTTATCGGTATCGCCTGCCGTTGCTTCTGCAAGAAGTCTTCCGTTGACGTTCAAGCCAATAGGTCTATTTGCAAGCTCCGCAATGGATTGCGCAAGAGCTATAAGCCCCGCATTTTGATTATGCTTTTCGATTTCTTCACCTATATATCCTTGAAGCTTATCGATGCGAACAATGGCTTCGGGCTTTTTTTCACCGCCAACCATTGCATTGAAGCCGTTCATTCCGAAGACTGTCGGCTTTGTCAAAATCGCACCCTTGTCATACCACTCAATACCAAGCTTCGGTACACTCGGGGGGTTAAGTGAAAATTTACCCGTGATTTTGAAGTGTGGCATCTTTATTTTTGGGAATTTCAATTTCAAATTATTGAAAAATCCTTTCACCTTATCAATTGCAGTTTTAAAGGGCTGAACAATAGCATCCTTGACTTGCACAAATTTATTCTTAATTTTCGAATAAATATTGCTAAAGAAGCCCGTCACGCTTGACCACGCATTTTGAACACCTTGCTTTGCGGAATTGAATTTCTCCCGGAACCACGAACCGACATTTGAAAAGACGTTCTTGATGCCGTTCCAAATTCCCGAAAAGAAATTGCCCGCACTATTCCAAATATTCTTAATGATGTTCCAAGCGGATGTAAAGAAGCCTTTTATCGCTTGCCAAGTTGCAGAACATACGTTCTTAATGCCGCTCCATAAATTTTTCCAAAAATTACGGAATCCCTCACACTTGTTCCACAATATAGCGAACGTTGCAACAAGAGCCACGATGCCAACTATAATCCACGTAATTGGGCTTGCCAAAAACGTCAAATTCAATCCGCTCATGGCCGATTTAACAATTGTGATTCCGCTCTTAAGCACTTTCATGGCATTGGCTATTTTTGAAATGCTTGAAGCCACCGTTCCCATGATTATAAGCACCGGACCGATAGCGGCTACAACACCCGCAATTGTGATGATGGTTTTTTGCGTTTTATCGCTTAATCCGCTCCACCAATTTGCGAAATTTTTAAGCTTTTCGGTTGCACCCTCGACAATTGGCGCAAGAGTGCTTGAAAGAGTATCACCGACTTCACTTAGAGCGATTTTTGCATTTTGCATAGCAAGCTCTAATTCGTAACCGCCATCAACGGTTTGATTGAACGTGTTTGAAAGCGCACCTTCTGAACCTTCAATAACCTTGAGCATATCTTCATACTCAAAACGTCCGCCTTGAATAGCATCCGCCAAATCCGGTCCGGCTTTTTGTCCGAATACCTCAATCGCCTTCGTTGTTGCGCTTGCAATATCTGGGCAATTAGCAATCTCGTCAAGAGTTTTCTTGAATTCCACACGGGAATCCTTGCCCTCTTTTGACCATGTTCCGATTGCCTTCTTCATACCCGAAAATGCAATTTCGGTGTTTACTCCGGCTTTTTCCCAAGAGCTAAAAATTGCGATTGATTCTTCTGTTTCAAAGCCAAGCGCACGCATCGGCGCACCGTACTTTGTAAGATTTTCGGCAAGCGTGTCCATTGAAATGCCCGAAGTCTGCGCCGCAACGGTTAAGTTATCAAGAACACTTTCATATTCGCTTGATTTTATCCCGGCATCGCCCATATAACGTGATACCTTTTGAACGGCGGTTGTCGCATCCATTCCGGTGACGTTTGAAAACTCAAGGAATTTTTGCGTTGCCGTTTCAAGCTCACCGCCCGTGAATCCAAAACGGGTATTGACTTCGCCTAAAGCACTTCCGATATCACCAAAATCGCCAACTATTGAGCCTGCAACGTTTGTGTAAGATTCTTCAAGAGCTTCGGCGGCTTCGCCTGTTGCTCCCGTTGCTCTTATCGCATTATCTGCGCCCTCGTCAACCGCATTAAAGGCGGCTATCGAAGCAGCACCAACGGCCACAATTCCACCGGAAACAACGCTCATTTTCTTTCCGGCATTTGTAAGCTTTTCACCCGCTTTTTCTGCGCCATCGGCAACATTATCAAAGGCGGTTTTTTGCTCTTTGAGTTGCTTATTTGTGCTTTCGATATCGTTTTCAATTTCTTGCTCGGCTCGTTTTGCGTTGTTAAGCTGTGTTTGCAGTTTTTTCGCTTCCTCGGAATTATCTCCGAAGATTTCTTTCGCTTTCTCAAGCTTTGCGCTTAAAGCTTCGGTTTTTTCTTTCGATGCTTCAAGCTCTTTTGCAAGAATCTCTTGCCTTTCTTTGAGCGTTTTTGTATTATCGCCCGTTTCCTTCATTTGTGAAGCATTGAGCTTTAATTCGCTTCGAAATTCCTTCAAAGAGCTTTCGGAAGATTTTATTTGCTCATTAAATTCGCCTGTTTCGGCGGTAAATTTAATTTTTGCTTCGTCTTTTTTCTTTGCCATAAAGTCTTTTTCACCTCTCTTTATGACTTATTTTTCTCTATTTAATACGTAATTCAGCCATCCGTCATAAGCCGCTTTGTTTTCCACAACTCCAAGCAAGAATGAATAATCAGCATGCCAAAAGATATCTTCGGGGATTTTCATAATTAAAACGTAATAGGTGTAATAATCTTCAACATCCTCACACTCAAATTTTGGCGGCTTGATTTTATCCTCTCGCTTATGGGTGCGGTCTAAAAACGGTTGACGGAAATTTAGTTTTTTTTCGGATAGATAAGGCTTGAAAGAATGTTATTGACGTATTCACGATTGTCCGGCATATTCATTAAGAATTCCATCTCGCTCATGCATTCTTCAATGTGTTCAAGATTGGCGCAAAGATATGCGGTGTATAGAACCGTGACGTTCTCAATTTCTTCTTGCGGTCCTTTGCTCATTATTTTGTTGTATTTTTCATAAGCCTGCTTGTTTTTGCCTTTCAAAAGATAAAGCGAATAATAGCGCAACGTCATTTTTACTGTCGTTTCGTCTGCGAGCTTAAAATCATATACCGTGTTCGGAATTTTTTTATCAATCATTTCTTATTCTCCTTTTCAAAAAAGCCCCTCAGCCCTTAAATTTCGCCGTTTGTGCGCTTTTCTTCGCACTTTAGGTGTCTTTATAAGGGCGCAACCGCAAAGAGCGATTTCGGGGCTTTGTTTTTATTTTGTGGCTTTCTTTTGTTTTTTCGGCTCTTCGATTTTCTCAACCAAGGGCGCAACGGTCAAAATCTCTTCAAATCGCTCTTTGGAAATCGTGATAATTTCGCCCGATTCGTATGTTTTGCCGTTGTGCTTGTCTTTAAATCGGCTCAAAACCTTTGCTTTCATTTGAAAGCCCCCTTATTTAAGTTGTTTTCTGAACAAGAGCGGGTGTGAATGATGTCATCCAAGTGTCCGCAACATCTTCATCGATGTCATCAACAAGAGCTTCATATTTGCCGTTGCCGTATTCATCGGGCATCACGGAAATTTCAAGCTCAACTTCCGCAACCTCTTCTGCGCCGTTCTCGATTTTCTTCGCCGTTCCGGATTCGATAACTGCGTTGGGGTAAGCTAAAAGCTTTGCAACTCCGTCTTCATCCTTTACATCGCCGACAATGCCGAATTCTTCGTGTACGGAATTACGTCCGTAAGCCTTAACGCCATCGATAAGGCTCGTAAGGTTCATTCCGTAAGCCTGCGTATATATATTCCACGGAATGTGAAGAGAAATCTTGAGCGTTCCGTTGCCCGTGCCCTTTGTCTTCTTCTTCTTGACAACGCCACGGCATTTCTTTGTTACGGTCTTTGATTCCATCTCTTCTTCAAGAGAACCGATGCATTCTACAACCTGATATGCCGAACCGCTTTTAAATTTCAAGCCTATTTTCTCAAGCTCAAAATCGGAAAATACGGTGTTAGTGTTAGTACCACTCATTTTTCTATGCTCCTTCTTCTAATTTATTAGATAATTTTTCAATGCATCTCTCGATGATGTCACTTGCAGCATTTTCAGCACCTTCAAAGAAGAATTGTTGATTTCCAACGTGCCTTTGCGTGTTTGTACCATCGTTCGGGAAATACAAGTATTGATATTTTTTTGTTGTTTTTTCTGTGACGTACAAATTGCCCTTCATGGAAGTCAAGGAATTGCCCGTTTTTGCCGGGGCGGGCTTGCCCTTCCACGTTTTACCCGATTCGGGTATAAGCAATCTGATATTTCTTTGAATCAGCTCACTGCCTTCGTTGTGAAGCACATCGTTGATGATTTTCTCGCTATCGCCTTGAAATCTTTTTATAGCTTCAAGCAATTCGTCAAGCTCATCGCCCTCGATTCGAAACGTGCTGCTCATTTTCTTGCCCTCACGAAGCGCAAAGAAAGCATCTCCACAACGTTATCCGTCTTATCTTTGTATATGTAATCATAAGTGCCGTCTATATCCGCAAGGCGCATTCCGTCAATCTCAAGCATCTTGTCAATGACTTGCTCGTCAAGCCCCTCGGGAATATAATCTTCACGCACTATATGAACGTCAAAGTAATCCGAATATCCCGTTTTGTTTTTGGCGCTTCGAAGTGTGCCACGGTTGAAAACAATGTAATTCCATTCAAGCTCTTTCATCTTTCTATCGACTGCGCCATAGAATACATTGCTATCAAGCTCCTCAAGCTTGTCTTGTATGACTTTAAGAATCAATCGGCTTCACTCCTTCCATAAACAAATACATTTCGGTTTTGGATTTATCCACCGCCCAAATGTCATAAAGATAATTATCAATAACGGCTTTGCATTTGCTATCAACACCGGGTGCATACCTCGTCTTCACCTTCAAGGAAAGCGTGAAGCCCTTTTGCTCCGCAAATGTAAAATCCTGCTCACGTTTAGAACACTCTTCAAAATCAAACTTATTAACGAAGTCCATATCCGAAAGACTTGAAACGTTCTTTTTTGCATTGAAATCCGTGCGTTTCTCTTGCGCTCGATATACAAAGGCAACACCGTCATTATAAGTTTCAAACTTTTTCTTCACTCTCTGCGCCCTCTCTCTCTTTGTAATAAGAAACGGCATGTTTGTTCTGCACCGCAGCTATGTCGTTGTGATAGTTATCATCAAACTCATTGGCGCAATGCTCCCATTCATAAAGGCAATATGATTTGAAGAGTCTGTTTTCTTCACCGGGAACGCTGAAATCAAAATCGGGGTTAGCAATCCCCAATTTGCGAAGCATTATGGGGATTGCATCATTGATGATGTCATTTACACGGGCATCCGTTGCTTCATCGCTCCAAGTAATATTCAATTTTCGTTTTACTTGCGCCACAAATTCATTCGTAACAAGCATCATCAATTACCTCGCTTTTATTTAGGCGGTCACTTCGGGCTGATTCTTCACGGTGATATATGCAGGCTCAAGACCGCTTATATCAAGGTAAAGAGCGGAAGTGTTGTCAAACGCACGTCCTGCGCCATACTGCTTAATCTTGAACACTCTCTGGTCTTCAAGGAACTTGTAAGAATCGTCATACTCGATGACACCGTTCTTTGCGCCGCCCATACCAAGGAAGTATTCTTCGGGAAGGAAGAGGACCGCTCTGCCATCCGCAACGGCATTTGAAACGATAACGTCTGTTGCGAAGGGGAAGAGATTGTTTACGTATGCGCCTGCGGTATTGAGGACGGTTGTTGCGGGCATAACCTTGGTAAGATAATCGTTCATATTGCAAACGAGAGTTACCTTCTTAAAGTTTCTCTTCTTGCCGTTCTCGGTGACTGCAAGCTTTGCAACAAGCTTTCCGTACTCTTCGGGGGTGAATGCCGTGATTTTTTCTGCGGTCTTCTCGGGATATCCGGTAGTTGAGGAATAAGAAACACCCTCATGGATATCTCTGATAAGTCCAACGGGTTCTTTAACACCCGAACCGCCGATGATTGCAAGCTCAAGGCCGCTCATGATTGCTTCCTTAAGAACTGCTCTGATATAACCGTCAAGGAATACGGGTCCAAGGTCAAGCATGCCAAGCTCAACGATTGCATAAGCGGAAAGCTTGTTCTGGTCGATATCGATAACCTTGAACGAAGATGTGATTTCCTTCACAATCTGCTCGGTGATTGTACCCCATACGGCATTCTGTGCGCTATGGTCGTTGAGAATCCACTTGGTTATATATCCAACGTGCTGGAAGTTGATAACCTTAAGAAGAGGATGCTCTTCCTGAAGATTCTTGTAAACGTCCTCGATGATGGTTGTGGGCATAAGGTCTTCTTCGTTCTCGCTTCCGATGATAGAAGTGAATGCCTGCTTGGGGTCATTGGACTTAAGAGCGGTGATGACCTTCTGATACCACTTCGTTTCTTTGCCCGTGAGCTGTCTGTAGCCACGCTGCGCAAGAATTGCCGCATCGTTGGATTCCTGAACCTCTTCGAAATCCTTTCTTACTTCTTCGGCAATGGAATCATGGAAATCCTGCCAAGCCGCCTGAATCTTCGCTTCGTCACCACTCTTCATTGCTTCAACGATTTCGTTAAGCTTTTTCTTTTCATTTGCAAACTTTTTCATTTTTTGTGTTCTCCTTTTCTTGTTTTAAATTTTTAAAATGGCGTTGAATATGCCGTTTAAATACTGATTTTTCTTTTCGGAAGCGGCGGGCTTCTCTTCGTCCTCGTCTTCTTCCTCTTCTTCGGAATTGTCTTCCGGCTCTTCGTTATCCTCGGAATCGTCACCGGGCGGCTCGTCATCGGACGGATTTTCTTCATCATCCTTCGGCTCTTCTTCCGGTGTTTCCTCGTCTTCCTCGTCTTTTGCGTTTTTGGCTTTTTGATGCGCCTTGATTATGTCAATCAACTGCATTTTCACGCTTTGGCTTGGCTTTTCGCTTTTGCCCTTTTCAATAGATGTTGCAAATCCATATTCAAGAGCTTCTTCGGGAGAAATCCAACTTTCCGCACTCATAAGAGCTTTGATGTCTTCTTCGCTCAACTTGGAATTCGCCTGATATGCCGCAACGCTTAACTGCGTGATTTTTTCAAGGTCATCGGCTTCCTTGCGGATTTGGTTTGCGTTTCCGCATACACAACTCCACGCATCGTGAATCATAAGCATAGAAAGCTCGTTCATAACTCTTTCATCGCCTGCCATAAAGATGACGGAAGCGATTGAACAAGCAAAGCCATCGCAAATGGTTCTTACTTTCGCCTTATGCGCCTTCAAGGTGTTATAAATCGCAATACCCGTCTTTACTTCGCCGCCGTAGCTCGATATATGCACGTTGATTTGGTCAACGTCTGCAAAGCTCTTAAGCTGCTTCACTATCGAATCTTCGGAAACATCGTTTTCAAAAAACGGATAGGATGTTATATCACCGAAAATATAAAGCTCCAAGGTTTTGCCGACCTTCTCCATTGAGTAATACTTTGATTTATTCAACACTTTCACCCCCTTTCTCACCTTTCAGAACGTTTTCTGCCGTTTCATAATTCTTCGTCATGAAATGGTTTCTTCCAAAATCGGTATTAAGAGGATTCAATTTCACTCTCGGTCTTAACTCATCGATGCTTGCAAGACCGGACGATATTGCCTTATCAGCTTTATCGGCAACCTCAAATATATCGATGTGAGTAATGCAAGAAGTGTCAACCTCTATACGATAACCTTTTTGCCATTCCTCGAAGGTGTAATATTTACGGGTAAGCTCTTCGCTTATCATATCGGCAAGCGGGTCAATACAAACCGACAAATAAACCTTTACGATTTCATTCATATTGGTTATATTGCCAAGAAGCATTGATAAGGGAATCTTGAAGGCTTGCGCCGTAACCTCAAAAATCTCTTTTCGTAGCGCAACGATATCGCTTGAATTTGACGGTGTTGCCGTTGAAAATTCGGTCAATTGAGTGCCCTTGAATTCCGGGTAAACCGCATTGTCGTTATCAATGAAGGTTTTAAGCTGCTCTTTGATGACGTTATTAAAATCTTCAACGAAAGCAGGGTCACCCGCCCGGTATTCGCTCAAGATAAGCTTGTATTTCTTGCCGTTGGTGCGCTTGTATGATTGGAATGCAAGCCCGACAAGCTCACTATATTTATCATTAAGTGCATCAACCAATGAACGAACCTTTATATTGTCAAGCTTGATGCGGAATACTTCGCTTGACTTGATTTTTTTCTTTAACTGCGCACTTCCGAAAGTGATATTGTCATATACGTATTCCTTGAGCGGATTGCTCTCGTCAACGGAATAACTATCCGGGCAATACAACAAATCGTTGTGATGCACTATCAACGCTTCACCCTCGTAGTAATACTTTTCGATGAAATTGTTGATAAATTGGCTTGAATTTTCGTTTTGGTTCGGTGAAACGTTCAAGAGATAATAAAGCTTTCCTTTTACCTCTTCATTGTTCTCATATGTCTTTATTTCGCATTTACTTATTGTGTTTGCGATATAAGACACCGCAATTTGCAACGCCAATTCTCGAATAGCCGTTTCGGACATTACTTTTGAAATAACCGCCGCAAACTCCGCATTCGTCATTTTCTTCTCAAGAAAATTAAAAAGATGAAATCTTCTCAACTATCTCCCCCCTTTCTTATAGTAGAATTGTATTCATGAATTGAATTCTGAATTGTTCCGGCAATTCGTCTTCCAAAATCACGGCATTAACAAAAGCCATAAAACCATCGGTTTTACGGCTCTTCGGCTCTATTTTTCCATATTTGAAATTGTTATTCGGTGCACTTTCAAGCTTCGTGTTGTTGGTAAACCAACGCATCAAAGGGTCATCGCCCCAAATAATCTTGTTACCGATAAACATTGAGCTTATTTTTTGCACAACTTGCATAATATCCGAAGGACGAACAAGCTTAACTTTTCCATCGTTGGCATCGAATCCCGCATCTCTCAACGCTCTTGTAAGCACCGTATATCTATAACTATCGATTGCAATCTTCTCAATTCGATATTTGCGCTTTTGCTCCTTGAGCCAATCGGCAATGATTGAAGGGTTGATTTCAACGTCATCAACCATTGTAAGCACGCCACGCTGCACCATATCAGCAAGCGGGATTTTGATTCTATATTTATCGTTTGAATGTGTGCAAAACCAACTATGATGAATGCCGTAATATTTTTCGCCATCCTTGAATAGCAAGAAAGCTGAAACAAAGTCCGTTGTTTTTGAAAAGTCTATACCGCAAACGCAAGACCTCTTGGCAAGGTCGGGCAATTCGCCGTTGGTCTTCAAGATGTTTTCCCAACTTGTAACCTCGGCATCTCGATTTCCTTGCGGTATGTTCATTCTTTTCGTCATAAAGGCATTGTTGATTATCGGGTCAAGCAAATAATCGGTGTATTCTCTCCGCATTTGCTCTTTCAATATAGGTAAATACGGCAAGCTTGGATTCGCTTTTTCCCATAGCGTTTCATCGTGTACCTCTTCGGTATGGTCAAGCTTGCAAATGAACGGAAGAAAACCATTATCCGGGATTTCGCCACGAAGGATTTTTTCACTCTTCTCAATAAGTTGGTCAAGCGGTCCTTCACGAACGTCACCGTTTGTGGATATATATATTCTTCTCGGGTGCGGTTTCTTTCCCAAGCCCGTTGTGAATACGTTTATATTCTCCCAATTCTCATAAGCGTGTGGCTCGTCAAAAGCAACCATTCCGCTTCGAAGTCCATCTTTGCCTTTCGGGTTGTTAGTTCTGAATTTGATTTTTGAGCGTGTTTTTTTGTTTACAATCTCGGTTTTGTTCCAAGAGAAATTCGCTTCAAACTTCTTTTTCCACTTGGGATTCTCTAAAACGTTATAGATTTCGTCAAAAGATGTCTTTGCTTGCTCCTCGCTATTTGCACAAATATCAATATCGTAATAGGCAACCCCATGAGTGTCGGTGAGCAAGCAAAAACATACAAACGAAAGATAACCGTTCTTGCCTGCGCCACGGCCCATAAGACCGAAGAAATCACTCCACCGGGGTGTTCCGTCTGTCTTAAACACGCAACAATGCAAGATAAAGCAAAATACTTCCCATGGAAAAAGCCCAAAGGGGAAGTATTTTTGATAAGAGAGATATTTTTCAACTTGCACACCGTTGATTCTCAATTCTTCGGTTTCAAAGGTTCTCTTTACAAGCTGAATTAAAAGTTTTTGTTCTTCGCAAGATTCAATTTCGCCGTTTTCAATTAGGTCAATGTATTGTTGTAAATATTCGTGAATTTCCGTCTTATAATTCTTCATCATCGTCATCCGGCGGCGGTGGAATAGCTAATTTCAAACGGCTTGTAACAGTAAGCCCCAATTCCTTGGCGCATGCTATACATTGCTTAAATACTTTATCTTGCAAACTTTGTATTACGGTTAAGTCCTCGCCCCTTTGTCGGCGCAATATCTTTTCAAGCAGCTCCTTCAATTCTTCAGCACTCTCACAATCCGAAGCTATGTTATCAATGACCGCCCATTTGTTGACGGTGTTTTCGCTATCAATAATCTTGGCAAGCTGCTTTGTGTATTTCAAATATAGAGATTTAGCTATAACAAACTGCGCCAATATATCAACGTCAAGCTCGGTCAACAAATCAAGCTCAACAAGAAGAACGGCATATTGGTTGAATTCTCGTTTCTGTTTTGCATCCAAATAAGACGGGGCTTTTACATCCTTAAATGGCACTTTCAATTCCTCTTGCTCCCGCTCTTCTCGCTCTTTTTTTGTAAAGTGCTTTTTATTTATAGCAACGGGCTTTCTCGGTCTTGCCACTTCTTTCACCGCCTTTCTTTGTATTTTTGCAAGAAATATACAATTCCGTGCATTTTCAAAATTTAGTTTAGGGAGATTTTTTTGACTTGGGTAGTTTCCCCCTCGTTTTTGACCCCCTTTAGCAAAAAGGGGTTAGGGAGGGTGGGGAGGGGTTAAAGCTTAAATTCTCGCAAAAACGTGTCCGTGAACAGTTTTATATTCACCGTTCAACGCTCTTCTTATCTCATGATTATCAACCCCAAGATGCTTCGCACACTTTGTTATGCTTGAGAATACAATCTTGCCATCCATAATGATAAGCGTTCCCTTAGTCATCAAACCTTTATCCATAGCGTGTTGTATATTCTCTTTGCCCGTAACCCATTCAAGGTTATCAACCCGGTTATTACTTTTAACCGCATCAATGTGATTAACTTCGGGCTTGTTATACTGATTCGTTATAAAAGCTTTAGCAACTAATCTATGAATGGCGCAACGCTTTTGTTTTCCGTTGCGGCGCAAAAGCACAAACATATAACCATCATTATCAGATGATGGCTTTTTCATTTGCCCCTTCACCAACATGCGCTTACCACATTTCGTTATGTAAATATGGTCAAGGCTTCTCACTCTTCCAAGATTGCTAACTTGGTATAAACCTTCATATCCTTTTATATCTTTCCAAATCTCTACCATATTTTTACCAACGTTCTTCATTCATAAATTTATCTTTTCTTTGCCATTCTCCAAGCTTATCGTGAATAAGGTTGTGACATTGATTGCAAAGAGGAAGAAGATTCGGTAAGCGGTTGCCCTTGTTGTCTGTGTAGTATCTACTCAATGCCAAGTCCGGTCTTTGTCTTACTTCATTGACATGGTGAACACAATCCGCTCTTGTGTATCTTCCTTTCTTCAAGCACTCTTGACATTCAAAGTGAAGGTCTTCAAGTACACGAAGCCGAAGCTCTTTCCAATCATCTGAGAAATAAAACTTCTCAAGCTTGTCTTCTCTTATCAACCTTTTTATATACACCGCAAGCGGAATGTCTTTCAGTATTCTCATAGCCTTCACTCTCTCGTTTGGGCATTAAAAAACCACCAAGGCTTATTTGCTTTGGTGGTTTTTATTTCTTGACATTTTAATTATAGCACCCTTGATTTTGGATTTGTTATACAACATTATACAAAAGGTTACATCTTTTTATACCTTTTGTTTATCAAGAATGCTTTGAAGGTGACCCATCGCCTTGTTCTTGTTGTTTGCCGCCCATGAATAAGCCTTTTTGTTGTTTATTGCAATCTCCTTCAAAGGAATGTGCAAAACGTAAAACTTATACAATATATCATATTCGATAGGCGGTAATCGCTCAATGGTCTTGATGATGCGCTCTCTCTTTGCTTCAAGCTCTTTTGCTTCCGCTTCGATATCAAGATATTTTGCCATAACATTCTCTGCTTTGTGTGGGTCTTTGGATTCTTGCACTCTTCCGGTCGAAGAGAAGCCGCCAAGACTTATTGCTTTTTCTCTCCACATTGCAGCTTCGGTCATCTTGTTTTCTATGAGCTTGTCAAGCATCTCGATTTGTTCTATGTATTCTTTCGCTTGCATAAGCATTCCCCCCTTCCTATGATGATTGACTTATTTTGTTTTTAAGAGCTTCAGCCCGCTCCCGAAGTTCTTCCGAATCCGCAACCGTTATTGGCGGTGCGTTTTGTCCTGAACGCTCAAGAGCCAATTTGAAAGCTTCGTCCGGGTCAAAATTGCCGTATTTGACTTTTTGATTTGGTTGCATCGGATTCGCTTTCGTTTTGGTCTTCTCCGCTAACCTATCAAAAATAATGCCTTTCCAATTGTTAGCCATGCAATCATCAATCAAAGCGCAAACGGCTTGTTCTCCGTATTTAATTGAGTTGTTTTCAACTTTACGCAACAAAGCTTTCATTCCAACCTCAACGTATGATTCTTTGCGCTCTACTTTATAAGTGAGCCATTCACGCATTTTAGATTGAAGTGATTCGGGAATATTATATTCGGGAAGAAATTGTTCAAAAAGTGTGTGTGTGTCTTCTTTCTTTTTACTCTTTTCTTTCTCTATAGTCTTCTTCTTATCTTCTTCTTTATCTTCTTCTTTATCTATGGCATTACATTGCGTTACTGTAACGTTACAGTAATCATTACCACTTGCAAGAGCCTTTTGACGTTCTCGATGTGCAGCCACACGCAAACGGTTTTTCTCTTTTGCTTCCGCTAATTTATCAAGGGTTTGATGCTTTTCCCAATTCGGTATGGTAATTGCATTGTTTATGATTTCAATCATCCCGAAATCTTCAAAGGTGCTAAGTGCAAGGCGCACCGTTGTCAAGGGTCTTCGGAATATCGTTGCAAGCATCTCATCGGTGTATGCAACTCTATCATTCATCATAAGAACACCGCCGTTGTTTTGCTTCCCGGCCATACAAAGCAACTTAAACCAAATTACTATAATTGCATCATGGTCGGGCATTCCCTCGATGAGCTTCATTTTTTCATCATCAAAAATATTGGTGACAATTTTAATCCATTTAACGTCTGCCATTTGATAGCATCCTTTCTATTGATTCCATTTCCGTGTGTATTTGCTTCGTGTTGCAAAGTATCTATCAATTTGCGTAAATTCTTTCTTTGCTTGCTTTTTCTTTTCGTTGTCGTTATAATATTCTTCATATTCGGGGCATTTTGCGTGA